>JRYD01002928.1_pt1 | contig 20862 bp, 17 predicted proteins | sample 235311 | NCBI WGS metagenome assembly JRYD01 (sample SAMN03074213, study PRJNA261472) | activated sludge metagenome | biome: Common Effluent Treatment Plant; feature: Wastewater; material: Activated sludge; isolation source: activated biomass in a lab-scale reactor treating industrial wastewater at... | reverse complement strand
CCTGCCGTTCGAGACGACGGCGAACGACGTGATCCAGGGCGACGAGAAACTGATCCATTTCCGGTACTTTTTCACGCGGAAGTTGATGTTCGTGTCTCAGGCGGAGGCCGTCGCGCTCTTCCCGGGCGGGTTCGGAACGCTCGACGAGGCTTTCGAGACGCTGACCCTGGTGCAGACGGGGAAGGCCTCGCCCATGCCGATCGTGATGCTCGAGGGCACGGGTGGAGACTACTGGCGCAGTTGGGACGCGTGGATCAAGGACCAACTGCTCAAGCGTGGCTGGATCAGCCCGGAGGATCCATCGATCTACACGATCTGCGACACGGCGAAGCAGGCGGTGGACGTGCTCACGCGGTTCTATCGGAACTACCACTCGTCGCGGTATGTGAAGGACGACCTGGTGATCCGCCTGAACGCGCGCCTGAAGGACGAGGATGTCTCGCGCCTGGGCGAGGAGTTCAAGGTCCTCGTGAAGCAAGGGACGATCACGCAGCGAGGCGCGCTCGAGGGCGAGGACGATCATCTTGGTCTGCCGAGGCTGGTCTTCCACCACACCAAGCACAAGTTCGGGCTGATCCGTCGGCTGATCGACCGGATCAACGAGTGCGAGCCGATGGCGAGGGACGCGGCGCGGGCGTAATCGATGAAGCGATGACAACGAGGCGAGCCAACTTCGTGAGAGCGGGCGTCGTGCGAGTGGCGGGCACGCTGGTGCTCAGCGTGCTGGGCCTTGCTGGCGTGATGTCGCCTGGCGGGTGTGCCGGGCCGGCGAGGCCAACCACGAGTGGTTCGTTGGCGGAGCGGACGGATCCGGTGGGACTGAAGATCCAGTGGTGGCTGACGGGGGACACCAAGGCGCGGACGATGTCGGGGGCCGAGACACTGGCGGGGGTGCTGCGGACGTATGAGACTCGCGTGACGCCGTTGGATCCCGCGGTGCTGAAGTTGTGGCGGGCAAACGGGCTTCGGGTGCTGGCGATACCGGTGGGGGAACTCGACCTTGTGCGTGAGCGGCTCCGCGCGTCGGGGGCGACGCACGAGCAGATCCTCGGGCAGATGTACCAGTGGACGCCGATCGTGACGGGGCCATCGTGGGATGGCCCATCGCAGGTGCAGATGGACAATGGGCTGCTGGAGTTGCCGGCGGGCTCGATCCGGATGCTGGCGCGCGGGTGGTTCGCGCCGCCCGACCCCGTGGCTCGCCAGGAGCAGAAGGCGGCGTCGCTGCGCCTGGAGTTGCTGCTGCAGCACGAGGAGCGAACGAAGGCGGCGTCGGACCTGGTGCAGGCGCTCGGGCAGGAGACTCCAAAGTCGGAGTACGACGCGGGGCTTGCGTTCACGCGCCTGGGCGTGACGTGCGACCTCTCGGGACGTGAGGCGCTGCTCCTTGTGGCGGAAGATCCCACGACGGAATGGGATACGGTGCCGGATCGATTGGTCGGTGACGACCCGAATCAGCCACCAACGGTGAAGAAGGGCGCGATCTTTCTGGAGCGGCCCCGGCTTGGGTCGCTTCTCCTGAGCGCCGATCCGACTCAGATCTCGGCGCGGCGTGTGGTGATGCTGATCATCCCGGTGGTGCCTGCGGCCGATTCGGTCAAGTAGGGTCCGAGAATCCGTGAGCGTTCGATGGCGAGACGTCCTACACGCGAGGCGTGGGGGTTGGCGTGCCGATGGTCGGGGTTGATGCTTCGCGTGACGATGGCCCAGGCCGAGCCGGGGATGGAGTTGGCGATGCCGGTGTACCACCCGCACCGGACCAGCGTGGTGTTGTTGCGCGCGGGGGCGCGGCTGGACGAGCACACGCTGAAGCGTCTGCGTGAGATGCCGGTGGGGGAGTTGTGGATCCAGTTCCCGCCGCTGGATCATCTTCGCCGGATGGTGTCGCCGGAACTTCTGGTGTCGTGCGGCGAGATGACGCGTCGTGTGGCGGCGACGATCGACCAGTTGGCGGAGAAGCCGCACGCACACCTGGATTACTACGCCGTGCGTCAGGCGGTGGTGCTGGTGATCGAGGCGCTGGCGGGAAGCCCGCTCTCGGGGCAGTTCATGACGGACCTGGCGATGAGCCGGGCTCCGGCGGTTCGGCACGCGTGCAACGTGTGCCTGACGAGCGTGCTGATGGGGCTGAAACTGGATTTCCATCTGGTGCGTGAGCGGGCGCGCCTGGGCGGAGCGCAGGCGAAGGACGTCACGCCGCTGGGTGTTGGGGCGATGATGCACGACATCGGGATGACGCAACTCGACGCGGCGACGCTCGCGCGCTGGGACGAGCACGCCGACGAGCGCGACGAGGCGTGGCGTCGGCACGTGCAGTACGGGTTCGAGATGGTGCAGGGCGATTTCGATCCCGCGTCGGCGGGTGTGGTGCTGCACCACCATCAGGCCTTCGACGGGAGCGGTTTCCCCTCGCGGACGGAGTTCTCGGGCGAGGTGCACACGCCGGAGGGCTCGGAGATCCACGTCTTCGCGCGGATCTGCGCGGCGGCGGACACGCTCGATCGCCTTCGGTTCCCGGAGTATGGCATGGGGCCGGCGGCGCACCTGTCGCCTCGGATGTCGAAGGTGGGGGCGTTCGCGCGGATGCTGCGGTCGTCGCTTCGGGATCGGTTCGATCCGTACGTGCTCATGGCGCTGGTGAACGTGTCGCCGCCGTTCTCGCCGGGGATGGTGGTGATGGTGGAGACGCGTGGGACGAAGCAGCGTCGTCGCGGGGTGGTGACGAACTGGTCGGTGGAGTCGCCGTGCCGGCCGAGCGTGGCGATTCTGGGTGGGGCGGAGGGATCGTCGTGGTGGGATGATGAGCAGGCGGAGGTTGTGGACCTGTCGAAGACGCCCGAGTTGTCGATCGTCGAAGCGGACGGGTTCGATGTGACTGGCGATCTCTTCGAGCCGATCGAGGCCGGGGAGTTTGACATCGTGCGTGCGGCACGGCAGATGATGAATGCCGCGCCGGGGAGCGTGGCGGCGGACGAGTCGGCCGCGGACAAGCCAACGGGTGGGAAACCGGGCGGCTCGTGCGAGGCGGCGTGAGTCGATTGACGAGTTCGAGAGGGCGAGACCCTGCGCCTACTTCGCCGGCGGAGTCGTGGCGCTGGTCGAAGGTGTCTCGGCGTCGGTTGTTGGCGAGGGATTGGATTCCGCGGGGGATTTGTCCGCGGGGGGTCGTCCCGACGGTGGTTGTCCTTGGGGTCGGCGTCCACCCTGGGGGCGCTCTCCATTCGAGTCCGGGCCACCGGCCGACTTTGGTGTGCCGTCTTCGCCGAGGGTGTATCCCGCGAGTTCGAGTTGGGCGGTCTTCCAGGATTCTTTGAGGATCTCTTCGGGGCCTGGCTCGCGGATGAGCACGGCATCGGATGTGGAGAGGCCGGCGAGGATCTCGGCGTGGGTGTCGGAGCGTCGCCCGAGTTTGATGGGCTGCCGGGCGAACTTGACGCCCTTGCGGATATAGACGAAGCGGACGGGTCCCTCCTGGAAGATGGCCTGAACGGGGATGGTGAGGGCATTCTCGACCGAGCCGAGGATGATGTTGGCCTCGGCGCGCATGGAGGGCTTGAGTTGCTGACCCTGGTCGGCGGTGTCGAGGGCGATCTTGACGGTGTAGTCGCGCCGGTTGGGGTCGCGCCAGCCGCCGGTCTCGGCGAGGACACCGATGGACTCAACGGTGCCGGTGAACTGGCGGCCTGAGAGGGCGTCGATGCGTACGCGGGCGGGCATGCCCTGGCGGATGCGTCCGGAGATGGCCTCGGGGACGCGGATGGCGGCGATCATGTCGGAGGTGTCGGGGAGGATGATGAGTAGCTCGTTGGGGGCGACCTGCTGCCCCACCTGAAGCGGGCCATCGGACTGGCCCCAGCGGCTGTTGGAGTTGAGGCTGGTCTGGAAGACAACGAGGCCCTCGCGCGGGGCGCGGATGGTGGCGGCGTCGAACTGCTGCTGGGCCTTGGCGAGGCGTTCCTGGCGGAGACGGAGCTGCTCGGTGCGATTCTTGCGGGTGGCCTCGCGGTTGGTGAGTTGGCTGGAGTTTCGCAGGCGGACACGCTCGAGTTCATCGATGGCGTTGTCGACGGCGGATTGCTTGGTCTTGAGCTCGCGTGGATACTCGTACTGCTCGAAGACCTGGGCCTGGAGGTTCGAGGTCTTGAAGTTGGATATGGCCTCGATGTACTCGACCTCGTCGCGATCGACCTCGTCCTTGCTGACGAAGCCCTCGTCGAGGAGGAGTTGGCTCCTGGAGAACTTGTCGGCGAGGCGGTCGACCTCGATCGACGCGCGGTTGATGGCGAGGGTGTTCTGCTGACGCTTGACGGAGACATCGCCCTCGAGCCACTGGTTGAGGGCGAGTTGGGCGAGTTCGATCTCCAGGAGCGCCTTGCGCTCGTTGGACTCGTTGTCGTTGACCTGGATCTCGTACTCGCTCTCGGCGTCGACGAGGTCGGCCTTGGCGCTCTCGACCTGCTCCTTCGCGGTGTCGATCTCGCGCTGGATCTCGTCGGTGGCGAGCTGGATGAGGAGGTCGCCGGACTTGACGCGGGTGCCCTCGGCGACGATGGACATGATCTGGGCGCCGCGCTCGAGGGGGTTGCGCACCTCGATCTTGTTCCGCGAGTCGAGCTCGCCGACCGCGGTCGTCACGATGTCGAATGAATCCATCGCGGGGGCCACGGTGTCGGAGGCGGAGGTCGAGGCGGCCTTCCCGGGGCGGAAGATCAGGAACGCGATCGCGGCGGCGGCGAGGATCGCGAGAACTATGAGGATCGTGACCCACGCGAACGCGCGTGGAACCGGGCGACGGGTTGGGGACATAGGGCTAGGCATGGCGTGCTCCGTACACGTAGGATCGCGTCGCGCGTCCACTCTTCCTTGGACGCCAGAGGATAGGTTCGGGTGACGGATGGGTGTGCAACAAGCGGGAATCACGCGAGACGGGATGGTGCTGGCGGTGGCGTCGGCGAAGGAATTTGCCGCGCTCGCGTGGGGGCTGGGGATTTCGGCGGATGTGGCGGGGGTCTGGGAGCGCGTGGACGCGCGCGCGGGCGTGTCGCTGGTGTTGACAGGCGTGTCGAAGTCGAATGCCGCGGCGGGCGTGGCGCGGGTGCTCGATCCGGCTCGGGATGGACTGGTGCTGAGCGTGGGGATCGCCGGGGCGTTGCCTGGGGATGATGCGGCGTCGATTGGTGAGGTGGTAGTGGCGACGTCGTGCGTGTTCTCGGACGAGGGGCTGGTCTCGTCGGACGGGTTCCAGGATTGCGCGGCGATGGGGTTTCCATTGGGAGAGTTCGCGGGGTCCGCGGTGCCGGTGGATATGGATGCGGCACGAGGGTTATGCGCGGCGCTCGGCGCGAGGCAGGGGGCGATCGCGACGGTCTCCACGTGTTCTGGGACCGACGAGGGCGCACGAGAGGTTGTTCGGCGGACGGGTGCGATTGCCGAGGCGATGGAAGGGGCGGCGTGTGCGCTGGTGGCGCGGCGATTGGGCGTGGGGGCCGGGGAGGTGCGCGTGATCAGCAACACGACGGGGGAACGATCACGGCAGATATGGGACGTGCGGCGTGCGCTCCACGAGTTGGAGCGGGTGGGGCGTGTTCTGTCGAGGTTTTAGGCCGAATTGCCTTGTGGCGAGTAGTCGAGGGAGGCACAGGAGGGACGCCTGTGCCACGAGAGTGGGAGCGTGGTGGGGATGGAGAAGTTGTGCGGGTTGTGCGGGGGGGGTGGGCGGCACGCTCTGGGGGCTTCTGGTTGGGGCTGTCGTGTTGGTAAGAGGTGAAGGCGTGGGTCCGAAACGTCGATTCTCCGCTGCGGCTCGGCGTCTGCCGGGTGGATCGCATGATCACGGAGAATGGACGCCATGGGGATCGAGGTCTTTCGACGACTGACGCGGCTTGGGAAACGTGCCGGCGACGTCAGCGCGGTCGTGGGCTCGACGGTCACCGAGACCCTGGGCGTGAAGGCGGCGCTTGGCGTTCCGATCGGGATCGACTTTGGCGTCGGCTCGCTGAAGATCCTGCAGATCGGTGGGACGGACACGCTTTCGCTGGTGGCGGCGGCGAGTCTGGAGACGCCACCGGAGTTGATCTCGGATCACGCGCAGCGGCTTCAGTTCCAGATCGAGGCGTTGCCACGGCTGATCCGCAAGGGCGGCTTCCGTGGTCGTCGGGCGTCGTGCGCGATTCCCGGGTGGCAGACGATGTGCCGGCAGTTCCAGTTTCCCAAGACGGACGGGATTCCGGTGACGGATCTGGTGGCTGGGGCGTTGTCGCAGCAGTTGAACGTGCCGGCGGATGCGCTGGCGTTTCGGCATATCGAGGTGCGTTCGCCGCAGTTGGCGTCGAATCGGGCGGAGGTGATCTGCATCGCGACGGCGCGGGATCTGGTGGAGCGGCTGATGCGGGCGCTGCAGGACTCGAAGTTGCAGCCGGTGGGGATCCACAGCGAGTTCTCGGCGATCTTGCGGGCGTTCGACTATGTGAATCGGCGTGCCGACGATGGCGATCGGGCGACGTTGTACTTGGACATCGGGGCAGGGGTGACGAAGGCGCTCATCGGGCACGGGCGCGACCTGGTGTTCGCACGCGTGATCGACTTTGGCGGGCGGCGGATGGACGAGCATATCGCCCGGCAGTTGAAGGTCGAGATGGACGACGCGCACGAGCAGCGTTTGGCGCTGGACGAGCAGATGTCGCTGGCGCACGTGAATGGAGCGGTGGCGGCGAAGGCGGCGGTGGGCGTGGCGTCGGGTGCGGGTGGCGAGCCGACGACGAGCGATTCGGGGCGGGCGCGGATCGGGCCGGATGGTCAGAAGATCGACGAGTCGGACGAGGAGACGCTGGTGTCGGAGTTGGAGGAGCGGCGGACGGGGATGCCGCACCCGCACTTCAGCGAGGACCTTCGGATCTCGGACTCGAAGGAGTTTGTGCCACCGAAGGCGGACTTGACGGAAATGCTGGAGGTGTTCACGGACGAGTTGCAGATGTGCCTTCGTCATTATGCGACGCAGTACCCCGGAAAGCGTGTCGAACGCGCGGTCTTTGTAGGGGGTGAGGCGCGTGGACGTGGGTTGTGTGCGCATATTGCGCGGGCATTGAAGATCCCGGCGCAGATGGCCGACCCGATGGCACGGGTCGGTCGGAACGGGCAAGAGCCTGTTCTGGGTGTGGACCTGAGACTGGCCCAGCCGGGCTGGGCGTTGGCGCTGGGGTTGTGCCTCAGTCCGACGGATCTGTAGGGATTGTGAGGCCTGAGCGGGCGCTTGCCCGTGGATGGAGCGTGCGATGGGACTTTCGTTCAGCAAGTCGGCGAGCGCCACGAGCACGGGAGCGAGTTTCCTCCCCGAGGATTATGTCGCGCGTCGGACGGAGTTCCGGGCGAACGTGCTGATGCTGTCGCTCTACGCGGTGGTGCTCGCGGGGATCGTGGGCGCGTTCTTTGTTGCCGAGTCGCGGTGGCGTCTCCTCAAAAGCCGGCAGATGCAGGTGGACGAGGCGTACCAGATCGAGGCGAAGAAGATCGAGCAGATCCAGATCCTCGAGGACCAGCGCGCCAAGATGATGGACAAGGCGGAGGTGACAGCGGCCCTGGTGGAGCGGATCCCGCGCTGGGCGCTCATGGGCGAGCTGACGCTGCGCATGCCGACGAGCATGAAGTTGGAAACAGTGACGCTCAAGGGGAAGCGGATCGAGGCGGTGATGCCGCCGCCGAACGCCCCGGCGGTGCGGTCGCTCTCGGGTACGAACGTGAAGCCCGGGCAGGACACGGTGGCGCCGAAGGTGACGCCGCCGAAGTATGAGTACTCGCTGCTGGTGGGCGGCGTGGCGGAGTCGAACACGGAAGTGGCGGATTATCTGCTCTCGCTTCGGATGTCTCCCGTGCTCCAGGACGTGGACCTTTCGTACATCAAGGAGCAGAAGGAGAAGGAACTCACGCTCCGCCGGTTCGAGGTCTCGGCGGTGCTGCGATCGAACGTGGACACGCAGGCGTTGTCGGACTCACTCCAGGAACTCGTGGCGGCGAAGGACAAGGCCCGCGAGGAGCAGGCGAAGACCGCACTCAAGGAGTCCACGGCGACGGCGAAGAGCACGAAGGACGGCGCGAACTCGAAGCCCACGGCATCGGCGGCGTCGGGACCGACGGCGGAGTAAGCACGGCACACCCCTTTGGAGCGCTTGGAGCAAGGCATGAATATCACCGTACGAGTGTTGACGATGGGCGGGGTGGTGCTGGGGATGCTGCTGGCCAGTTACATGCTGGTCTTCGCGCCCGTGGCGAAGCAGATCAAGACGACCCGCGAGGAGGTCGAGCATCGCGAGAAGTTGCTGGAGACGCTGCGCCAGGAGGTGGCGAAGAACGCCGACCTCGAGCAGGCGAACGAGGAGATCCAGCAGAGCGTGCAGTTGATCGAGGCGCGGCTGCCCAGCGATCGCGAGATGGCGGAGGTGATCCGGCAGGTGAGCGACACGGCGGTGCAGGCGGGGCTGAACTCGCCGTCGATCAAGACGAACAAGCCTCTTCAGGCGGCGCTCTACAAGGAGCAGCCCCTGGAGGTGGAAGTGATGGGTGATTTTCGCGGGATCCTGACGTTCCTGATCTCGCTGGAGAAGTTGCCGCGGATCATGCGGATCCCGGACATGAAGATTGTGGCGCAGACGAAGGACGAGGAGCAACTCAAGGTGCAGTTCACCCTGTGCGTGTACTACCAGGAGCGGAAGGCAACGACGACGGCGTCGGCGGGAGGTGCGCAGTGAGCAGTATTCAGGACCAACTCCCGGGAGAGAACGCGGCGGCGAGGCCGGCGCTCCCGGGGATGTTCGATCTCGACAACGGGAAGAAGAAGCGGATGCGCGGGCCGTCGCAGTTGGTCATGCTGCTGATCGTCGGCGGCGTGAGTGCGGCGGCATTGATGGCGATGCGTCAGTTGGGGCTTCGCTCGGGGATGAACGTCGCCGGCGCGAACGAGGTGCTGGGATTGAAGATGGTGAACGTCGATAGCGAGAAGGCGAAGACGTACCAGCGGATCATGGAGGATCTGTATCGCGTGCAGAAGCCGCTGGATGTGGCGTTGGGCGAGTTTGTGAAGAGCCCGTTCGTGCTGACGCCGGCGGTGGGGGCGATCGCGACGGAGGATCCGACGAAGACGGACTTCAACACGATCCTCGCCGAGCGTGAGAAGGCGGCGAAGTTGGCCAAGATCCAGGCGGAACTGGCGAAGTTGGTGGTGCAGAGCGTGCTTGGTGGGCGATCGCCGGTGGCGCGCATCAATGGTGAGACGGTCCGCGTGGGCGACACCGTCGGCGAGATGTTCACGGTCGTCTCCATCGAGGGGCTGACGGTGAAGGTCGAGTGTGAGGGCAAGGAGTACGACCTGAACTTCGATCAGATCAACGGGTCTGGCCCGAAGAAGCGGTGAGCCCGCGTGAGTGGTGGTGTGGATGAGGAGAGGGTTTCGTGGCGAAGTACAACATCGACGACATCCTGAATGAGTTGGGCGTCGGTGAGAACAAGCCGGCGGAGGACCCGAAGAAGGCAAAGGCGAAGCGCGAGGAGGAGAAGGAGCCTCAGGAGTTCTCGCCGCTTCCCTCGATGCCGGCGAACCAGCGTGGATATGGACAGCCGGTGCGTGAGAACGAGTTGGCGCGACGGCCGCACACGCCGAACACGCCGACACTCGGGCCGGCGATCCGGGACATCTATCAGCCGGCGGAGACGGAGCAGGCCTCGCAGGAGTTGGGGCAGTTGCTTCTGGCGAAGGGCGCGGTGACGGCGGATCGGCTGAGCGTGGCTCAGGGTGTGATCCGGGCGTCTCCCGGGCGTCGGATGAGCGATGTGCTCGTCGAGCAAGGCGTCGATGAGGCGGCCGTCCAGGCGGCGAAGGCGGAACTCGCGGGGCTGGCGTTTGAGCGGATCGACGTGGAGAAGGGCCTCGATGGTGGGTTCGACGGCGGGCTGCTCCAGAAGTTGACGCCCGAGTTCTGCAAAAAGAACATGATCGTGCCGCTGCGCAAGGAGGGGTCGCGCGTGATCATGGGGACGGTGGACGCGGACAACGTCTACCTTCTCGATGAGATCAAGGCACGCCTGGGCGAGATGCCCATCAAGCTCGTGCTGGTGACGCAGTACGACGTGAAGGGCGCACTGGAGATCGTGGGCGAGACGTCCTCGACGGAGGAGGTCGACGTCAACGAGCTCCTGAGCGAGGTCGACGAGGGCGACGTCCAGATTGAGAAGAAGATGGGCGGGGAGGAGGTCGACCTCGAGCGCGAGGCCGGCGAGAGCCCCGTCATCCGTTACGTGAACTACATCATCCAGACGGCGGTGAAGGAGGGCGCGAGCGACATCCACATCGAGCCGGCGGACAAGAAGTTGCGCGTGCGGTTCCGCATCGACGGCGAGTTGTTCGAGATGATGAACCCGCCGGCGGCGATGTCGTCGGCGATCACGAGCCGCCTGAAGATCATGGCGAACCTCGACATCTCCGAGCGGCGTATCCCGCAGGACGGTCGAATCCGCTGCACGGTCGGCGGGCGCAAACTGGATCTTCGTATGTCCACGCTCCCGAACACGTACGGCGAGAAGGTCGTCATGCGTATTCTGGATACGAAGTCGATCAACGTGGACCTGGAGAACCTTGGGTTCGAGGACGACACGTACACGATCTGGAAGAAGATCGTGGACTCGCCGCACGGGATCGTGCTGGTGACGGGGCCGACCGGCTCGGGAAAGACGACGACCTTGTACGCGTCGCTCCGGACTCTCGACAAGAACTCGATGAACATCTCGACGGTCGAGGATCCCGTGGAATACCACCTCGACGGCGTGACCCAGACGCAGATGCACGAGAAGATCGGTATGACGTTCGCGATGGCGCTCCGGGCGCTGCTTCGTCAGGACCCGGACGTGATCATGCTGGGCGAAATTCGTGACACGGAGACGGCGATGATCGCCGTTCAGGCCGCGCTCACGGGGCACTTGGTGCTGAGCACGCTGCACACCAACGACGCGCCGAGTTCGATCANNGCCGGGCGTGTGGGCATCTATGAACTGCTCACGGTGGACGACGGGCTGCGCGACATGATCGCGCGGAACCCGAACGTCGCGGAGTTGCGCCGGATCTGCATCGAGCGCGGCATGGTGACGCTGCGTCAGGACGGGATGCGCAAGGTCGCGCGGGGGATCACGACGATCCAGGAAGTGCTGCGCGTCACCGAGGGGTGATCGGTGTGGGTGTGGCCGAAGCAGGAACGCGGGAGCTGGTCGCGGCGAGAAGGACCTCGCGCAGCGGCGAGGCGTGCTGCTCGCGGCGGACGGCGTCGCCGCCGGCGAGGGACCGGGCGCGATAACCCTTCAGATCGGCGATGATGGTGTCGACGGCGGCGGCGATGGTCGTCGGGGAGAAATCGTCGATGCACACGCCGGCGTGGTGCTGGTCGACGAGTCGGGCCATCCATGTGCCGCTGGTGACGACGATGGGGCATCCCGCGCGCAGGGCGTCGAGGGTGACGCCGCTGATTCGCTCCTTGAAGAGCTCGCGGTCGTAGGGGAGGACGCAGATGGCGCCCTTGAAGAGGCTGGCGTAGCCGGTGGGGTCTGGCGACTCGTCGATGAGGCGGAGGTTTGGGTAGGCCGAGGCTCTCAGGCGGTCGACGGCGGCTTTGGTGTCGTCCTGCTGGTGGCCCCAGTGGTCGAGGGAGACCTGGACGATGATGGGGATGTCACGTTTCTCGTCGCGGAACTTTTCGGCGAGGTCGGCGATGGCGCCGAGGCCTTTGTCGAGGCGGGGGACGCCGGGGTGGAGGATGGTGGGCGTGGCGTCGGGGCTGCCGCTGGCATGATCGATGAAGGTGTCGATGTGGGGGTAGGGGATCTCGTGGACTCGGGTGAAGCCCTCGTTGCGGACGGCGTCGGCGGTGGCCGTAGTCGGCGCGGCGATGATGAGGTTGGGGCAGCGCCGGGCGGCGTTTCGGAGCCGTCGCTCGTGCTTCGGGTTGGCGTAGTGCATGTGATGGAAGAGGAGGACCGTCGCGTTCATCGCGGGGACGAGGCGCGAGGCCCACTGGATGCCCATGTAGTCGGTGGAGTGGGCGGTGGAGAAGAGGACGACGCCCTCGCGCGGGAGGAGTTTTCTCGCGAGCCATGCGGACTGGAATCGACGGATGCGCCGGCGGAAGAAGGGGACGATGCGCGTGCCGGGGATGGTGACGGTGCACCTGGCGTGGGCGTAGATGGTGATGGGGGCGAAGTCGTGCTTGAGGGTCTCGATGATGGAACGGACGATGCTCGGGAAGTGGCCGGTCTCTCGGCGGAGGGCGGGCTCGACGATGGTGAGTGGGAGCATCGCGGAAATGTAGGAGGAGGGCCCGGCGAGCGCGGGTAGAGGCGTCACGAGCCGGAGAAGACGACGCCGGGGCTGACGGTGGCGACGCGTCGGAGGGAGAGGAGGCTCCCGATGAGGATGGTGATGAGCGTGGCGGCGAAGGAGCCGACGAGGAGTTGCCAGGGGAAATAGGCGGCGAGTTCGGCCTGGAGGGCGTTGCTGACGATAGTGAAGGACCCGGCGAGCCCGACGCCGATGCCATAGCCGACCGTGCCGACGATGAGGGCCTGCGTGACGACCATGCTCAGGAGCGTGGGGACGCTGGCGCCCATGGCCTTGAGCGTGGCGAAGTGGCGCAGGTTCTCGATGGTGAACTGATAGAAGACGGAGGCGGAGAGGAGGAGCCCGACGGCGAACCCGAGGAGGATGGTGATGCCGAAGTTCACGCCGATGCCGGTGGCCATCACGATGAAGTCCATGGAACGCTTGCGAAACTCGTCACGGGTCAGGGCGACGACCTCGGGGACGGCGTTGATGTTGGCCTGGACCCGGCGGACGTCCTCGCCCGGTTTGGCCTTGACGAGGACGTAACTGATTTTCTTTCGTTCCTGGGGTGTGAAGTTGAGGGCGTTGGGGAAGGTGGTATAGACGATGGCGTTGCTCTCGAAGCCGAGTTTGGCCTTGCAGAACCCGACGACGATGGCGCGTTTGTCGTTGATGCGCATGGTGTCGCCGATGTTGATGCCGCCGAGTTTGGCTCGGCTCTTCTCCTCGACGATGATGGCGTCGGGGATCCAGAGGTCCTCGATGGCTCCCTGGGTAAGTTCGGGGGGGCGTCCGGCGAGGGTCTGGCGCGAGATGCCGAGCATCTGGAGTCGTTTGAAGGAGCCGTCGGGGAGTTCGACGATGGCGTAGCTGCTGAGGAGCGGCTCGGCCCAGGCGACGCCGGGGACGCTGCGGATACGTCCGAGTTTCTCGTCGGAGAGGGGGCGGAACTCGGCGACCCACTCGGTGTGGGGATCGATGACCCAGAGGTCGGCCTGCTCGATGTTCTGGAGTGGGCCGGTCGCCTGGTTGAGCAGGCCGAGGAAGATCGCGCCCTGCTGGTTCATGAGCATGGCGGCGAAGGCAAGGCTGAGGACCAGAGTGATGTACTTGGTCCGATCGCCGAAGAGCATGTGGATCGCGATGCGGAGCATGGGCGTGGCGTGTGCGGGGCATCGTACGTGCGGTGGTGGGGCGTCAATGGGCGTGATGGAGTCGCTAGCATCATGGATGACGAAGAGGTATGGTGTTCGGGCAAGAGTGGCGTGTTGGATGTGGCGTGCGAGTGGGTTGGTGATGTGTGGTGCCGGGCTGGTCGTGAGCGGGTGCATGACGCCGCCGGGCGCAGTGCTGGGACTGGGGATGGACCTGGCGCAGGCGGGGGCGGGTTCCATAGAGCAGGGGCGGATGTCCACGCTCTGGCGTGCGGATGTCAGCCGCCTGGCGGATTCCGCGGTGGCGGCGCTGAACACGCTGCAACTGGCGATCCGTTCGGACACGAGCGCGAATGGATCGCGGTACATCCGGGCGTCGGACTTCAAGGGTCGCGTGGTGTCGATCACGGTCTCGCCGAGCACGCCCAAACTGAGCCTGGCGGTGGTTCGTGTGGGGTTCACGGACGATCCGGTGTATATGACGCTGGTGGTGGAGGAGATGGGGCGGCAGATGAACGAGACGCCCGCGAGGCGGTGACTACGCTCCGCGACGGCGCGTGGAGTGCCGACGTGGAGGCGAATGCGCGTGGCGAATCCGGTTCGAACTGTGGAGTTTCAGGAGACGCCGAACCCGCACGCGGTGAAGGCGGTGGTGTCGGCGTCGCTCGCGAGCATCGGCGGCGACGGATTGAGGTCGTACGCGAGCGCAAACGAGGCGGGTGGCGACGCGGTGGCGCGAGCGCTCTTCGAGATTGCTGGTGTCGTGGGTGTGCTCGTGACGCCGGGATGGGTGACGGTGCGGAAGTCGGCGGAGACGACGTGGGCGGACTTGAAGCCGCGGATTCGGGCGGCGCTCGAGAGGGCCGAGTGAGCGGGCCGCGTGATGGGGCGATGGTGCGGGCGCTGGCGCGATGGTTCTCGGCGTCGGCCCGGGATCTTCCGTGGCGGACCGAAGTTCGCGACGCGTATCACGTGCTCGTGAGCGAGTTGATGCTGCAGCAGACGCAGGTCTCGCGGGTGATCCCGAAGTTCGAGGCGTTTGTGTCGCAATTCCCGGGCGTTCGTGCGTTGGCGGTGGCGAGCGAGCGCGAGGTGCTGGCAGCGTGGACGGGGCTTGGGTATTACCGGCGGGCGCGGCTGCTTCACGCCGCGGCGAAGGAGATCGTGGCGCGCTTCGGCGGGCGCGTGCCGGGGTCGGCGGCGGAGCTCCTCGAGTTGCCGGGGATCGGGCGGTACACGGCCGGGGCGATCGCGTCGCAGGCGTTCGGGGAGCGCGTGCCGGTGGTCGATGGAAACGTCGTGCGCGTGCTGCTGCGGGTCGAGGGACGTTCGGGGAGCGCGTCGGAGACGGGGACGATGGCGTGGTGCTGGGAACGGGCGGGGTCGCTGCAACAGGCCGCGGCGAAGGCGCGAGTGCATCCCGGGACTCTGAACGAGGCGATCATGGAGTTGGGGGCGACGCTGTGCGTGCCGAGAGGACCGAAGTGTGGCGAGTGTCCTGTGGGCGCGAGGTGCGAGGCGAGGCGGTTGGGCACGCAGGAGGAGATTCCCAGGCCGAGAGTTGCGGCCCGTGTTCGTGAGATCGAACACGTGGTGCAGCCGGTGACGGATGGGCGTGGTCGATGGCTGGTGCGACGGCGCGAAGGGACGTTGTGGCATGGGCTTTGGGAGTTGCCGACGCTGGAGCGTTCGACGGATGGGAGGCGCGTGCCGGCGGACCTGGTCGAACGATCGCTTGGACTGTCGAAGTCTGAGGCCAGGTCGCCCGATGTGGCGATGGAGTTCTCATTCAAGACGAGCGCGTGCGTGGTGGCGTTTGTGGTTCGCGTACCTCGGAGGATCGGGCGGCGCGGCGTGGAGGGGGAGTGGGTGACGATCGGAGATCTCGAGAGACTGGCGATGTCCAGCCCGCAGCGACGGATCGTGCGCGAGGTGGTGTGCGGCGGGGCATGAGACGGCTTGTCGGAATCGGTGAGGGAAGAAGGAGATGAAGACACAGGCAAGACGCCTGTGCCACGAGAAGGGGTAGGAGAACGCGCCAGGCGAGTCGGGAGTTGGTTGTTGACTGAATGTGAATCAACACCGCTCTAGAGAGCGGTGCCACCAAGAGGGACACCAAGGGCATTGTCGCAGTCGGGTGCTCAGCAGCCCTGGTTGAATCGGGTGAGGAAGTAGAGGAGGTCGTCGATGGTGACACCGCCGTCGGGTGTGCCGGTGCCGGTACCGTCGTCGATGTCGGTGCGGACGGCTCCGAGGTTGAAAAAGGCGATGTAGTAGAGGAGGTCGTCGATGGTGACACCACCATCGGGCGTGCCGGATCCTGTGCCGTCGTCGAAGTCGGCGACGCAGGGGTTGGTGCCGAGGATGGTGAAGGCGGCGTCGGAGTCATCGTGTCCGGTACGGCCCTCGGCGTCTCGGGTGATGACGCGAACGCGGGCCGAGGTCGAAAAGACGTTGGGGATGGTCCAGGAGAAGGTGCCGCTGTCGGGGATGGCGCTCGCGATGGTGGTCCACGAGCCGCCGTCGTCGGCGGAGTACTGGAGATCGACGTTGACGACGGCGTTGTCGTCGTCGGAGATCCAGTCGATACTCGTGGTGGCGCCGGGGGTGAGGGCCTGGCCGCCGTTGGGTGCACGGAGGTAGGCGGTGGGGGCGAGGCCGCCCTCGGCGCCCAGGTGCTTGGGGACGTGCATGACGATGCAGTGCATGACGCCGGCGAGTTGGACGAGGGGCTCGCAGGGGATCTGGACGATGGTCTTGGTGGGGAAGGCGGACTGGAAGACGGCGAGGGATTCGGCGTTTTGCTGGACGACCTGGGAGTTGGTGTAGGTCGGCACGAGGACGAGGTCGTTGCACATCACGAGGTTGGTGTACGTGTAGTGGACGTTGTATCCGGCAGCGGGGACGAACACGCTGCGCGCGGGAACGCGGAAGACCTCCCAGCCATCGGCCTGCATCGCGGCGGCGTGGTTGTCGCAGATGATGTCCTGCATCGAGCCCGGGTTGTTGGGCCAATCGCTGATGATCACCTTGTGGTCGTCGATGATCTGGACCCACATGTCGATGTGCCGGGTGAGATCGACGGAGGTGGGATAGGCGGGAACGATGGTGGTGGTGGGGCCCCAGTGGTCCTGCCAGAGCGAGATGATCTGGGGCTGGGTCCGCGCGGGGTTCTCGATGGCGATGAGCATGGTGGCGAAGCCCTCGCCGAGAGAGTTGAGGTGGTAGTTCCCGCCGCCATGGACCAAGGGGAGGACATATCGGGCGTGGTGCTTGAAGGGAGCCCAGCCGACGGGGAAGGAATCGTCGTTGACGCGGACGGTGACGTTGTACGTGTGGTCGGAGGTCACACGGACGTTGCCCTCATAGGAGTATCGCGGGCCATAGTCGCGGATCCAGATGGCGTCGGTGGTTCGGATGATGGGAATGACCTTGGCCATGTCGGCACCCGCGGCCTGGATGACGGGGAGTTGGCTGTTCTGCTCGCTGAGAGAGTCGAACGACACATAGGCCCGGGCGTCGCCGGTCGTGGTGATCCACGTGATCATCTGGGCCTGGATGTTGTTGAGGGTGGTGCCGCCCTCCCAGGCGAGGATGATGCCGTCGGCGGGAGCGTACTCACCGGGGCACGTGAGCGGGCCCTGGGGCATGGTGTAGGGCCCGCGCTCGACCCAGGCGCCGGGAGCCTCGGCCATGAGGGCCTTCTCGAGATCGGTGGGGTATCGCGGGGCGGCGAATCCTTCGGGATAGATGAGTCCCGATGGAGAGAGGACCTGGGCCGAGGCTCCGTTGGAGAGTGCGGCGAGGATGAGGAGGAGGGCGGGAGTGGAGCGAGTTTCGTGAGTTCGCACGCGATTCTCCTTGTCAGCGCCGGGTACGGATGGGCCATCGGCGGGGATCCCTTTCGGGCGGGGTGGGGGCGTGATTCGGGTCGAACGTCGATGATACAGACAGGATCGCGTTCGTGAAAGGCGAGTGTCGCGGATAGTCGGTTCAAGTTCGGGGTGTGGCGTGTCCGACCTAGAGTGTGTGCGCGGGCCATGGGAGGTCCGTCGAGGTCGGCGTGTCGGCCGAAGCAAGGGCGTCCGGCGTGTTCAGTTCCGAGCGATTCCAGGACCTTCTCACGCGGGTGAGCTCGTACCCGTGGTATGAGGTGGCGATCGAGATCCTTCTGATCTCGATCTTCATCTACATGCTGTATCGCTTCGTCGCGGGGACAAGGGCGGCCGGGGCGCTCAAGGGCCTGCTCGTGCTCGTGGTGCTCGTGGCGATCGGATCGAGGCTGCTGGGCTCGGGGAGTTCGTTCCAGCGACTGGGCGTGCTCTATGACAAGGTTCTGGCGCTGGTGGCGGTGGGGCTGATCGTGATCTTCCAGCCCGAGTTACGCCGCGCGCTGGTGCGCCTCGGCGAGGCGCCGTTCTTTCGGAGCACGCCCAAGGACATCGCGCTGATCGTGGACGAGATCGTGGATGCCACGAAGTATCTCAGCAAGTCGAAGTTTGGAGCGCTGGTCGTGATCGAGCGGCAGGTCGGGCTTCGCGGTCTGACCGAGGGCGGGACGATGTTGAACGCCGAGTTGTCGTCGCGACTGCTGCAGACGATCTTTTTCCCCGGGTCGGCGCTGCACGATCTGGCGGTGCTCGTGAAGGGTCGGGTCATCACGGCGGCGGGGGTGCAACTCCCGCTGGCGGCGCCGGAGGACATGCCCAGCCCGAGCCTTGGTTCGCGCCACCGGGCGGCGGTGGGCCTCTCGCGCGAGTGCGACGCGATCGTGGTGATCGTGAGCGAGGAGACGGGGTCGATCCGGATCGCGGAGCGTGCTCGGCTGACCGGGCCGTATACACCGGAGCAGTTGCGCGAGGAACTCAAAATCCGCCTGGGAAGCGGGACGGTGCGGAGCGGTCAGACGGCGGCACAGGTCGACGCGGAAAACGCGGTGGGCGGGTTGCTCGCGGACGAGGCGGTCGCGGCCAAGGAAGAAGAACCAGAGCCCAAGCGTGCCGCGGGTTGAGCGGCGTGCGAGTTGGAGGCAGGCATGATCCGTCAGATAGGCGTGTGGCTTGGTGTGCTGGTTCTCGCGACGCTCGTGTGGGTGTTCGCCGAGGCCGAGACGCTGCGCACGCGCGAGGTGACGATCGACCTGACCTTCCGCTCGGATCCGCAGAACGGACGCGTGATCGACGTGGCGAACTCGAGGCCCGCTGGAACGGACGGTCAGGTGGTCTCGGCAACGATCAAACTCGCCGGGGCGGCGAACGCGGTGGACCAGGCGGAGCGAGAGTTGCGCTCGGGTTTGAAGTTCGATCCCTCCTCGCCGGGCATGCCTGGCGAGTCGGGGGCGATCGATGTCGATCTGAAGCAGTTGATCCGGCTTCATCCGACGCTGCGCGTGGGCTCCGGTTCGGGGGCGACGGTGCAAAGCGTGGAGCCTTCGATCGTGCGGATTGACCGAGGGACGCTCGTGGCCGTCGAGGTGCCCGTGCGGGTGGAGTTGGAGCGAGGCGAGCCGGAGGGCGCGCCGGTGGTCACGCCGGCACGAGTGACGCTGCGTGTGCCGACGGAACTCGCATCGTCGATCGGGGAGCAGACGCCGTGCACGGCCGTTCTTCGCGAGCGAGAACTCTCGCGGCTGGTGCCCGGGCGACAAGAGAAGATCGAGGGCGTGAGCCTGACGATGCCCGAGGGCCTACTGGGGCATCGCCACGCGTACGTCGAGCCGCGGACCGTCGGCGTGCAACTGACGCTCCGCGACCAGACACAGTCGGTCGTACTCCAGTCGGTGCCGGTGCACATCCAACTGGCAGCACCGGAGCAGAGCCGATGGGACATCACGCTCGCGCCGGGCGACCAGTTCCTGAAGGACGTGCGCGTGAGCGGGCCGAGCGACCTGATCAAGCAGATCCAGGATAAGACGCTGCCGATTGTGGCGATCCTGCAGTTGTCGTTCCAGGAACTCGAGGGGGGCAAGGTCACCTCAAAGGACGTGGTCTTCTCGAACCTGCCGACGGGCCTTCGGTTCGAGGTGGCGGACCGGACGGTCTCGTTCACCGTCGCGCGGCGGAGTGCGTCGGCGGCCGCCACGCCAGTTCCATGAATCCCCGGGCTGGCATCGGCGCGGAATACCGAACAGACACCATCTCGGATGTTCCGAAGCGGGACTTTCGGCTATCGAGCGGCTAATGTTGGTCCCCGCATTTCGGGCCGGATTGGGCGAAGTCCCACGCCGGGCGTTCTGGCGGGCCTCCATCGCGCCTTTCAAGCCCCGTGCCCGGTCATTCGGGCGCACTTTTCAAGAGGATCCGCCGTGAAGATCAAGACCGACGAGATCGCGAGCATCATCAAGCAGGAGATCGAGAAGTTCTCATCGGAACTCGAGGTTTCGGAAGTCGGGCGCGTGGTCGAGATCGGCGACGGGATCGCCCGGATCTATGGCCTGAGCAAGGCGATGGCGGGCGAGTTGCTCGAGTTCCAGACCGCCGAGGGCGCGGTCATGGGCCAGGTCTTCAACCTCGAAGAGGACACCGTCGGGGCGGTTATCTATGGCGACTACCTCCTGGTGAAGGAGGGCGACATGGTGAAGTCCACGGGGCGCCTGCTCGAGGTGCCGGTGGGCGAGGCGCTCCTGGGCCGCGTGGTCGATCCGCTCGGTCGCCCGCTGGACGATCGCGGGCCGATCCAGTCGAGCGAGTTCCGCAAGGTGGACATCATCGCGCCGGGGATCGCCGAGCGTCAGCCGGTGACCGAGCCGCTGCAGACGGGCATCAAGGCGATCGACGCGATGATCCCGATCGGCCGCGGCCAGCGCGAGCTGATCATCGGCGACCGCCAGACCGGCAAGACGGCCGTCGCGATCGACACGATCATCAACCAGAAGCAGTACTGGGGGACGAAGGACGCGGTGGTGTGCATCTACGTCGCCGTCGGGCAGAAGGAATCGACGGTCGCGGGCGTCGTCGAGACGTTGCGCAAGAACGGGGCGATGGACTACACGATTGTGGTCTCGGCGTCGGCCTCGACGCCCGCGCCCATGCAGTACATCGCGCCCTACACCGGGTGCACGATGGGCGAGTTCTTCATGTGGCAGGGCAAGCACGCGGGGAGCACCCAGCCCAAGCACGCCCTGTGCATCTATGACGACCTCTCGAAGCAGGCCGTCGCCTATCGCCAGATGTCGCTGCTGCTGCGCCGCCCGCCGGGTCGCGAGGCCTACCCGGGCGACGTCTTCTATCTCCACTCGCGCCTCCTCGAGCGCGCGGCCAAGCTCAGCGATGAGAACGGCGCCGGCTCGCTCACGGCTCTGCCCATCATCGAGACGCAGGAGGGCGACGTCTCGGCGTACATCCCGACCAACGTCAT
>JRYD01001408.1_pt1 | contig 20989 bp, 25 predicted proteins | sample 235311 | NCBI WGS metagenome assembly JRYD01 (sample SAMN03074213, study PRJNA261472) | activated sludge metagenome | biome: Common Effluent Treatment Plant; feature: Wastewater; material: Activated sludge; isolation source: activated biomass in a lab-scale reactor treating industrial wastewater at... | reverse complement strand
CACGTAGAAGATAAAATAAAAAAAAAAAAAACACTTAGTACACGTTCACGAGGCGGAGGGGGTATGGGTGAAAAACACTATTGGCATATGGGCGGATACATGGGGGGGGGCCAAAACAGTTATTATTAGCGATATTTTAGTCATATCGCAGTAGCACGCTAGCGATTAATTTTAATACCTGCTGTATCCCTACCGATGCCTACCCGTGGGAGAACCTTATGGGGTATAGGGTCCGTGGGGGTTCCTGGGAGATCGCAGACACAAAAGAGGCAGGCCACGGGCGCCTGCCTCGAAAAGTGGGCGAGGTGGAAGTCCCTCGCCCAGGGGGAGAACACTTCAGCCGAAGCTAATATCCTCGTCCGCATCCTCTGCCGAAGCCGCACGCGCGGCAAGCTTCTTCGCACGTTCCGCGAGACGCTCCGAGCGAATGAGATCCAGCTGCGAGGCGATCTTCGCCTTCTTCCTCCAGACTTTCTTCTCGTCGTCCGTGAGACCCTCGACGAACTCATGCGCCGCCTCAATGGACTGACCGCTGGCTCGCGAGAGCGCCACAGCCAGATCCGACACCTGCGGCTCACCAGCCGCGCGTGCGGCGCGCCAGTCGCCCGCATACATCTGCGCGATGGTGTCCCGCGCGGACTCCTTCGTGAACGTCAGCGGGTTATCCGCCTTCGCGGCATTCGCGTATGAGTCGCCGATCTTCTGACTGAACCCATGCATCATCGCCTGGAAACGGGTTTTCTCGTCGACGTTCGCCACGTCGAAAATCTCCTGCGTCTCATCATCGAAGGTGAACACAATGCGGCCGGTCAGGTTGCCGGTATCTTCCGCCTTTTCAACGTATTTCTTGGTCATTGCAAAATCCTCGTTCATTCCGTGCGGCGGCATTGCCGCACCCCCGAAGACTACCTCGAAACGCAAGCTCGCGTCAACAAATATTTATTTTATTTTTCGTGCCAGTTTGGCATGATGTTTGCTACGGCGCGGAAGCCCCCCTGCGTTGCTGTTATACTCAAGTACAGCACGGCAACTGCAGATCCCCTTGGTGCATCGCAGCATATTCCTATTGCATTGCACCATAGCTTGCCGCGCTGCAGCATCCCCCGGCCTTCCGCGCTGCACAAAATCTTGACCGGGGGGTCCCCTCCCATAGCGGGGGGTGGCGGCCTATATTACAGACCCCTCTCCTCCCTTTCCTTATTTTCATTAACGATATCAAGTATCCCTTCATTCTCGATATCATTCCCACGCCCCCCATCGCCCGCGCCCGCCCCTCATGATAGTATGCCACAACTGGGACTAAGAGTCGAAGAGGGTTCCGAGGTGCGAAAAATCAAAGTCTGGACAATGGCGGGCAACGTCGGCGCCGGAAACTCCTTGGGAATCATGAGGTCGCTCGCGGGCCTGACTCGCTTCGCCATCCACACCGTAAGCGGCAGCGTCCGCCTCCTTCCCTCCCTCGATGGAACGACCTTCGACGAGGTTCCCCTTGTCCTTTCCCAGGAGCCTGTCATCGTCTCCGACATCCCGGATGCGGAAGGCTCCTTCCTCGTCGCCACCAACACTGACCGTCTTGCTTGGCTCGAGGGAGACTTCGGCGCCCTCGACGTTCGCCAGGTAGGAGCTGGTGCCGTCAGCATCATCATCCGTGCAGGAGGAGAAGATTAATGGAGAAGATTATAAGCTCTAACGACTTGGGGGTTTCCCCAGGTTTTATTTCCGGGACAGCTATCGTGCGGGATAAGGATGGGAACATTAAGGGGGAGATACACTTCTCCGGTCCCGCCACCCCCGCCCAGGCCGCTGAGCTCGGATTGATTCCTCAACCCCAAGATTCTTCGGAGACGTAAATGGCTCTTACACTTGCAAACAGCGCGCGCAGTGCTGCCGCTGACGCCGTTGTGGATTTGCTCGACGGAGGTGCTGGTGATGCCACCGGCGACATTAACTGGCAGACGGCAGGAGCTGTGTCGCTTGGCACAAGCAATCTCGCGAACCCAGCTTTCGGCGCGGCGTCCAACGGAGTTTGCACGGCTGGCGCCATTGCACAGGCTGTTGTCGCGGGTTCCTCGAACCCTTCAACAATCGCCATCGCAGTTTTTCGCAATCGCGCGAACACAGAGGTTTTCCGTTGCGCCGTTGGCACCTCCGGCAGCGACATTAACCTGTCGTCTGTCGCTGTAAACAACGGCGATACGATCGACATCACCTCGCTGAACTACACGCAGCCGGCGTAAGAAGTTCCTTCGTGGCGAGGATTATCCCCCGCAGGAACCCCTTAACCGCGAGCAAAGCTTTGCTCAGCGGAAGTGGTGTTGTCGCGCCCCCTTCTTCCTTCGTGTGGGAAGGGGGCAACGACAATACTACAGATGTTCCTGTGCAACTTAACGTGCCGCTTGACTTCGATGCAGCGGCACGCATAGTCGGGGAAGAGTCCATCACGTTGATTTCTGGATCAGCCCCTGGCTTAAGCTATAATCCAACCACAATGCGTGTAACTGGAACCCCCACGACAGAGGGAAGTTACTCGCTGCTGTTTGAAGCGGATGATGGACAAGGTGGTGGTGGAGCTGCGGCCGACTGGGCGGCGCGCACGAGCGCTGCGGGGGTGCTGTGGGCGCAGCGGTTCCAGTCCGCGACAGACGTGACGCGATGGCAGACCGCCGACCCGATGACCGGCCAGACGTTCGAGTCTGGCCGTGGGGTCATAGCTGGAGACGGATGCTTGCGGCAGACCGTGCTGGCGCGCGCGACGCCCGGCGGTGGATCGGCGATTGCGTGGCGCCGGCCGCTGCAGCCGCAACCCGGGGACATCAATCAGCCGGGTGTGCCAGTCGGTTCAGGCGCGTCGTGCCTGGCGCTGTGGAACTCGACGATTATGCACGGGATCATGCACCCGGACTACAACGGGGTCGCGGTCGGATCTCCTGCGCGCACGGGTATCATGCTCGGCAGCGACCTGTACTTGCAGTTCCGTGTGCGCTACAGCCCGGGACACTTCGCGAGCGGGATGCCGTACGCGAAGATGATGTACGTCACCTGCAACTATCAGGACCCGTCGCATGAATACGTGCTGCGCTCGACGAGCTATATCGGCGGGTCTGACTTCAATCGGGCGATTCCCACGATGTACACGTCGTGGGAGCAGATGTTCAACTCGGGCCTCGAGGATCCGCAGAGTAACGGGCCGGGCTTCGGGCTGAAGGAGCCTGGATACTCGGCGACCTGCGCGGCGAACAATCCAGCGGGCTGTTGGGTGTGGCCGGAAGACCAGTGGGTGACTGTGATGCTTCATCTGAAGCCAGGTCATCAGTACGGCTCAACGACTCTCTCGAGTCCCGCGAACGACGGCTCGCGCGACACGCAGATCGAGATGTACGTCGCGCTGCCCGGTCAGACGAGCTACACGCGCATCTTCTCGAAGCTCAACTATGTGTGGGCGTTCGATGACGGTTCGCAGAACGGATCATCGCCGAGTGGGCGACACCCGTACGGCTGGACATGGATGCAGTTCAATCCCTACACGGGCGGCAGTCAGTGGGCGGCGCAGGCGGCAGACTCGTGGAACGAGTTCGATCAGGTGATCTGCTCGCTGCAGCCAATCGCGTGTCCGCAGGTATAGCGCATGGCCACCGCTAGAAAGACATTCAGGTTTGTGGTGAGTGCGGCAGCCTCGATGCCGTCGTGGTATCCGGCCACGCCCGGCACGATCATCAATCTGTCGTCGGTACTCGGTGATGCGTCGACGCAGGTGTCGGCGGCGATCGCCGTCGGTGCGGATGCGTATCCTGCGCCGACCTACAATTCGGCGCGACTCGATCCCTACAGCGGTGGCGCGCTCGTCTACGAGAGCGGGCGGCCGTTCCTGCATTGCTACGGCGGCGGCCATGACGACGGGTCGTGGAACGGTACGATCAAGTACGGCCCTCTGTTCGGCAGCGGCTCTGAGACTCCGACGTGGAGTCTCGGCGCGGCGGCGTCGCCGCTCGCATCGGTCGTCAAGGACAGCGCGACGGGGCTCTATGCCGATGGGCTGGCGTCCGCGCAGCACACCTACAACTTTCCAATCGGCGCGGGATCGCGCATGTGGATGCCGGCATTCAGCGGAATCTACAGCAACCCGATGATCGGTGGACCGAGGGCACCGTACTATTACGACACGACGACCGGCACCTGGACGTTCTTCTCACAGCAATTCCCGGTGACTGGCGCCGCTGGCGCGGGCGGTGGCGCAGCTCACTACAACGGGCGTCTCTATTTTTACCACGGCTCCGGGTACGACCACCCGCTGAAAATCTTCGATATCGCGACATCGACGTGGTCGGTTGAGCCGAATGCATACACGTTCACCTACGGCGACAGCGCCATGGTTGCGGTCGATACGCGGCGCGGAGCGCTACTTGTCCACGGCAGCAGCGCCGGGGCAAACGGCGTCTACTGGCCGAGCCTCACGCCGCCATATGCCGGCCGGCTCACCGGTCGGGCGCGTCCGCCGAGCACGTCGACCAACTCGATGGAGTACGACTACGACCGGGATGCGTTTGTAGTGCCCGTCGCGAATTCTCTGAGCGTGTACGAGTGCTCCGCATCCGCGCTTGCAGCGGGTGGCAATCCCGCTTGGACGACGCGTACGTTCAGCGGCGCCACGCCGAGTGTGCAATCGGGTACCGGAACGAAGGGGCGTTTTCGCGCTATCCCTGAAATGAGGGGGTACATCAACGTACCGACGTACAACTCACCTGTGTTCTTCTACAGGTCAGCGTGATGAACTTCATCCTCATCCCGCGAAATGGCAGCACGAGCATTGCAAGCGCGCTCGGCCTGCTCCACGAACATCGGCGCGCATCGGACGTGCCCGGACCGCGCGTCGCAGTGGTGCGGCATCCGGCCGAGCGGGCGCGCAGTGCGTACCGCTTCGCCCGCACGCATCACTCGTCGCGCGCGAAGCGCTGCCTCGGGGATGCGCGCACGTTTGCGCAGTTCCTTGAGCGGGATAACGTGCTGACGTGGCCGCAGTCGTGGTGGCTCGACGCGCCGGTGGACTTGCTGATGCGCTTCGAGACGCTGCCGGAGGAATTCGAGCGGCACTTTGGCGAGCCGCTGCCGCAGATGAACGAGTCGGCGGACATCGATATCGGCGACGACGACTGCGCTGATCTGATCGCCGAGTTGTATCGCGAAGATTTCGGGAGGTTCGGCTATGTCGCTTAGGTTTGCCTCGACATCGGGGTACGCGAATCTCAATGGCGCCGCTGCTCTGGGTAACAGCAACAACGGCACGCTGCTCGGCTGGTGGCGCAAAGAGGATTCGACGAACGGCCGAGACATTCTTGCACTGAGCCGACCGGGAGGCGGTGCGGTGATTCGCTCACTGTCATCGACGCAGATCACCGGAGGGTACTCAGCCAACACCGGCGGTTTCGGCACTTACAATCTGGCCAATAACCTGTACGTCGGGCTCGCGCTCACGATCACGGACAGCGTCGTCCAGTTCTACGCATGGGATGGCAGCTCGCTGACTCTGGTCGCCACCGATTCCACGTTCTACGGACCGACGAACCTGAACAACGTCTACTTCGGCGACACGGGCGCGTGGGGCGATGCAGCGATCGGCTGTCACCGATACGGGCGCTACTGGTCGCGCGTGCTGAGCTCGGCAGAGATTCTCGCCGAGTTCGAGATGACGCCCTCAGGCGGCACGCCAGCAGCAAGCACGACGAACTTGCGCGGCTCGTGGCTCTTCCCGGATGCCACGACGAACACGGATGTCAGCGGGGTCGGTAACACGATCACGATTTCCAACGGGTCGACATCCACGGACGAGCCGACGATCGGCGGCAGTGCATCGCCCGCAATTGTAAGCGTTCGCCAGAGTCCCGCCAGGCCTTTAGGTATCGGGTCTTTCGGTGTCAAGGTTATTTAAATCAACAGAGGAGCAGGTCTTTTCCGCCTGCGTGGAGTAACACATGGCTAATCATATTTCACACGCAAGCCTGCCGTATCCTATTCGAGGAGCGCGGTATAGCCTGCTGATCCCTTACATTGCTAACACAGGTGTACCTACAGATCCCACGACTCCAGATACAGAAATCTCCCTCGACAATGGTGCTTTTGCTGACTGCGCGGAGGAGGTTGCTGTCGCTACTGGTTCTAACGGTATGGGGTATATTACGCTCTCAGGCGCAGAGACCTCAGCGTATCTTGTGGCCCTCGCCGCAAAAGCTGCGAGCGGGCCTGTAGCGACCCTGGCGACGCTATACCCGCGGAACCTTCCTGTCGTGGAGTCCGGCACCGCGCAAGCAGGAGCCGCAGGCTCCATAACACTTGCAGCGGGAGCCGCCGCCTTTAATCTTACTGGATGCTTCGTGCGGACGACTGGAGGCACCGGCGGCGGTGGTGCAGGAGGTGCCAACAACCAAGCCCGCAAGATTATGGCCTACAACCGCACCTCGAAGGTAGCAACAATCGCCCCGAACTGGGAGACGAATCCCTCGAGCGATACGACCTACGAAATTCTTCTGCCTGAAGGCATGTTGCTGAATATGCTGTGGGCCCTCAACCCCGTAGTGCTGGGTAATGCAGTGGATGTGGAAACTGGTGGCACGGTGGGAATTGATCTCGCCAATGTCAACAATCCGGGATCTACGAGGCTCCCCGCAAACGTACTGCAGATTAACGGTACGACCGTAATAGGCAACGGGTCCTCCACTCCGTGGGGACCTGCATAAGCTATGCCAGTTTGGGCTGCAGGCGCATGGGCGGCAGGAGCACTAGCGATTGGAAGCTGGGGAGGAATCTCTGGCTTTCACCCTGGAAACTGCTGGGCCAACGATACCTGGCAGCCAGGGTGGCAGGAGCTCTCTTGGGCTGACTCACAGGAAAATGGGGGAGAGCTCACCGCCTCCCCCGCGACTCTCACTGGTGTTGGTGTCGTAGGACACACAGGAGCTGGGGACCTCAGCGCGCAGACACCTGTAGTCGCCGGCGCAGGAACAACCACACAAGATACTCAGGGGATTACAGGAAGCGGGGATCTTACCGCTGCTGCAGAAACCCTCGCAGGTGTAGGTACAAGAGGCTCTTGGGACCTTCCAGGAGACATTGAGCTTTCAGCTCCTGCTCCTGCAATCGCTGGCGCAGGAACCCGCGGCGTCCTTGGTGAAACACAAGCCATTGCGAGCAAGAAACCCAGTATCACGGGATCGGGTAGCGTAGCTTCTGGTGCAGGAGGTGTTTTAGGATCTGGAACGCTTGCCTCAAGCGAGTCCTTCCTTTCTGGTGCTGGTAAGGTTGGACATCACTCGACCCCCGCTCTGGAGGGAAAGACGCCTACGCTTGTAGGAGATGGTTATGTAGGACATACAGGCACGGGGGCACTCACTGCACCCGCAGCGGAAGTTGTCGGTAGTGGATTTTCCTCGGGTGTGGCTGTTGTAGGAGCTCTCGTCGTAACCCCCGCCACACTCGCTGGTGTCGGCGTTGTTGGGCGTTCGGCTCAGCTCGCGACCCTCCTGGGGAAGACACCGACACTTACAGCAGCCGGCGTGCGCGGCATTATAGGTACTGGTGCTCTTGTTGTCAGTAGAGGTCATCTTCGCGGCTACGATCCTAATTGGTCCTCTGGCGAAGTACTCGTGAGGCCCTCAACAGTTCCTGAGGTTCGTCCTCGTACACGCCTTCGAGCAAGGAAAATTCGCGGTGGCTGAAATTCAATCGGTTAGTATTAAGCATGAGATGATTATGGATTATCTCATGGCGCACCCGAACATCCGCCTTGGGGATGTTGCGGCAAGCTTTGGTATTACACAGCCATGGCTCAGCCAGGTTATCCATAGCGACGCGTTTCAACTTAAGCTGCGGGAAAAGCAGGGAATTGCATTTCACCACACTGTGCTCCCGATCCGGGAGAAGATGCTCGCGGTGGCCCATCAGGCGCTCGACAAGATCGCCGAGCAGCTTCCGATGGAGACAAATGTTAAGACCCTTAACGACGTGGCCGAGAACGTCCTTGATCGTTTAGGCTATGGATCGAAAGGAGTTGCTACTTCGGTCCAGGTGAATAACAACACGCAGATTAATGTGCTGCGGGATGAGCTTGAAGAAGCTCGTGAACTCCTCTATAAAAAGAGGGCTAACTCAGTAGAGGTAGTTATAGATGGTATTTCAGCCCCCATCGCGCTACCAGTACAGAACACTCCCACTATGGGTGAGGCCAGTGAAGGAGCCTCCCTTTCCACTCTTGAAGCCTCATGGCCGGAGAGCTCGTCTGGGGGTGAAGTATGAATGGAAAGTGCATGATCGACTCCGCGAAGAATATGGGCTTAACTATTGGTGTGGCCTATGGTTGTCTTATTTCGCGGGGGAGAGAATCCGCTATTGCCAGCTGGATGGATTACTATTGCTTCCCGAAAAGCGACAGCTTGTCGTCGTGGAAGTTAAATATTCTCATTGCACGGAAGCTTATTGGCAGCTGGAGAATCTCTACTTGCCCATCGTTAGGTGCTGGATGAAAAACAGCAAGTTGCAGGTTGCAACGGCAGAAGTTGTTAAGTGGTATGATCCTGCGGTAGTGTATCCGAGGAAACCTACGCTTGTGGAGAACCTTGAGCTCTGCCGCCCGGATAAGTTTTCTGTGATGATCCTTAACAGATGAACGCAAGCGCCGTAGATCTTACTCCAACGATACTTCCCCGACGGGAGATAATTTCTCTTGCCGCCGTGGACTCAGTATTTTATTGTCGTGAATTCTTCCCGCGGACTTTCCGGCAGCGTAGTCCTGACTACCATCGAGACTTTTGGAATAAGTTTGAAGACCCTGAGTGGGATCTCTTTGGGGCTGAGATCTTCCGCGGGGGCGGTAAGACGACGCTTACGCGCGCAGGGATTTCAAAACGAATTGCCTACGGGGTAAGTAGGAATATTCTTGCTGTCGCAATCAGCGAGTCCATGGCAATTCACACTGTTCGCTGGATTAAAAAGCAGATTGAGCAGAATCGTTATTGGACGGACACGTATCAACTTCAGAAAGGATCGAAGTGGGCCGACGACTGGATCGAAATCTACAGCATTCCTTTTGATTGCACTATCAACGTGCTGGCGAAGGGTATGACCTCGGGACTTCGCGGGCTCAATCCTGACGATTGGCGGCCAGATTTTATATTCTGTGACGACATCTCGAACGAAGAAACCGTGGGAACCCCAGAGCAAATTAAGAAGAACGAGGACCTGTTCTTTGGTGCCCTTGTACCCGTCCTTGCCCCTAAGAGTGAAGCTCCGCTGCGGAAGCTTGTCCTCGCGCAAACGGGGCTGAGTAAAGATGACATCATCAATAAGGCGCACCGCGATCCCGCCTTCCGAACTGTACGATACCCAAAACTGCTTGAAGATTCCAATGGGGCTCTTCGTAGTGCCTGGGAGGACAGATTCCCACTCGCGGAAGTTCTGCAGGAAAAGGAAGACTACGTTCGCCGTAATCAGCTGCACGTATGGCTCCGGGAGTATGGGTGTAAGATTATCTCCCGTGAGACGGCGCCGCTGGATGTCGAATGGCTGCGAAAGTGGAAGTCACTGCCAACGAACCTTGTGTATTACATTGGACTCGATCCTGCGTCGGATAAACCAGGAAAAAAGATCCATCGCACTGCAATCGCCGTTATAGGAGTTAATCCTCAAACGGCTGATATTTACCTTATTTCCTATTTCGCTCAGAAGGGTAAGAACCCTGACGAAATGTGGACGTGGCTCGTAGCTGCCTGGCGGCAGTACCGTCCACGTAAGGTGGGAGTGGAAACCATCGCGTTCCAGCGAATGCTCGCATGGTACTTTAGAAAGAAGATGGAGGAAGATAAGTTCTTCTTCTACATCGACGAAATTCAAGACAAGCGTGCGAAGTCTGAGCGCATTATTCAAGCTTTTGCTACCTGCGCTTCGCAGGGGAGGTTCCACGTTCATGAAAATCACACTGAGTTCATGGAAGGTTTTGGTGAGTGGAATGAAGGCCTGGATTGGGACCTCGGCGATGCTGTGGCTCAAGCAATTACTCTCGCGACTCCGTGGCTGGCTCAAAGCTCGATTGATGGGGAGTACACCGAAATAGGAAGCTACGAAGATGAGAAAGACATCCCAGAATTAGTATTTGAAGAGAGCTGCCCATGAAGTCTGTAGAAATAAAAAATGGTAGCCCGCTTCACGATAGAATCAAGAATGCGATTCTGGATCGGAAGAAGTTTAGTAATGAGAAGATGAAGAACTTCCATCGGCAGTGGGATGATGCTGATGATTCCATGAGAGCCTATATCCACGAGAAAGAGGTGGATAAAAAGCGGAAGGATAAAAAGCGCTACGATGGGGAAGTAGATTATGTGACCCTGGAGGTTCCGTATATCTACGCCACTATTATGACAGCGCATACCTACTATAGTAGTGTAATCCTCTCGCGGGCTCCTGTGTGGCAATTCAGTGCCCGCCACGGGGAGCCGCAGAATGCTGTGCAGGCCGTCGAGGCCGTGATGGATTATCAGCTTAAGGTAGGCAATCATCTGCCGGTTATGTATAACTGGCTTTATGACATGGCGAAGTACTCCATAGGGGTAGTGGGAACCTATTGGGATGAGGAAGAGCGCGTTATCTGTAACTATGTGGATGAGCCAGTAACCCTATTGGGGGTCCCCCTTGGGGGCACGAAGCGGGTTAAAAAGGAGGAGGTTCTTAAGGGCTACGTTGGGAATAAGCTTTTCAATATCCGGCCCTACGATTTCTATCCTGATCCGCGGGTTCCCATTTGGAGGTTCCAGGACGGTGAATTCTGCTTAAGGACCACAAGCGAAGGCTATCATGAGATCATCGGGACGGAGCATACCTCGCCGGGATACTATATCAATCTGAAGGAACTTGTGAAGTTGTCGCAGCAGAGAGAGGGCTACGACAACTCAGGAAGCCCTCGGGTGGAACTCCCGACTCAGCCGGGCGAGGGGGGACGAGCTCCGGGACCTGGGTTTTTCAAAATCACGGAAGCCTACATCCGCCTCATTCCAAGTGTCTGGGGGCTTGGCGATGGGAAGCGGATGGAGGTCTGGTGCTTTACGCTCGCGGAAGAGGAAATGATTATCCGCGCGGCGCCCCTGGGGCTTTATCACAACAAGTTCCCCTTCTCCGTGATGGAAGGTAACTTTGGGAGTGAGGAGTTCGCGAAGTTCGGAATGCTGGAAACTATACGCCCGCTTACTGACATCATGACGTGGCTTGTTAATAGTCATTTCTACAATGTTCGGCGTGTGCTTAATAATCAGCTTGTCGTTGATCCCTCAAGAATCGTGATGAAGGATTTGACTAAGCCTGGACAGCGTATTATTCGCTTGAAGGCGAACTCCTATGGCGCTGACGTGCGGGGGATGGTGCATCAGCTTCAGCATATTGATGTCACTCGCTCGAATATGTCGGACATGCAAATCCTGGAGCAGATGACGCAGAGGGTTTCAAGTGTTGTAGATACCGTTATGGGTATGCAATCTCCGGGGGGACGGAAGTCTGCTACGGAGGTAAGAAGCTCCACGGGCTGGTCGACTTCGAGGTTGAAAACTCCTATAGAGTATAATTCGGCCCTCGCCCTCGATCCGCTTTCGCAGATGATGCTGTCGAACACACAGCAATTTATGGACTTTGAGCGAAAGTACATGATCGCGGGAAATATGCTGGAAGGGGCAGAACGCTTCGTAAACGTGGACGCAGCGGCGATTGCAGGCTTTTATGATTTTGTCCCTGTCGATGGCACTATGCCGATTGATCGACTTGCACAGGCGAACTTTTGGAAAGAGCTCTTAGTCCAGATGTCCCGCATCCCGGAATTTGCTATGCAGTGGGATATCGGAGGTATGGTGGCTCACGCGATGAAGTTGCAGGGTGAGCGCAACATTGATCGCTTTCGTATTCAGGTTCAACCCCCAGGGGCGGCTCCTGGGGCAAACATGATTCCACTACAAGGAGCTTCGAATGGCGGAGGAAGGCGAAACGCAGGCAACGGGGCACAGCGCCCGAGAGCTGCGGGAACTTCAGGAGGAACAATCTGACTTTAAATCCTTGCTAGAGCATAGAGGCTTTGCAAGGTTTATGCAGGTTTTCCGAGAGCAACTTAAACACAGAATCGACAAGGTGACACTATCCCCCCTACAGAACATTAATGAGGTTTTAGAGCAGGAATTCTGCAAAGGTGAGATCGCGGGAATTACGCTTGTTATAGATCTTGTCCCCGCGAGGCTCGAGTTAATTAAGGGCGAAATTGAAGAAATTCTTGAGGAGTTAGAAAATGGCGAAAATGTTTGAAGCTGTAACGACGGACGCGGCGCCTGGGGGCTCGGAAGGGTCTTCGACTCCCGCGAGTACATCTACTGAGTCAGCCGGAGCTTCAGGAGCTTCGACAGACTTTGATTTTGCAGAACTCGCCACCCACGAGGACTTTGGTGACGAGCCTTCTGTAAGTTCTGAGGGGGAGGTGGCCACCGCTGTCTCACCGCCGACTGCTACGCCAGCTGAAGCATCTTCGCCTGCGACAGCTTCTGCCTCGGCGCCTACGGCGGCCACACCACCTCCCCCTCAACCAGCAGAGCCAACGCCACCTCAACCTCCGGCAACGGCGACTGCAATCCCTCCGACGGCGACCGCAGAGACTCCTGCGGAGCCGTTCGACTTTGCAAAGCACCGCGAAGCTTTTGTTCCAAAGTTAGCGGAGCTTTACAAACTGTCAGATGATGAGGTTGAAGCTTTCAGGACTAATCCTGGAGAGATACTCCCAAAGATCGCGGCTAACTTGCACTACGAAGTGCAGGCGGCTGTGTTCTCGTCGGTGTTGCAGACTCTTCCACAAGTGCTCGATATGGCCTTCAATCAGAGGAAAGCGGTAGATGAGGCGGACAACGCCTTCTATAGTCGCTGGCCGAAACTGAAAGAGGGTGCCCATCTTGAAACTGTGACCAATGCGATTCGAGCTTACAGAACGGCGAATCCAAAGGCACCGATGGATAAGGTGATCGAGCAGGCGGGACTGATGGCGATGATTTCCCTGGGGTTAAACCCACAGGAAGCTGTCGCCGCCGTACCCGCGACCGCTCCTGCGGTAGCAGCGCCCGTAAGCCCCCTTGCCCCGCGTCCGGCGGGAATTGGAGCTGCTGGTCATGTTACACCGCAGCAGCCAGGTGGTGGATTGGAGGAAAACATCTTTGAGGCGCTGGCCGAGGCTCATCTTCGGGGGGACATTTAATGAGCTTTAATCTTTAATCTGAGGTAACTACAATGGCTTTCTTTGCTGGTTTGCGTGGTACGGGGTCCTTCGGTGCGGATGAGCGTCCAAAGAATTTCCGTGAAATGATCCTCTGGATGAACCCGAACGGGTCGGCACCTCTTTTCGCCCTCACCTCGAAGGCAAAGACGGAAAAGGTCGATGACCCGGAGTTCGCTTGGTGGGAGGAAGTCAACTCGATTTGCCGGCTTACGCTGAATGGGGCCATCGCGAACAATGGAGTGACGAACTTCGTTGTCGTCGCGGGGGCTCTGCAGCTGATTCCGGGGGATGTTCTGCAGGTGGAGGCGGCGACGGAGGTCGCAGCTTACTCCAATGAGATCATCCGCGTGGTCTCTGTGCAGAGCGATACGGCGTTTACTGTACTGCGACAGCAGGCGGGTACGAGTGGTGGTGCCATTAACGATGGCATCTCGCTCACTCGTATTGGTAATGCGCAGAGTGAAGGCAATAGGTCGATCGCGTCTAGCTCGACCAATCCTGAAAAGTTCCGCAATTACTGCCAGATCTGGAAGACTCCTTACCAGATTAGCAAGACGGCGCTGGGAACGAAGTTCCGCACGGGAGACCCGAAGAAGAACGAGCAGCGGAGGAAGAGCTTCCAGCACTCGGAGAAAATTGAGCAGGCGCTCTTGTGGGGCGTGCCTCACGAGACCGTGGATGCTGCTAACAACAACATGCCGATTCGCTTCACTGGCGGGCTTCGTAACTTCATCACGAGCCACCGGACGGTGTTCACGGCTGATCCGACGGAAGACACCTTCCTGGATGCGGTCTACCAGCTGTTTGACTATGATGCGGGTGGCGCGGGAGACGAGCGAATTGTCTTTGCTGGCAATCGCGCGTTGAACACGCTGAATAAAATCGCCAAGAACGCCAACAACTCCCGTGTCAATTTTGACAAGGTGGTGGAGTTCTATGGGATGAAGCTTCAGCGTTGGATCATTCCGCAGGGTACGCTCTATGTGAAGAGCCATCCCCTGATGAATGTGCATCCCGTGTACAGCGCCTCGATGTTCGTGGTGAATCCTTCGGGCATTATCTATCGTCCGCTCACGGGGCGGGATACGAAACTGGAGAAGGACATCCAAGAGAACGACGCTGACTACGTGAAGGACCAGTGGCTGACGGAAGCCGGGTTCGAGTTCCACCATGAGCGCACGATGGGCTACATCGGTGCGTTCCATCTGGATCACACGTAAGGAATTTGGAGGGGGAGGTAACTTCCCCTCCTTTTACGACTCATGGCTGCATATACAGGAACTGGGGCGTTAGTCGTAAGTAAGGCGGTAATTGCCGCTGTTACTTACGTACCCGCGACCGGCACCTGGGATGCGGATGACCGCGAGTGGGGCTCTGCGGAAGCTGTTTATAGCGAAGCTCGGCCTGTGATGCTCGTAGGTAATGAGTTTTATCAAGCGGATAAGGGAATCAACTTCGGAGGAACTCCCATAAGAGTTGTCCTTGGGCGAACGGGGCTCACAATCTTTGGGAGATCCCGTGATGGTCAGTGGAAGATCGCGCCCAACCTTATCAAGCAAATCTCCAACGTATATCCTATTATTCGAGGTACTTCGGGAACAGTTATCTTCGTGTCTGCTGGAGGACAGGAGTCCCCCGATGATCCAATAGCCTGGGAAGGTCCCCGCGAGTTTCGTGTGGGGATTGATTCCTTTATAGATTTCACAGTAAGTGGTAGGTATCTTGCCATAAGATTTGAGTCTGTAGACCAAAATCCTTGGGAGATGCTGAGCTACGACTTGGATCTAGAGGTTATTGGGGGAAGGTAGTGGACAAAAAGACATTTTGGGATGCTTTTACCTACGGATTTACTGACAAGCAGCTGGCGGCGACAGTTACGTTGCTATGGAGGTTGCTCGTGACATTTCATATAGCGTGGGTGTGCGGATTTTTAATAAGCTTTGGATTTAATCCTCCTTTTGTAGCCGCAGAGAATATGAAGGAAGTTGACATCAAGGTGCAGAAGCTGACCGCGGCAACTAAGCTGACGACAAAGCTAGCACTATTGCGGGAGATCAGAATTCAAAAGACCCTGCTTTGCACACTGACTGACCCGAAGCTTATAGAGGGTGTACGGTACACGCTGGATAGGTTGATGGAAGATTATAGGGAGTTGACTGGTCAGGCTGCTATGTTAGAAGGATGTGAAGGCTAAAATGAGCTTCAAGCTAAGTGTAAGGTCTAAAGGAAAGCTCGAAGGAGTTCATCCTGATCTTGTGCGGGTTGTTACTAAAGCAATTCAAATAACTCCTGTGGATTTTGGGGTTACGCAGGGACTACGAACTCTCGAACAGCAAAGGGCCTACGTCGCGTCCGGTGCCTCAAAAACGATGAATTCGAGACATCTTACGGGCCATGCTGTCGATGTGATGGCTTACATTGGGCGCGAAGGTCGCTGGGACTTCGGGCTTTACATTCAGATCGCCGAGGCTTTTCGACAGGCGGCGAGGATCGAAGGTGTCCCAATTCGCTGGGGGGCCTGCTGGATGAGGATTGATACCTCGACGGAACCCCTTAGCTCGATGGTGACGCGCTACGTAGCGCAGTGTAAGGAGCGGAAGGAAAAGCCACTTATTGATGGCCCTCATTTTGAGCTGCCGAAGGTGCTGTATCCGTGAGTACGGACAACATTACACTTGTGGCGCAGCTTACGCTTTCAGTACTCTTGATCTTGGGGTTCTTTGGGGCGCTCTACATTGCGTGGTTTTCGCACTCAGATGTGTCGCCGGAACGCCTGCGTGTCATTGATACGATGGTAGGAGCCCTTGGTTCCATGGTGATGGCCGTGGTGACTTATTGGTTTGCGCGGCAACGAAATGCTGTAGCAAAGGAGGGTGTATGATCTGGCCCGCGGTGAGTCCAAGGTTGTTGGGCGGGGGAATTCTAATCGTAGTCCTCGTGGGAGGGGGCTTTTACCTTCACCATAAAGGCTATGAAGCCGGCGAAGCTTCGGTGCAGGTTCGGTGGGATGAAGAAAAGCTTATAGTGGAGAAGGAGATTCTTGAGGCGGAGCTACGAAACAAAGGAAAGCAGCTTGCGGATCTGCAGGCGGCGGAGGTTGTGCGAAATGAACTGCAAGAAAAAATTGCTGATTACGACAATCGCTATAGCACCCTTGCTCGGCGCTTGCGCGACTACCAAGCCCGTGCCAGTGGTTGTGCCTTGTCCACCGATGCCGGAGCCCCCGGCGGAACTCCTGAAACCGGCGGAGAGCTTCCAGGCGCTGGAGAAGTTGAACAGGCTGTTGATGACGTAAGGAAGGCTTGTGTCAACGATGCCGCGAGGCTAGAAGGATGGCAAGCCTGGTGGAAAAGGATATCAAGTACTTCGTAGTTTTGGATATCATTTATGCAAAACGCTGAATTTATCAACAACATCATGCAGCGCCTTGGAAACCGAAGGTCGCCCGAGCTACGCCTGACGGTTGTAATGGAATTAAATGAGAAGATTCGAGAACTCGAGCTGGGGCCTAACCCCGCATGGTTTCTCGAAACCTACATTACAGGCACTATGACTCCGCTGCAGCCATATATCGCAACTCCTACAAACTTCATTCGAGAGGTTGAAGAAGGAGTGTTTAAGGTACAGGATGTCGAAGGTGCTTGGCATAGGGTTTTTAAGGTGCCGCTGGAACGACTCGAGGCAGAGACAGCCGATAGTCTTCCCGCGATGCCAGAGGGTTATGCACTGTTTGGCTCGCAGTTTCGTCTTGGCCCCACACCTGATATAGCGTATGCTTACACAATCCCTTGCTACATTCGCACTATGCCTATAGTCGATAACACACAGGAGGCTTCGAGCCCTTGGATTATCAACTTCATGAATTACATCTCGCTGGAGACGATTGACATTGTGGCGAGAACCCATATTCAAAGCGCTGAGATTCCTAGCAAGATTGCCGATCAACTTTCAAAGGCAAGGGACTACTACTGGCGCGCCGTGGAAGCCCGCAAGCACGTCAATATGGATTATCTCTTGGGGGATGAGGAGTAAGTTATGGGACTTGAATCTGCAAACTACATTAGCGATCTTGTCCCGACCTGGCCCCTGGGGACGGATAAGATTCGTCAAGGTGATGACCACCTCCGAGAGATTAAGAAAGCCATTAAGAATACCTTTCCCAATATAGATGGGCCGGTGACTGTGACTCCCGCAGTGCTTAACGCGCTGCCCGCGAACCTGTCTGCAATCATAGCGGAACTTATTGCTCACGTTGTACCCATGGGAGTTATCAATGCGTGGAGTGGGTCTATAGGTTCTATCCCCGTTGGCTGGGCCTTGTGCAATGGGCAAACAATTAGCGGCTTTGGGGTAACCCCAGATCTGCGAGATCGCTTCATAGTGGGAGCGGGAAATTCCTACGCCGTGGGAGTTACTGGTGGGGCCGCGTCGGTTACGTCAGGAGCCGCCGGGGGGCACGACCATGGGGNNGGCACTACGGGGGATACTGTGCTTACAGTATCGCAAATACCGGCGCACTCCCACAGGCCCTGGGTGTCGAATGGGGGTCCCTCCGACGACCAAAATCCCTTTGGGATCAACTCGAATCAGGCTATTGCGGGTAACTCGGATAATACGAGAGCCTATAGACAGAACAATGGGCTTGGAGAGCAGCTGAGTGAGAACACAGGAGGAGGAGCTGGACACAACCATCCACTTACAGCGGAGGCCAATCATAGTCATAGCGTAGCGAATCTTCCCCCCTACTACGCCCTGGCTTACATTATCAAAGTTACGCAGTATGTAGCGCCATGACCGAGCGAGTTAAAATCTCCGGCTTCCAGCGGCCAGGCTACATCAAGGACGTAGCAGCCTACGACACTACACCGGAGGCGTGGGACGAAGTTCGTAACGTCCGCTTTAATGCCATTGGGGCCACGAGCTTCGCGGGACAGTTCCCTGTAATGAGCCCAGCGCCCTTTAATCCTTATTGGCTGAAAGTGTTTCCTCCCGTGGAGAACCCTTTGTGGGTTTATGGGGGGACAAACAAGCTCTACACCTTCGACGGGGATCATATAGATATTACCCGCGTTTCAGGGGACTACACGGGCGACGTGGCAGAGCGGTGGCAGGGGGAGGTTCTCAACGGAATTGGGATCTTCAATAATACGGTTGATGTCCCTCAAATGTGGCTCGATTTCGACGCGAGTGTGAAGCTGCAGGATCTTGTCAACTGGCCGGCGGATCTTCGCTGTAAGTTTCTTCGCCCCTTTAAGAATTTTCTTATTGCGGGGCATATGATTGAAAGCGGGAATCCCCGCCCCTTCCGCATCCGCTGGAGCGACGCGGCAATCCCTGGCACAGCACCAGGGTCTTGGGCCCTCAATGACCCCTCAGTGGATGCGGGGGAGAAAGATATCGCGGAGACCTCAGATTATCTCGTCGATGGGCTCACCCTGGGGGAGCTCTTCATAGTCTATAAGCAGCGATCTGTGTTCGCGATGCAGTATATTGGGCGCCCCGACATATTCGCTCATTGGCCGATTATTCAAGGCAAGGGAATTCTTTGGCGGGATTGTGTTCAGCCTTTTCAGGGGGGACACTTCGTCGCAGGAATCGACGATCTCTACGTACATAATGGGCAAAGAGGTAGTGAGCAATCTATCGTAGAAGCTCGGCTTCGCAATTGGATCTTCAATCAGATAGATGCAAATAACTACTACAATTGCTACACTGTGAATTATGAACGGAAAGATGAAATCTGGTTTTGCTTCCCCGAAGCTGGAGAAGTCTTTCCTACCCTCGCAGCTGTCTGGAATCGTATCACCAATGGAATAGGTATTCGCGACATACAGAGCTCGCCGTTTATTTATCCTGGTCCGATCATCGTGAATCCAGATGATGCGATCTGGGGGGATGATTCTGAGACATTCTATCGCCTAACGGAAGGCGGCGATAGGCGTATTATTGAATCTGGCGACACGAGAGTCTTGGAGTAACTTATATGGCCGACCTTAAAATTTCGGATCTCACCGCCGCAGGAGCTTTGACGGGCGTAGAACAGGTGGAGCTTGTGCAGACGGGTAACTCCCATCGTACTACGACGCAGGATATTGCGAATCTTGCGCCTGTGGTTACTGACCATGGGTTACTGGGAGGTCTCGTCGATGACGATCACACGCAGTATCATACTGACGCTCGGGGGGATGCGAGGTATCCTCCAAACGCGAGGAACATTATAGCTGGCGCCGGACTCTCCGGGGGAGGAACGCTTGCAGCGGATCGCACTATCAACGTAGGGGCTGGCACGGGAATTGCAGTAGCTGCGGATGCTGTGGGATTAGATACAGCGAATGCTCGGAATGTGGATCATTCAGGAATTTCAATTCTTTCTGGAGCTGGTCTTGAAGGTGGCGGCGACATCACGGCGACAAGAACGCTTAGTATTGCGGACGCAGCCGTGGCTCTTACGAAACTCGTCAATATTGCCACGGCTTCGATACTGGGACGAGTTACTGGTGGAGCCGGATCGCCGGAGGTTCTAACCGCGACGCAGGCCACCGCACTACTAAACGTATTCACCACGGCGCTTAAGGGATTGGTACCTCCGAGTGGGGGAGGAACTGCGAACTATCTTCGAGCTGATGGAAGTTGGGCACCACCGCCGGGGGCTGGTACGAGCGATCACGGGGCGCTTACTGGCCTTGGCGACGATGACCATACGCAGTATCATAACGATACCCGCGGGGATGTAAGATACTACACGAAAACTCTGCTGGATTCCGGGCAGTTAGATACAAGATATTATACGGAGGCCGAGGTACTTGCAGCCTTTGCGGCAATAGTGCATACACACCCCTCGACGCAGATTAACGATTCTTCTGTAGCGGGGAGAAATATGCTTACGGCTGCCGATGTAGCGGCGCAGACAGCACTGTTAAATAACTTCACTTCTGTGCTTAAGGGTCTTGCCCCACCTTCAGGGGGAGGTACGACGAACTATCTGCGGGCGGACGGTACTTGGGCCGCACCGCCGGGTACGACTACAGGAGCTCACGGGACACTTACGGGGTTAGGTAATGACGATCACACTCAGTATCACAATAATGCGAGAGGAGACGCAAGGTATCCGCCGAATACTCGTTCAATATCGGCTGGTGCGGGGCTTTCTGGTGGAGGTAACTTATCTGCCGATCGCTCGCTCCAGTTGGATACGGCGAATTCTCGGAACGTCGATCACGCTGCGGTTCAAATAACTACAGCGGGAGGCCTGCAGGGGGGAGGCACGATAGAAGCTACGAGGACGCTGTCGATTCAGGATAACGGGGTTTCCCGCGCGCACCTCGCTGATATGGCGCAAAATCGCGTCCTAGGAAGAATCTCCACCGGGGCGGGAGATCCTGAAGATCTCACGATGACGCAGCTGACTGGGTTGCTGAACCTCTTTGGCGTAAGTACGCAGGGAGTCGCACCGCCAAGTGGTGGTGGAACATCGAACTATCTGCGAGCAGATGGCTCGTGGGCTGTACCTCCTGGTACGGTGCCAGATGGGGATAAGGGAGATGTTACTGTCAGCGGAGGTGGGGGTGTCTGGACGATAGACAACGACGCTGTGACTTATGCAAAGATGCAGAACGTCGCGAATAATAATAGACTGTTGGGAAGAATTTCCGGTGCGGGAGGAGATCCCGAGGAACTCACTGGAACACAAGTAACAGCACTGCTGGATACCGTGAC
>JRYD01003085.1_pt1 | contig 21289 bp, 21 predicted proteins | sample 235311 | NCBI WGS metagenome assembly JRYD01 (sample SAMN03074213, study PRJNA261472) | activated sludge metagenome | biome: Common Effluent Treatment Plant; feature: Wastewater; material: Activated sludge; isolation source: activated biomass in a lab-scale reactor treating industrial wastewater at... | reverse complement strand
TCACCATCGACGACCTCATCTACTACTACGGCCTCTACAACACCGGCAACGTCCGCGCCGACCTCGACGGCGGCGACTCCACCCTCGTCCCCGACGGCGGCGTCACCGTCAGCGACCTCCTCGCCTTCCTCGAACTCCGCTCCAACGGCAAGGTCAGCACCCTCGACGGCGTCCGCTTCGCCTACCGCGGCTACCAGTACGACCCCCACCTCGGGCTGTACCACGTCCGCAATCGGATCCTCGACCCCGAACTGGGACGATGGCTCCAACGAGACCCGGCCGGGTTCGTCGATGGGCTCAACCTGTATGCGTACTGCGGGAGCAACCCCTTCGGGGCGTGGGATCCGTATGGACTTGATGATGAGTCCCTGTGGGAGGGATATGTCCGCCACTGGTGGGAAGGATGGAGTGTAATTGGCGATGCCATTTCATCGGTGACGCGACCAGTATTCTATGGAGACGGCTCTCCTTCACTCTCGAAGAGCATGAATCAGGGCATTTCGGAACGTGAGACCTTGGCAGCAGAACTCGATCGCGACCTCGGTTCCGATACTGCCAGCCACTCTGTTCAAGATCAGCGGAACTTCCAGAGTTCGACACCACTGATCGCGAACATGGCCGAGTTCTCGATCATGTTCACCATCATGCCCGGGCTCAACATCGGCGGCGATGCGGCACTCGCGGCACGTGTTGCCAAGGGCGGGAAGGTAGTGCGTGATGGCGAGAAGATCTTCCTGGTGACCGAGGAGGGAGGAAACGTCGAGAGGATACTGATCTCAACGGAGAACGCTCAGAAACTCGAGAAGGCAGCAAAGGAAGCAGAAGCAGCGGCAAAAGCCTGCAAACCAGTTGGTGCGTACAAACCTCCTCCCAAGGAGATACCTGGTATTCAGGGACTGAATCGAACAAAACCAAAGACCACTGTGCAAGGCGGAGGTGGCCTCCGTAAGCGATGGAAAGATGCAGATGGAAACATTTATGAGTGGGACTCGCGCCACGGTACACTTGAGAAGTACGACAGGCGAGGAAAACACCTTGGTGAGTATGACCCGACGACCGGTATTCAAACAAAACCGGCAGACCCTCGTCGCGAAGTGGAGCCATGAGCATGCAGTTCAGTGACGTCGACCGACTGATAACACTCTATGAACGTGAGAGCGAACGGTTGGTAATGAGTGTTTGCTTGACGGATAGCGAGTTCGATGCGGTGCGTACGATATTGGGAGGCAACGCCGAAGATTGCATGTATGACTGTTATCCTCTAATAAACGATGCTCTCCTAGCGGTGCTGAACTTGTTTCATGGTCGGATACCCGAGGGTAATTACGATTACTTTCTCGAAAGCGAATTGGCGGCAGGCGGTAGTGATTGACTCAAGAACAATGTGGGGCGGGTGGCATGGCTTGCCCCCTGCCTTGGGTGCCATCAGTTGGCCGCTTTGGGACAACTGATGCCGAGCATCGCGTGACGTCGGACACCACGCGGGTGCGTGGCACTGAAGTCCGGTAGTCCGGACTTCAGTGTTCGGTGAACCAACAGCCCCCGCGCCGACCTCGACGGCGGCAACTCCACCCTCGTCCCCGACGGCGGCGTCACCGTCAGCGACCTCCTCGCCTACCTCGAACTCCGCTCCAACGGCAAGGTCAGCACCCTCGATGACGTCCGCTTCGCCTACCGCGGCTACCAGTACGACCCGCACCTCAACCTCTACCACGTCCGCCACCGAGTCCTCGACCCCGAACTCGGCCGATGGCTGCAACGTGACCCCGCCGGGTTCGTCGATGGGCTGAACCTGTACGCGTACTGCGGGAGCAGTCCCTTCGGGGCGTGGGATCCGTATGGGTTGTGGTTCGAGAAGACCGCAACCGACTGGTACGTCAACGGCGACAACTGGTTTGAGCAGGGTGCGGGGCTCCTTCTTGGCATGCTCGGGTCTGGCGCCGAGGGTGCATTCGATGGCGGAACCATGGCCCTCGACGCCGCGACTTTCGGTGCGATTGATCCATTGCACAAACACGTTGAGAAACTCAAATGCGACAACGGATGGGAATACACCTATGCGTACTACTCTCTTCTGGTTGCTCGAGAGGCTGCCATCGCTGTCTTGACCGGGGGAGGCAACGTCGTTGTGCAGACCATCGGCAAAGGCCTCGCCATCTACCAGGTCGCCCACGGGTCGTATAGTGTCGGGCGTGGCATTCGCGCCCTTGGCGAAGAAGGGCTTGAGGACTACGGCCGTGATTTGATCATCCAGGGGACCATTGAGACTGCTGGTGGATTCCTGATCGGATGGACGTCGAGCCGGCCAGCAGGAGGGCTCGCAAGAGAGGCGGAGAATGCGGCAGGGCGAGCGCGGCCTCAACCACAACTTCCACCGGGACGTTCATCCCCCCGTATTCCTAGAACACCCGAACCTCATGTTACTGTTGATCCCATTACTGGTCAGCCCGTGGGGCGATTCATTGCTACTCCAAAGGGTCCAGCGATGATCGAACCAGTAGGCGGAAGAACCGTATCAGCCGGCAAGGGGGGTGTCGACACACACACTCTGTATCCCAACGGATCCAACTATCAACGGCTCAACCCTGTTGGCCACCCCAACAATCCGACGCCGCACGGCCACGGTCACTTGCCTGGCACCGGCCCCGGAATGCGAGGACAAGGTCCATCACTCGATCCATCAGGAAATGTCGTACCTCGTAACTCCCCGGATGCACATTGGGCATACCCATGAGCACTATCGCAGACATTAATCGTGTCCTCATGCTGACCTACTACGGCGATCGATGTTGTACTTCCATTCGATTGTGCGGCATTCGTCGTGAGGTGGTCATTGAGTTTGACGAACTGACCACGTTGAAGAACGGTGATGGGCCTTGGCATAAACGAGTTCTTAGAGACATGCCCAAGGGCTCCATCGTGTTTTGTGGCGTTACACGATTCACTATTCCGAACGGGACACCGCTGCCAAATGATGAAATTGCATCCATTATGGTGGCAAGCTCACGCGATACTTCAACACAGCACGTGCCGGAGGCTGTATTTGTATTCGAAGTGGTCGCCATGTCGGTGGATAGCGCAGCAGTGTCATCAGAAGTGCCACTTGTTATTGAAGCAGCATCGATATGTGTGAGAGATGCCGAGGGTAACGTAGTGCTCGAGTGAGGTGGGTGGGGGCGTGGCACTGAAGTCCGGTAGTCCGGACTTCAGTGTTCCGTGAACCAACAACTCCCGCGCCGACCTCGATGGGGGCGACTCCACCCTCATCCCCGACGGCGGCGTCACCGTCAGCGACCCTTCCTGTACAAATATCTTCCTGTACAAATACTCATCTCGCGAGACTTGCCGTCAACTTCAGCCGTAATCGACATCACGCCGCCTTTCGGTAGTAATGCCTGATCACACCGCCCAGTCTCGATCGGCATCGGACATCGCTGCGATCAACCGGCCCCTCGCGAATTGATGGTCTCCGACCCATAGGCACCGCGAATTCCAGCGACGAGTGCGGACGGTCTTTGTTGTAGTGGTCGACGTACTCGCGAAGCAGGTAGTCCAGATGCCGCGTGCCGAGGATCACGAATTGGTCAAGACACTCGGCCTGGACACTCTGGATCAACCGCTCGACGTGAGCGTTGAGGTTCGGCGATCGGCACGGCAACGGCATCGACCGCATCCCGCAATCACCCAACGCCCTCTCGAGCACGCCATCGCCCGTGAGGAACTTGCTGTCTCTATCACGCACCAGCAGCGATGGCGGACTCATGTCCCTCGGCACACTCGCCGCGAACTCCCGGACCACGCCGGCGAGCCATGTAGCGTTGGGCTTCGTGGTGCTCGTCGACACGTGCGCCCGCCTCGTTTTCGGGGGTATGAAGACCAGGCTGAACGCCAGCCGCAGTCCACAACGCGTGACCACGCGTGTGGCCATGAAGTCGCAGGCCCACAGCGTCGTGGCGTGCGCCTTGAGGAACTCGTCCCAACTCCGCTCGCCACGAACAGGCCCGCTCGGCAACCCGGCCTCACGCAGGATGTTCACAACCGTCGATCGCGAGACGCTGGCGATCCCCAACTTCTTGAGTTCTCCGAGTATCCGCGTGTAGCCCCATCCTGTCTCTCGCGCGATCCGAAGGACGATCGCACGGACCTCGTCAGGCGTGCGCGGCCGGCCCGGCTTGCGGTTCGATTGAGCCGCTGGTTGCACCGGATTCTTTGACTCCCGGATCCACTTCAGGACTGTCTCGGGCTTCACGATCGAGACCAGTTCTTTGATGGCCGACCCGAGCGGCCTGCCGAGCCGGACCAGCCGTGCCCGCTCCGCCGGCTTCAACCGGATTGGCCCCTCGATCCTCGAGCGCAGAATCTCGTTCTCGGCCTTGAGGTACTGGATCTGCCGCCGAAGGTCCTGCCGCGTGGACCCGATGGAATCGTGTGTAGAGTCGGCTCGACATGGCGACTTGTACGCCGGGTGCGCTCCGGCATCATCATCTATATGTACACCGTCGATCCAGCCACTGGCGCTCTCAATCCGTTAACCCGAGGGCTACAGTTTTTTGGGGCCCCACCGTTTAGCGCATCGAGAGAGGCGGGACGGAGTATTTGTACACCGCAGAGCGCCCCGGCCGGCGCGTCCGCGACCAGTATCTCCCAGCAGGTCGGCACCGACGGCCGCCACCAAACCGTGTTCTGAGCCCGCCAGGCCTGTTAACCAGCCATTTTCGGGGATTCAGCCCTCGAAATCAGGAGAGAGCGCGTTCGAAACGGTTTTGTACGGGGAGTTTTAAGGCCCGTGTCCCGAGTGGACGCGGGCCTGTTTGTTTACGGCAAGAGCGTCGTGAATCAATTCTAGGTGAGCCAATGTCCTACAAGCGATCGCGTCGTTTCCCGCAGGATTCGTAGGTGTTTTCGAACACTGCGCGGCATACGCGCCTCTCACACAAGCGCTCTCAGATTCGCGATTGTGGAATCGGTGCCGTTCCGAACCCTATGGGTTCTGACCGTGCAGGCCGGAGACTCTCGCGCTCAAGCAGAGAGTTGGGCGGTCTGGTTAACGCGAGGGTTGGGAACTGTGAACGGCTTCACGCGATGAAGCGGCCATGGTATCACCCAACAGTTTCGCAATGACAATTCGCCACGGATTGCGTGTCCGCCGCTGATAGGACGAGACTCGTTCATTTGCAGCGTGGGTACATCACCACATAGCGTCTGTGATCGATCGTCAATCGCCGAACCAATTTGGCCAGAATACTGAACAGATTTTGCGCGACAGATTTTCCTCTCGCGCAGAGAGGTATGGGTGAGGACTCTTCATTGGAGGCTCATCCATGGACGGCGAGTTGGCCCAGAATGCGTGCGACGAGGTATCCCGAGAACCCGGTGCCGCGGGGACCAGATTCTCGGGGGATGATGCGCGAACAACGTATCGCGACCATGCCCGGGCCTCCGATAGGCTGACGGCAGCGATGGAGGTGGTTGCGACGGGCATGGCCAAGGTCGCCATTCTTGCGGCGGATGTGGCCCAACGGTCCGTTCCTCTCGCCAATACCCGAGCATCTCGACTTGACCAGGGCAATCATCGACGCCTCAGTCTCCCGATTGGTACGCACGCGCCGAGAGTCGGCGCTCTGGCCCATGGGAGACCACGATGACGAATACCACCAGACCTGCCGCAGCATTGGAGTCGTCCACCGATCCGGCCGTCGCGATCGATCCGGACTCCCTCGCCCGCGAACTCGTAGACCTCGAGTCGATGCCGGTGTCGCGCCTGCGCGAGCGCTACGCCGAGGTCTTTGGCGAGCCCTCGCGCTCGGGGAACCGCCGGTGGCTCGTCCGCCGGATCGCGTGGCGGGTGCAGGCCCTGGCCGAGGGTGGCCTCAGCGAGCGGGCCCGGCGTCGCGCTCTGGAACTCGCCCGCGACGAGGACCTGCGTGTCCGGCCACCGGGTGAGGACACAGTGGCGTCGGTCTCCACCCTGCGATTGACCTCGCACCGTCGCGTGGCTGTCGGGAACGTCGCTCCCAGCGATCCGCGCCTTCCCATCCCCGGCACGGTTCTCACGCGCGAGCACAAGGGCGTGACGCATCGTGTCACCGTGCTCACCAGCGGGTTCGAGTACGAGGGGAAGGCCTACCGATCGCTCTCGGCCGTGGCCCACGCCATCACCGGCGCGCACTGGAACGGGTACCACTTCTTCGGCCTGGCCCCGGCCCGCACGCCCAGAACCACGGAGGCCAGGCCATGATCGCGAGCCAGAAGGACGCCACATCCAAGGACGCCGCTCCCACATCCCACGCCGCCAAGCGCGCGGGCGTCGTCCGCTGTGCCATCTACACCCGCAAGAGCAGCGAGGAGGGGCTGGATCTGGAGTTCAACTCCCTGGACGCCCAGCGTGAGAGCGCCGAGGCCTACATCGCCAGCCAGAAGGGGGCGGGGTGGACGTGTCTCCCCGGGCACTACGACGACGGCGGGTACACCGGTGGGAACATGGAGCGGCCGGGCCTCAAACGCCTTCTCGAGGACATCGAGGCCGGCATGATCGATTGCGTGGTCGTCTACAAGGTTGATCGCCTCTCCAGATCCCTCATAGACTTCGCCCGGATGCTCCAGGTCTTTGAGGGGAGGGGCGTCTCGTTTGTCTCGGTCACCCAGCAGTTCAACACCACCCAGTCGATGGGGCGGCTGACGCTGAACATCCTGCTCTCGTTCGCCCAGTTCGAGCGGGAGATCATCTCCGAGCGCACCCGCGACAAGGTCGCCGCGGCCCGGCGCAAGGGCAAGTGGGCGGGTGGACGCCCGCTCCTGGGCTATGACATCGTCACCGGCCCGGGCGGGAGCCGATTGGTCGCCAACGAGGCCGAGGCGGCGATCGTCCGCGAGGTCTTCGCGATCTATTTGAAGGAGCACTCCCTGCTCAAGGTCGTGGCGGCGTGCGCGAAGCATGGCTGGACCACCAAGTCGTGGACGACCAAGGCGGGGAAGGCCCAGGGCGGGCGTCCGCTGGACAAAGGGGCGGTCTTCGCGCTCCTGACCAACGTCGCCTACGCGGGGAAGGTGCGTCACAAGCGCGAGGTGTACGAAGGCGAGCACGAGGCGATCGTTGATGGGGAGACCTTCGGGAAGATCCAGACGCGGCTGCGGGTGAACGGCTCGACGGGGGGATCCGAGCAGCGCAACATCCACAACGCCCTGCTCAAGGGGCTGGTGCGCTGCGCGTCCTGCGGGTGCTCGATGACGCACACGTACACCAAGTCGAAGCCGACGAGGAGCACCACGACGGGCGCATCGAAGGGCCGCAGGCTGTACAGGTACTACGTGTGCTCCAGGGCGCAGAAGTACGGGATGGGGACGTGCCCCGCGCCCTCGCTCCCCGCGGGCGATCTGGAGGCCTTCGTCGTCGAGCAGATCAAGGGCGTGGTCACCGGCTCTGGGTCGATGGCGGAGGCCGTGGTCGATCGGGCGCTGGCGATGATCCGAGCCGCGCGTCCCGACCTGGCCATCGACCGCGACGAGGTGATGGGATCCCTCGAGGTCTTCGATCCCGTGTGGGAGTCGATGACGCCCAAGGAGCGGATCACGCTCGTGCACGCCCTCGTGGAGCGCGTGGACTGGGACGCGTCGACCGAGCGTGTCACCGTGACCTACCGCGAGGTGGAGCCTGTGCAGGCCAACGAAGACGGAGTGCTGGTCGCGTGAGCCAGCCGCGCACGAGTTCGGGGGTCTTCAAGGCGCGGGGGCGACGATCGCGACGCGAGGCCGTATCCACTCCCGAGTCCGTGGGCCGCGTGCCGCGTGTGGCGCGTCTCATGGCCCTGGCGATCCGGCTCGATGGGCTCATCAAGAACGGTGCCGTGCCGAGCCAGGCCGAACTCGCGGTCCTCGGACACGTCACGAGGGCGCGGGTGACCCAGATCATGAACCTGCTGCACCTCGCGCCGGACATTCAGGAGCGGATCCTGCATCTGCCGCAGGTCACAAGTGGGCGGGACCCAATCACCGAGCGGGATCTGAGGCCGATTGCGGGCATGGTTCGGTGGTGCGATCAGCGTAACGCCGTTGATCGACTGCAAGGGCAATATATAACACAATACTAACGCATGGCGTGAATCTGTTAGGACGTCGGAAATATATTGGATGCATTTTGTACGCATGACACCAGCATTTATGCTTGGATGAGATAAACTGCTTACCAGCGGGTCAGCCTCAACCTGTTGGGAGTCAATCATGCGCATACCCAATGGATTGGTCACTTACGACACACACTCGGATCGTGCGGTGGACATCCTCACTGCCGGAGATTCCCAGAGGTTTCACTGGCCTCAGTTTCAGCCCACACAGCGTCGTCGCACGGCATCTGATGCGTCTTCGACTCCCACATTCAGTAGGGGCGATAACGGCGATTCGGACCCTGAACAGGCTTCCATTGATACTGAACTAGATCCATGGGTGATCGACACCGTCGAGCAACGAGTAGCGTGGCTCGCATGGCGGCTTTATCTCTCCTCGCACGATGCCGACGATCTTCGCCAGCATGTTCTCGCTGAGTGCGTTCGCGGGCTGCGTCGGCACGATCCGTCACGCGGGAGTCGGCGAGCCCTCGCCACGGGCGTCATCAAACTCGCGATCAAACACTGGCTCCGTCTGAGGGTGTCCGAGTCTCGACTGAAGCGCCGCACGTTCTCGATCGACGAGATGCACCCAGACTCGTCGTCGCTCAGCATATCTTCGGCATCCTCGTTCGAGGCCATTGATCGGCGGTATGACTGCGAGCATCTCCTGTGTCTTCTCCCGCCCAAGTTGCGTGCGATCGCGCGGCAACTGATGTGGCTGAGCGTGGCCGACATCGCCAGGGAGCGAGGCGTCCATCGAGGCACAGTTCACCGAGATGTGGTTCGGATTCGACGAGTCCTGGCGGCGTTCGCCAGCGACTTTATTCCTATGTCGCCGCGCGACACATCTGCGCTTCGCGCAGAAGGAGTATGAGTATGGACGCTGTCCCCAATAGTTCTTGCACGTTGTTCCTAGAGTTTGCTCGTGCCGCGCTCAGCGCCGGCTTCTCGGTGGTCCCAGCCATCCGGCACGGAACCAGCAAGCGACCCGACCTCCCCGCATGGTCGATGTATCAGACGCGTCTGCCCTCTATCCATGAGATCAGCGAATGGTTCGGCACTCCACGCAACTCCGTCGCTCTCATTTGCGGCGCCGTCTCTGGCAACCTCGAGATGATCGACTTTGATTGCCAAGGCCAGGCCTTCGACGGCTGGAAGGCCATCGTGGAGTTGGACGCACCCGGACTCGTCGACCGGCTGGTGATCGAGAGCACGCCGTCCGGCGGGTTTCACGTGGTCTATCGCTGCGTGGATCCGGTCGAGGGCAGCCAGCGCCTCGCGCTGCGGCGCGTAGAAGCGAGTTCGTCTGAGCCCGTAACGATCGGGGGCAAAGCGCATACACCTCGCCAAGACCCGGTGTCCGGCCAGTGGCATGCCGAGTCCGTGCTCATCGAGACTCGGGGGGAGGGCGGGCTCTTTTTGTGCGCGCCATCGCCGGGATACTTGGTCACTCAAGGTGATCCGCTCTCCCCACCCACCATCACGGCAGACGAAAGGGAGACGCTCCTGAGCGCGGCCCGACAACTCGACGAAGCCCCGCCTGTCATTATCAGCGCTCCCTCGGGATTCAAGCAGGAGCCGCACGGATCGCTACGGCCGGGTGACGACTACAACCAGCGGGGAGACGTGCGCGCGGTTCTGATTAATCATGGTTGGACTCTTGTCCGCGAGGGCGAGAACGCGCACTGGCGCCGACCGGGCAAGGCCTCGGGCACGAGCGCCACACTCAGTGACGGGGTGTTCTACGTCTTCTCGTCCAATGCCCCACCCTTTGAGCCCACCACCGGGTACTCGCCGTTCGCGGTGTACACACACCTTGAGCACGGTGGAGATTGGAGCGCCGCCGCACGTGCGCTCAGCACCGACGGCTACGGCAGCACATCGGCCCATTCGAATGAGATCGTCACTCCCTTCCCGATACCCCAATCCAGTGCAACATCGGAAGTGTCATTCCCACCCGTGCTCACCGCGGCTCAGTTGTTGAACGCGCATTCTGAGCCGCGGCAGGTTGTGGTCTCCAACCTCCTGCGTGCGGGCGAGACGATGAACATCGTCGCTTCTCCCAAGTCCTGGAAGAGTTGGCTGGTGCTCGACCTTGCGCTCGCGGTCTCGACGGGCAGGCCTTGGCTGGGGACCTTCGAAACGAGCCGCGGGAACGTGCTCATCATCGACAACGAACTTCATCCAGAGACACTCGCGAGCAGGCTCCCCATGGTGGCCAAGGAGCGTGGGATCCTGCAGAGCGAGTTCGGCAACACGTTGTCCATCATGAGCACCCGTGGCGCGCTGCAGGACATCAACGAAATGGAGAACTTCTTCAATCAGATTGAACCCGGCGAGTACAGCATGATCGTGCTCGACTCGATGTACAGGTTCATGCCCGAGGGCACCGACGAGAACAACAACTCGTCCATGGCCAGGGTGTACAACCAACTCGACAAGTACGCCGATCGTCTTCGGTGCTCGTTCGTGATCATCCATCACACGACCAAGGGAAGCCAGTCGGAGAGGAGCATCACCGACGTGGGAGCCGGGGCGGGTGCCCAATCACGTGCGGCGGATACACATCTGGTGCTCCGACCACACAAAGTCGATGGAGTTATCTCGTTGGAGGCGGTCACAAGGTCGTTCGAGTCGGTCAAGCCGATCTGTGTCCGCCCAGGCGTCCCCACCTGGGAACTGGTGCCCGGTCTCGATCCCACACAACTCAAGAGCACTTCGAAGCGATCAAGCACGTCGAAGGGAGCATCCGGCGCTCCATCCGCTTCCAAGGAACCGAAGCCGTCGATGACGCCAAGGAGGTTCGCCGAACAGTTCGTCTCCGAGGAGCCGAGAACCCGTAAAGAAATCCGCGAGAAGGCCAAGGCTGAGAAGGTTACCTGGCGCGAGACCGACTCGCTCCTCAACCAGTGCGTTGATCAAGAACTTGTTGCCTGCAGCGCGCACGGGAGTTCCCACAAGGAGATGTTCTCACGCCGTTCTCGCTCAAGCGCAGAGGGGGTTGATGCGTGAGCGCTCGCGCGAAAAACCCTTCGCTCGTGCGCGCGCATCCCCCCCACACCCCCCCTAGAGGAGCGCACGAGCGATCGTTCACGCGTCGCTCGTGCGTGTCTGCTCTGGCGCTCGCGCGAGACCGATCGATCGACCCCCTCCGCCGAACCGGCCTTGGCGGCCTCTCGGCTTCGGGGGCCAACCGATCGCCTCGCGTCGCGGATCGCCGCACGGCGAACCGTGGGGCGACGGGTGGCCAAGTACGGGGCACCCACAGGGACGAGGAATAGTCGCCAAGGACGTGTGAGCAACACGGATCGTGAAGATTGAGTCAACGGAGGCGCGCAGCGCCGGGAGGTGGGTGATGGCGGGCAGCAAGGTTGTGGAGAGTGTGAAGGATCCGGCAGACACCAAGGTCGCTGGAAGTGCCAAGGGCAGTGCCGGCACGATGGCCGTCGAGTCGTGGGCGATCGATCGGCTGGTGCCGTACGAGGGGAACCCGCGTAAGAACGACACCGCGGTGGAGGCCGTGGCTCGGAGCATCGCCGAGTTCGGGTTCCGTGTGCCGATCGTGGTAGACGCTGAGGGCGTGGTCGTCTGCGGGCACACGAGGCTCAAGGCGGCTCGGCACCTGGGCCTGGACACCGTGCCCGTGCACGTGGCGAAGGAACTCTCGCCCGAGCAGATCCGGGCGCTTCGCATCGCCGACAACCAGGTGCACTCGCTCTCGTCGTGGGACCGCGAACTGCTGCCGCTCGAGTTGGAGGCCCTGAAGGACCTCGACGTGGACCTGTCGTTGCTTGGGTTCTCTGACGAGGAACTGCGGGACTTCCTGGCACCGCCGCCGACCGAGGGTCTCACCGATCCCGACGATGTCCCAGAGCCGCCGGATGAGGCCGTGACCAAGCCGGGTGATCTGTGGGTCCTGGGCGAGCATCGTCTGCTGTGTGGCGATTCCTCACTGGCGGGCGACGTGGACCGATTGCTGGGTGGCGACCGCGTGCATCTCGTCAACACCGACCCGCCGTACAACGTGAAGGTCGAGCCGAGGAGCAACAACGCCATCGCGGCGGGGTTGTCGTCGTTCAGCGCGACCCAGCGCAAGGACACGAGCGCCACGGACCAGCAGTCGGCGGACCTGAACCGCTACCCCGAGAAGTCCAAGCCCACGCACCGGAAACTCCGCGCCAAGGACCGCCCCCTGGCCAACGACTTCGTGAGCGACGAGGAGTTCGAGCGGCTGCTTCGCGCCTGGTTCGGCGGCATCGCGCGGGTGCTCGTTCCCGGCGGGGCCTTCTATATCTGGGGCGGGTACGCGAACTGCGCCAACTACCCGCCGGTGTTGAAGGTCAACGGGCTCTACTTCTCGCAGGCGGTGATCTGGATCAAGGAGCACCCGGTCCTCACCCGCAAGGACTTCATGGGCAACCACGAGTGGTGCTTCTACGGCTGGCGCGAGGGCGCGGCGCACCGCTTCTTCGGCCCCAACAACGTGCCCGACACGTGGAGCGTCAAGAAGGTCACGCCCACCGCGATGGTGCACCTGACCGAGAAGCCCGTGGAACTCGCCAAGCGCGCCATCGAGTACTCGTCGAGGCCTGGGGAGGTGGTCCTCGATCTCTTCGGTGGTTCGGGGTCGACCCTGATCGCCGCGGAGATGTCGGGGAGGCGGGCGCGTCTCATGGAACTCGATCCCCTCTACTGCGACGTGATCGTGCAGCGCTGGGAGTCGTTCACAGGCAAGAAGGCCGAGCGCACGCCGCACAGCGCGACGCGCATTCCCGCAGGAGGCGCGTGATGCCCGAGGAAGAGCGCAAGAAGCCGCGTCGGCAGGCGAGCACCGTTGGTCCCAACCGGGGCGGGCGCGTGGACGGGTTGTCGAACCGGCAGGAGAAGGCGCTGGCGGCGCTCATCGTCGAGACCTCGATCGAGAAGGCCTCGGTGGCGAGCGGGATCCCGCAGCGGACGATCTACCAGTGGCTGGAGCGGCCGGAGTTCTCGATGGCGTACAGGCGGGCTCGTCGCGAGGCGTTCGCGCACGCCATGTCGATCGCGCAGCGGTACTCGCCGCACGCGATCCAGACGCTCGTCAAGATCATGGCCGACAACTCGACGGCGTCGGCCTCGCGGGTGGCGGCGGCGACGGCGCTCCTGAAGTTCAGCCGGGACTCGATCGAGTTGGACGACCTGTCGCAGCGTATCGAGGCCCTGGAACGGGACATCAAGATCCGCGAGGAAGAGCCGCCGCAGGAGCCGTTGGACACCGAGTGGCGCGAACTCGATGACGAGAACGAGACCCCGCCCAAGGCGCTTCCCAGGCCACCGAAACACCCGAAGGGCAATGGCAACGAAGACGAGAACGACAAGGAGAACGACACGAGCAACGCCGACTCCAACGCGAAGGATCGTGGCCCGCCCGCGATGACCCGGGCGCAGGAGAAGGGGCCGGAGCGGACGCGGCCCGCGCCGAAGGTGACGTCGACCTCGCGGGTCTTTGGGTCGGGCAAGGGGCCGATGCGTCCCCTGGGCGAGATGCTCGGGTACCGGTACGACGAAGACGGCAAGCCGATCGACGAGCCGTCCGAGGACCAGGACCAGTCATCGTCACCGTGAGAACCCCCGCGTCGAGCGGGGGCATGAGAACAGAACAAATGTATGTGGTCGTCGCCTACGCGCCCTTGCGTGCGTTCGTTGTGAACCGTCCTCGCTCGGCCTTGCGGAACCGCGAGGCGTCGCCCTTCTTAGCGATCTCCCTAATGATGGCGGCGTAGAGCGTCGCGCCCGGGGTCTTGCCGGTGGGGCTGGACCACAGGCCCTGCGCCTTCATGGCGACCACCATCTCGCTGGGCCGCATGGGGTCTTTGCTGGTACGCACCACGATCGCGGCGGCGTCGAGGGCGCTCACTCGCTTTGACTTCGCGGGCTTCGCCGCCTTGGCCTTGGGCTTGGCGGGTGCCGTGTCCGTGGCCGCCGAAGTGGTCGCGGAGTCCGTTCCCGCCCCTTTGGTTGTCCCGCTTGCTGTATCGCCCGTCGCCTCGTCCTTCTCCAAGCGCTCGAGGCGCTCGGCGATCTCCGCCTGCGCGGCCTTGCGGAGGCGCTCCCCCGACTCGCTGCGGGCGCTGCTCTTCGTGGCCGACGCCTTCGCGGTCTTCTTCGCCGTGCCGGTCTTCTTTGTTGTGGTCGCTGCTGCCATCGCGGTCTCCTTGGGGCTTCGCGCCCGTTCGTGGTGCTCGCCTGTAGGCGTCCGCACAACGCGGAGGCCTCCGGGCAGACACGACACTGCCGACTCTGCCGCGACACATCAAGGCCAAGTGCGATGGATTCCACACAATCAAGGAGTTGTCCTGGCGCTCGCGCTCTCGACGAGTTCTCTCTCAAGAGAACGGCTTGATCGCTGCTCGCCGCTGCTGGTACAAGTGTGGCGACGCGGGCTCCAGGATCGCGTGGAAACGTAACTCTTTCGGGGCCGGCCGCGCTCGAATGGAGACACCATGCCCCGACCAAACCCCAAGAACCGCCGCCCCGTCGAGGTTCTGACCGACCCCGAGGTTATGAGGCTGATGGACGCCTGCCCCCGCACTTCCCCCGGGGTGCGGAACCGCGCGCTGATCGCGATGCTCTATCGGTCGGGTCTCCGACTGGGCGAGGCGCTGGCGCTGCGCCCCAAGGACGTGGATGTGGCGACCGGCGCGATCCGCGTGCTGCACGGGAAAGGCGGACGCTCCAGAACATGCGGCGTGGACGGCGAAGCCATAGACATCGTGCTCGAGTGGATGGAACTACGAGAGCGATGGCTCGACGAGAACGCGTGTCCCGCACGATCACCCATCTTCTGCACACGGTCGGGCCTGCCGATGGCCCAGGCCTACTTCCGCCGGTTCCTGAAGCAACTGGCCCGCACCGCGGGCATCCCCAAGCGCGTCCACGCCCACGGCCTGCGCCACACGCACGCGGCGCAACTCCGGACCGAGCGATTGGACATTGGCCTCATCTCGAAGCAACTCGGCCACGCCAGCATCGCCACCACGGCCCTCTACCTCGACCACGTCGCGCCCCTCGCCGTCGTCGAGGCCATGCGGAGTCGGGTGTGGGTCCGGCCAGCGTGAGCGCTCGTGAGTCTTCGTGCGGTGACGTAGCTCGGTTCGCCGCTACCGCCCCTGGCCCAGGCTGACTTTGATGTGGATCACGAGCCGCCGCCCGCACCTCGGGCAGCGCTCACGCTCGTCCCGCGGCACCGGATCGCCCGGGAACGCCAGGCGAATCGACATCTGCTCCACCCGGCCACGGTCACGCCGCCCACCCCCGCCGCACTCGGGGCATGGGATGAGGTCCGCCGCCTTGGTCTCCAATCGCCGTACCCGCTGTGTCGATCGCATCGTCCACCCCCGGAGCGTCACGCCTCTTACGACGTCTTGTTGCCGCAGCATACCCGATCACGCGATGCACACGCAATGGCGATACGGCCATGGAGAACCTCACTCCTCAAGGTCAAACCCAACGAGTTCGGCGAGCATCACCGCCGCGTGGTACAGGTCCTCGTCCTCGGCCATCCAGCGCTCGCCCTCGCGGCTGCTGGCGTCGAGGCGCCAGAGGGCGCGACCGTCCGTGCTCACGTAGCGGATCGTTCCCACGCTCAGGTCGAGCGACTGCCGCATGGTCTCGAGGATGTGCATGGCGAGTCGCTATTGCATGGGCTACCGCCTGCGGTCCTCGACCGCCCAGCCGATGAGCGCCGCGAGCGCCAGTAGAGCGCCCCCGACGACGAGGATCTGGGCGACCTCCTGGCCCACGCCCTGGAACGCGGTGGCCGTTCGTCGCTTCGGGGTCTCCTGGTACTTGGTATCGAGCGCGACCAAGAGGCCCGCCGCGACGCCGTCGATAGGCACGGCCAGGTCGCCCACGCCCTCCCAGCGGTGCACCGTGCCGGGGTGGACGGCGATCACCGCCGCGAACTGCGGGACCGTCATCCCGAGCGCCTCCCGAATCTGACGAACCCGCGTTCCGGTCATCTGGATCTTCATGGACTTGGCTCACAATTGTGTCTACTCTGCGCGTGTATCATTGTCATTCTATCACGGAGGCCATCATGGCACATGAGTTCATTCCCGGCCAGCACGTCACCGTATTCAGGGGCATCTACGTCCATCACGGCATCGTGGCGCAGCCCATTGATGGCGTCCCGCACGTCGCGGAACTCGCCAAGCCTCGTGACGGAGGCCTTGTCCGCATCATCCCTCTCGAGGAGTTTGCGCTGGGCGCGGTTGTACGGATCATCGAGCACGAGGATGGCCTGTCCTACGACGCGGTGCTCCGCAACGCTAGAATCGCCGCGCACTGGCGTCCGTACGACGTGCTCAGCTGGAACTGCGAGCACTTTGCACGCTGGTGCTCGACCGGCAAGTCGACAAGCCGGCAGGTCACGGTCGCAGCGCTGGCCCTCCTCGCCCTGGCGGTGACGCTGGGGATCATGGGGCGTCAGCGGATATTGCGCGCGGTCACCGCGTGACTCACGCGTCCTTGACGTCCGATCCGGACGAGTTCATGTCGGCTTTGTGCTGGTCGTGTGATCCCCGTTGGCCTCGTGCGGACTGCACGCGTGCCAGCAGGTCCCGTGCTTCCTCCATGGTGAGATGGGGCCGGCGCAGGTGGATGATGGCGTGGCAGTTAGGGCAGACCGGCTGGAGGTCCGTCTGCGGATCGATCTCGTGCTCCTCGCCAACCTCGGCGATCGAGCGCAGGTGGTGCACGTGGATGAACCCCCGCGCGATCTCCCCGTACACCTGCTCCAGGACCACGCCGCAGACCTTGCAGGCCACACCGAGCAGTTCCTTGCACCGCTCCCTCGCCTTGCGGTTGCGCTCGATGGCCTTGGCCGAGACCACCTTCGTCGCCCCTTCCGCGTACGACGCCTCCTCGTCGGTGTCGGCGATCACGGGATTGGACGACACCACGTGCGTTGGTCTCGTCTGCCACCAGACCACGACGGGCGTGGTGTCCTCGACCTTGGCGCGCGTGACGACGCCGTGGTAGGTGAACGGGCCACGCTCGGTATCTCGAGTGAAGAGGTGCACGATCGCGTTGGGGTCGAGTAAGCGCTCGATCGCCGGCTGTCCTCGTCGCGTGTTGGTCTTGCCGTACCAGCGGAGTTGTTGGCGGCCGTTGTGCCACTCATTGACGTAGTCGTGGCCAGTCCGTCCGGGGACGCCCACGTTGGGGAAGAGGTACCACTCGCCGTCGTGCTCGACGTAGCCGGTGTCCCACATGCCACCCTTGGCCTCGGGGAGTCCGAGCAGGGCGCGGACCTGGGCACGGGTGTACACCCCGTCCACGCGTAACGGACCGTTCTGGACCACCTCGACCCCGGCGTCCTTGAGGATCGTGTCGATAACGGCTCGGATCGGGCTCTCCCACTGGAGTTCGGTGATGGTCTTTTGGGGAAGGAGTTGGTCGCCCTTGGAGAGTGTGTGCTCCCCGGTCCAGAGCCACTCGACGCGGCGCACGTGGCGATACGTGTCCTCGTTGGGCCAGAACTCGTAGTCGGAGACGATCTGCCCGACACCCAAGATCGTGTCGCGCCCCCGCTTGGCCACCAGGACGTCCCCCCGCGCCATGGCGTGCGCCGAGTCCCAGCATCTCGCGGCGTTGATCGCCGGACTTGGGCTCTCTCCTCGGAGCGCGGCGATGCCCTGCTTGATCGCTTCGACCGTCTTGAACTCGCGGAGGTCGCCAAGGCCGCTGCCACGGTGGGCAAGGAAGCCACGGTCGCGGAAGTCGTCCCACTTCTCGCCCGCCTCGCCGGCGGCGAAGAGCCACCAGCGCACGCCACGCAGGTCCCACGAGGGTGTCGCGGCACCGTTCGTCGATACCGGCATGCCAGTCCTCACCTCGGCCACGGGTACTCCTCTCCTTGGGAATGGGTCGGCTCTGAGGATCTACTCGCGAGGCAACGGATCGCGTCGATCGTGCCGCGCCAGTTCCATGCGTGCCCACGAGCGCCAGCGATCGGTCTCGCCGGCGAGGGAGACGTCACCCAAGAGTTGGTCGGTCTCGTCGGTGCGTGTGCCGGCGTGGACGAGGAGGAGCGCCAGGGCCTGCTTGGCTGGGACGTACTCGGGGCGGACCTCGAGCGCGGCCCGCGCCGCGGCGATGGCGTCGACCGACTTGCCCGCGCGATGGAGGGCCAGGGCGAGGTTGAGACGCGGGTCGGGATGGCCGGGCATCAGCTTGCGGGCCCACTCGAACTCGCTGGCGGCCTCGTACAACTCGCCGCGAGAGAGATGGATCACGCCCAGGTTGTTGTGGGCTGGGCCGCAGTAGAGGTCGGCGGTGAGGGACTCGCGGAGGAGGTCTTCGGCCTTCGTGGGGTTGGTGGCCATGAGGTCCGCCGCCTCGCGCGAGAGACGCTCGGCCCGCACGGGATCGCGGCTGGCCTCGGCCTGGGACTGGTACGGACCGGGGCGGTGCGAGGCGCACGCCGTGAGCACAACGCACACGGTGAGCAAGAGCATCGCAACCGCGATGGCGTTCGCGTGCTGCCGGAAACGAGTGGGATGTGGGGTCGAGGACACCGTCATGGCGTGGGATCCTTGGGGCGCGAGGTCCTAGTGGCAGATCGTGGCGAGGGTCGTGTCGGCTCGAGGACGAGGCCGACCCGCAGGGTCGAGGGGATGTCGATGGGATCGGCGCCCGGCGCAAGGGCGCGGGATGGGCCTCGCGCGGTGCTCTGGCCCAACTCGATGGTGGTGGCGGTCCACTCGGGATGTGATGCACGCCAGTGGTCCAGGAGCGTGCCGAGTTGCGGGAGGGTGATGGGCTCGAGTGTGGCGCGGGCTCGCGTGTCGGTGGTGCTCCCATCGCTCGCGAAGGAGGCCAGCGTCTGGGTGGGCAGGCTGCTGGCGAGGAGGGCCTCGTGGAGGGCGGGGATGAGCGAGGCGGGGTCGAGTTGTTCTGAAGTGGCGCTGTCGAGCCCGGCGCGACCCTCGCCAACCTCGCGGGCCAGACTCGCCACCTTGAGCAGATCGGCTCGCGCGGCCTCGGCCTGGGTGCGGGCCGAGTATGTACCCCACCCGAACCACGCGAGGGAGGCGAGGCACGCGACGAAGACCAGAAGCTGGGTCATCCTCGTCATGGCGTGGGCTCCTTGGGCGCAATGGGGGGCGCGATCGGCAACTCGATCAGCTGCGCGTTCTGGACGCGCGTCCAACGCAGCGCGACCGACGTGCCGCGTTCGACACGGCTCAGCCTCGGCGGTTTGGCCTCGAACCCGATCGGCGCCACGAGCCCGTTGAGCACGGCCCGGTCCTCGACGACGACGTTGGCGGTGATGGCGTCGGGAGAGACGGCGAGCATGGTGGGCGTGCAGCCTGCGGGCCAGGCGGCCAGGACATGGTCAAGCGCGAGGGCCGCGTCGTGGGTGACGCGGGAAGGACGGGTGCCCGCGAGTCGAATCCTCTCCAACTCCTCGTTCAGCGCCACGATCGGGGGCTTGGCCGTGGAGCGGCCGAGGGCCTGTGTGACGAGCGAGGTTGCCTCGACGCGCGCAGTCCGTGTCTGGGTGCGCAAGGCGTCGGTGTGGCGTGCAAGCCCGAGGCAAAGGAGTGTGGTCGCCGCGATGGCTCCGAGTGTCGAGACGGCGTGTCGTGTGGACCGTGCCCGCCGGACCTCGCGCGGCTCGAAGGGGCCGACGAGGAGGTTGAGCGTGGCGGGATCGATCGCGGCCTCCCCTCCAAGGCACTCGGGGAGCGCCGATGGCGCAAGCGTGAGCGTGGACGGCGGGACCTCGTCGAGGTGGGCACGCTCGACGGCGCAGACGAGGAGGCGTCGATCGTCTAGCCGCGCGTACGCCGCGTGGAGTGGTGACGAGTCGCTCGGATCGTCGCGCGTGTCACTCGCGGCGATGGGCACGTCGTCCTCGGCGAGAGCCCCGATGGTGTCGGGGTCGGCCCAGCCGGCGGGACGCGGGGCCGTGCTCTCGACGATCGACCAATAGAACCGCTCGGGGGGCCAGCGGAGGTCGCGGGAGGAGATGGACGTGGAATCGGGCATGTGTGTGGCCATGAACCTCACTTGGTCTTCGCGGGCGGCATCGGCGGCGGTGCCTTGAGGGCGAGCGTGTGGGTGGATGGGCCGTCGGTGATGGTCATTGCCGTTGGCGTGACGGTCGCGACGGTGCGGGCGCTCTTCTCCAGCCGGTCCCCGGCCTTGACGACGAGGATTCGCTTGGCGTCGAGGTCGTAGAGGACGGCGCGGTAGACGGGAGTGCCGTCGTCGTTCTTAGTTCTCTCGATCCCCACGAGTTCGAGGCGTGGCGGGGGCGCGGGCGGTGCGGGCCTCACCTCGGGGATGGGGGCTGGTGGCGGCGCCTCGAGGCGCGTGAGCCAGACTGGGGCGTCGAAGGAGGCGAGGTTGAGCGGCGTGATGGATGGTGGCTCGGAAGAGTTGGTCGCTGGAACGGGTCCTACGTGCGGCACGGTCGGGCTCACACGAGGGATGAGGAGTGGCACGGCGCTCACAGCCACGAGCAGCGACCACAACACGGCGGCACGAACCAGTCGATGGCGTTCAATGGTCAGGGGATCGACACGGAGTGCTGGCGTGGCGGCCGCGAGAGGCTTGGGCTCGACCAGACGATCCACACCGGTCGCTTGCGTGACGACTTCGGTGGATCCACGAGTTGGCGCCTCGCGCGTCGTCATGAGGAGATCCCGTTCGTGTCAGCGATCGGCCCTTCATCGGTGAGCACGTCGCCCATGAGGACCACACGCTCGAGTTCCTCGCGGGTGGTGACGCCCTGGTCCACGAGTTCGCGTCCCGCGTCGGAGAGGGAGCGCATGCCGGACGACTCGGCACGGGCGCGAAGGTCCAAAGCCGTGGCGCGGGCCGTCACCATGGACCGCAGATGCTCGTCCATCACCAGGAGTTCGAAGAGTCCGATGCGCCCGCGGTACCCGGTGCCCAGGCAGGCGGCGCACCCCTGGCCACCACACTCGGCGTGCGTCCTACGGACCAAGCGCTGGGCGAGGACCGCGCTCAAGGACGACGCCACGAGGAAGGGCTCGATGTCGAGGTCGAGGAGGCGCGTCACGGCGCTGGGGGCGTCGTTGGTGTGGAGGGTGCTCAGGACCAGGTGCCCGGTGAGGCTCGCCTGCACCGCGATGCGCGCCGTCTCGGTGTCCCGGATCTCCCCCACCATGATC
>JRYD01000202.1_pt1 | contig 21418 bp, 15 predicted proteins | sample 235311 | NCBI WGS metagenome assembly JRYD01 (sample SAMN03074213, study PRJNA261472) | activated sludge metagenome | biome: Common Effluent Treatment Plant; feature: Wastewater; material: Activated sludge; isolation source: activated biomass in a lab-scale reactor treating industrial wastewater at... | reverse complement strand
AGATCTCGGTCGATGCCGCCCACACCATTACGAGCCGCGAGCAATTCTTCTCGGCCTTAAAGCGGGCGATATCCGCGATAAGCTGTTCGGCGAGATCCATTTTCGACTTGCCGGTCTTAACATTGTTGCCGTGGAGACGTTTGACCCACGATTGCTCGAATACCGCGGGCATTGGCGAAAGGGAAGCCAGCGGTTCGCCGATCTGATCCAGGAGCGTCTTGTCCAGCACGCCGGCGTTCGTCGCCGAGTCGAATGCGTTGTCGGTGAAAATATCCCACGCCCCGAAGACAATATCGTCGAGTGAAGCAAGCGGGACAAAATCTTTAATAAGCGGGGAGTTCGCATCCGTCCGCTTGCCTAGCCGGATCGTGCCCATTTGCGTAAGGCTTCCGACCGGCTGAGAAATGCCGCGTTTTACCGCCTCAACGCCTGCGACGAGCGTTGTGCTGACGGCGCCAAGGCCGACGAGCAAAATACCAAGTTTTCCTTCTGCGGGCGCAATTTCGACGCCGTTTTCTGCCATGAATATCTCCTAACCGTCTAAAAAAATGATATAGCTCGCAAAAACGTAAGGCAAGGCAAGCAAACTAAAACACCCTGCGAAGGAACGCTAGCGTGAGCGGTAAACGCGGAAATCGACCTCTTCAAAGATATTGTCGCGGTCTGTGATCTCGTCAAAAAGTTCGGTATCGACGTTTCCGGATTCGATCATATCGGCGAGCAAATTGAACCGCTGGATGTGTGACTCGAATCGGCGCGTGGAATATTGCACGGTCGTCCCCTGATAGATCTGAAACGCCCAATCGGAAGATTGGGCAAGAAGAAGTTCGCGTGCCATTTGGTCAAGAAGCTGCGCTTGCTGCTCCGAGACGGACGCGTCGTCGCCGAACCGATTCGCAAGAGCGGTCATTCGACGTTCGGCGTCATGCTGATACGGGTACATCCACGAATTTCCTTCGTTGAGCCAAACTTTGTAATACCCGGATTCTCCCCAGGACGATGCAATAGGTTCCTGAACCTGGATCGGCAGGTCGGAATCGAGAAAGTCGCCGGGCGTGATGCACCGGATGTCATCCTGGTCGAAATGCATTTTCTTGAAGAAGAAATCAAGAAACTGCGGGCCCTCGTACCACCAATGTCCATAGAGTTCGGCATCGTATGGCGAGACGACGAGCGGCGGATGGCCTTCGAAAGTTTCGCGAAGTTTCCTCGCCTGGTCGATCCGTTTGCCGATGAAATCCGCGGCGTCGCTTGCCGCCCGCTGTCGGGCGAGCGAAGGGATGTAGGGAAGTTTTCGATCCTGCGGGGTGCCCCTTGGTGAAATGCGGTGGTATTTTAGCCCCAAATGGCGGCGTCCGCCATCGGAATGAAGGTGCGGCAAAAGATATTCGAGCGGTGCGTCCCAGCCGATGTCTCGATAAAATTCACGATAGAGTTCGTTTCCGGGGTATCCGCTTTCGGCCGACCAGACCTGCTGGCTTGTATCGACGTCGCGTGCAAAGACCGCGACGCCATTCGGGCAAACGACCGGTGCATGAACGCCATATTTCGGTCGTGGATCGCCGTAAAGGATCGCATGTGTGTCGGAGACAAAGTATTCGATCCCGTGTGCCTTTAGAAGATTCTCGGCACCTTTCTCATACGCACATTCGGCGAGCCAAATACCGCGAGGCTGGCGTCCAAAATGCTTGCGGTAGTTTTTGACCGCGATCTCGATCTGCGCATTCTTTGCTTCCGGCGTCGAGATCAGCGGCAGGAAGCCGTGGGTTGCGGCGCAGGTGATTATCTCGATGACGCCTTCATCGTTCAGCTCACGAAATGCATTGAGTAGATTGCGGCCGTAGCGGTCATTCCACAACGCGTGCGACGCGGTGAGATTCTCAACATACATCTGAGCGACATCGTGAAACTCCGCGGCTTCGTCTCGAGTTCGTATTTCTTCCTTTTTCGCGAGCTCGATGAGGTTTTCGAGATGGGCGGTGTATCGCGTCTGGAGCAGTTCGTCTGCCAGCATCTCACAAAGCGGCGGCGAGATGTTTATGGCAAGACGCGGGCTCGCACCGCTTTCGTGAAGCGATTGGAATATGAAGATCAACGGAAGATAGACCTCGGTGATCGCCTCGTAAAGCCAATCTTCTTCAAGGAATTCCGGATATTCCGGATGCCGCACAAATGGAAGGTGCGCGTGCAGGATAAGGCTGAAATATCCAAGCGGCATAAAATGCGAGCTTTAGCGAAGAGCGAAAGAACTCACCGGATTGTATCGCGGCGAATACGCCGGCAAACGTCGGGCGCGCAGCCGCTTTGGAAAATTTACGCGGCTACCGCCAAGCGAAGTGAATTCCGGTTCTTCCTCGGCCCATTCGGTCTCGTCGATCTCAAAATGCTCAGAGAGAGCGGTCCGAGCTGCATCCGGTTCGAGATTTGTACCGCTCGCTGAAAGAAGATCGAACAATGTGGTCCCGATACGGTCTTTAAGCTGCTTGACCGGCGTCCCAGTCGCGAGCGAGAGCAGCGCATAACGAATGTCTTCCGGCGAAATGCCATTGAACGAGAGGTTTTTGTTACCGATCAAGCCTGCCAATGCACGTTCGCTGCGATCCATCGCCCCAAAGTGGTCATCGCCGACCATCGCGACATCAAAGGCATCACGCTGAAAACCGGAAACGTCCAGCACTTGAGCGAATTTGTTCGCCGAGATTCGCCAATCCGCATCGCGTGCAGGCTGCAGGCTCGGGCCGCGTCGCGGAGTTGCGATCTGATTTGAATAGACAACGCGAAAATACGGACGACTTGGCGAATAGAAACCGATCTCGGCCGCATATTTGCCGTCGGGCTCGACCTCGAACCACCAATTGCCTTCGCGTTCGACACGGTGCATCTCTTCAACGTCGCGAGCGAGATCTTTGAGCTTTAGAACTAGCATATAGCCCGCCGAACCGTGTTCACCGAAGGCCTTATGAAGCTGCTGCCAAGGGTCTTCGCGAAGCGACCAATAGAAATAGAGCTTGGTCGGTGACTGCATCAAGAGTCTTGCTCGATTCTGCCGCGGCCGTTTCGGGAGCTCGACGTCCGCGAGAATGTTGAACGCACGCGAGCGTTCGACCTCGATCGGTGCTTCGGCAGCTAACGGTGCGGCAATAGGTTCGGCGGTCGGGACACCCGAAACCTCTTTCTTTGGACGTGCCGGTTTTTTAGCGGTCGCGGCCTTTGCCTTAACAGGCTTTTCGGTCTTCTTTGAAGCAGCGGCCTTCACAGTCTTCTTTGCGGCCGCGGCCTTCTTCACCTTTGGTAATGCCGGTGCCTCGGCCACTCCAGCCGTTTCTTCGATGATCTGCGGGGTGCGGTCCTTTGCTTTTATGACCTTGACCTTTCGGGTCGGTTCGACAGGTTTTTCCGCTGTTTCCGCGAATGCGGCCTCAGCTTTTACAGGCTTTGCGGCCTTTGCAACCCTTGGTTTACGCGGCGCAGCAGCCTTTTTTTGAGCCGCTTGTGCATCGACGATCGATTCAAAAGGATCGACCGTGCTTGTCGCAGATACTTCAGCTTTAGGTTTTTCGACTTTCTTCGGCATACGTACAACAAAAAAACAGTATGCGGTTCTTTACGCCGAGATTCAAGAAAGGTGCGGGATTTTGGGAAGCTAGTCGTCTTTCGGGTCCTGGATTCGAATATCGAATTTACCGTATTTGAATTTTACGACGGCTCGGACGGGCGTTCGCTGCGGGGTGTCGGCAAACCAAATTGACATGCTGCCTTCGCCCTCGATAAGGCGGTTGGTGCCGAAAATCCCTGGGTCAACGCGATAACACCAGATCTTCCCGAGTTCGGTCTTTTGCCTTTCGCGTTTGACGACCGTCACCGGAATCGAATAGATCAGCCCGGAATCGCTCACCTCAACATTGAACTTGTCGCCGACCTTGAGCGGCATCATTCTGATGCGATAGGCCGCCGAAACGAGGTCGTTCATCGGCGAACTGAGGTCAGAGGCGATGCGCCGGGGCGGACGCGTCGGATTATTCGGGTCGTTCTCGATGAACGTTACGCGCTTTTCGGCATAGTTGAAGTCGGCGATGCTGTCGCGGATCCTTTCGCGTTGCACGTCGTGCTTCTTGGTCGCGATCACATTGAATGTTGCGGGATCGACCGTCGTCTCATAATCCTGAAGAAATGTGAAGCGAAAGAGTCGCGCCAAGGTGCCTTTCGACTTCGCTTGTGATCGGATCAGGTAGTTGTCGCCTGATCGCTCGAATGAGAAAGTGATGTCCGCAACCGCTATGCCCTGGATGATCTTGCTGACCTTTCCCTCAAACAGCAGCTTTTCGCCTACAAAAGATTCTGCAGTGGGAAGCTCCTGTGCCGCGGCAAATCCGCACGCAACGGCCGCGATCAAGAGGCCGAGCGCCAGTCTCGCAATTGGTCTGTTCATGCAGCAAAAATTCCTTTGGGGCAAAATTCTGACAATAAAGAGTATAGCGGATTTTGTCCGCTTTTTGCTTCAATGTTTATTGACGCTATGTCGGGCCGTTTAGTTGCTTTTGATCAGGCGGCGATCCGTTTCCTTACGGCGTCGAACACAGCGTCCACAGAGATATCCATACAGATCCAATTGGAGCAGGTGCGTCGATGGCAATTGATGCGGCATTCGATGTCTGTACGTTCAACACAAATATCCTTCGGGTCGAGGCTTCCATTGCGCCACCATTCAGTGGGCCCGAATATACCTACGACGGGAGCAGATGCCGCGATCGCAAGATGAGTCGGACCCGTGTCACCGCCGACATAGACGGTCGCCGCCTTTGCAAGCTCGTAAAAACCTTTCAAGCTTGGTTCGGCAAAGATAATGCGTTCAGATCCGGAGTTCGTTCGAACGATACCGGCGAGTTCATTCTCGTTCGGGCCGGTTACGACGATCGGAGTAAGCCCAAGCTCATTATCGATTCGGTCAGCAAGTTTGCCGAAGTCGGCGGCCCGCCAAAGTTTTGTGACCCAGCCGCCGGCCGGATTCAAGATCGCGAACTCTCGACCATTGGTCTTGGCGATCAGCTCGTTAGCTTCTGCACGATGTTGCTCTTCCGTTGAGATCGGGAACTCGATCTTGGCGGATGCGTCAAAGCCGATCGCAGCAGCGGCAAGGGCCAGATTCTTTCTGATTACGTGGGTTTTTGGCTCTGTCTTTACCGTATCGGTGTAGAAGATGCGTCCGGCCGGCTCGCGCATCCCATTTTTATCGAAGCCCCAACGCCGCTTTGCGGCCGACACCTGCGTTGCGACCGCCGACTTGATCAGTCCCTGAAGGTCGATCGCGATGTCGTATTTCGACCGGCGGATGTCGCGTGCCTGGCGCGACATCTCGATCAGGATATCTTCGATCCTCCGTCCGCCTTTGAAGGCTCGCGTGTTGACCTCGATCAGGTCATCGATCATCGGATTGCCGCGGAGTATCTCCGCAGAACGCTGTTCAGCCACCCAAGAGACGTGAGCGTCCGGCAAATGCCGTTTTATTGCGGCAAGGACGGGCAGGGAATGAATTATATCGCCGATCGCGCTTAGGCGGACGATGAGAATATTCACGAGCTATATCGTAATTCGAAAGTGTGAAAAATGCACCGCCGGACGTCGATCTAGCTTGTGTGGTCGAGCGTGATGCGCCAGCCTTCCTTCAATTTTCTAAAGACAAGCGTGAATTTGCCGTGAGGGGCATCTTTGGCACGCTGCAGATGCCAAGAACCGAGAACGATGGCCGCATCCTTTGAAAGGATCGTGATCTCAAGGTCCGAGAAGGTCAGCGTGCCCATTTTCTCGCGCGTGTCGTAGCCTTTCTTGTAGCGGTCGAGCGTGGCTTGCCAGCCTCGTGTGACCGTATCGCCCGAAACAAAAGTGAGCTTGTCGGAGACCCAATAGCCTCTCATATAGCCCTCAATGTCGCCCTTGTTCCAAGCCGCGGCCTGGTCATCCATAACCTTGCGGATCGCCGTCTCGGCCTTCGAGCCTTGCGCAAACGAAGCGCCTGCCAAAAGGAGAATTATCGTTGTTCCAAATAGCAGACGCTTCATAATTGTTGTTCCTCGCAGGCTAGTCTTTCTTCGAGTCTTTCGATTCGTTATAGACCTTCATCGCCTCGACGTTCGCCTTTTGCTCGTCTGTAAGGGCGATGCCCATTTTTTCGAGCGTTGCGGCATTCAGCGTTTTTGATTCGCCGAGGCCGTTCGCCTTTTTATATTCACCGAGCGCCGTGCGAAAGGCATCGCTGAACTTGCCGTCGATCTCGCCGGTGAAGAGCTTCTGGTCTTGCAGGAGTTTCTGTGCGGCTTTGATCTGATCGGCGTTTGCGCGGAAAGGAGCCGGCCGCTTGTGGCCATCATGAGATGAGGTTGCGTCCTCCGCCTTTTTTTCAGTCGCTTTTCCGAGCTGGTGGTCGGTCAGCGGAATGTTCATCTTTTCAAGCGTTGCTTTGTCGAACTTTCCATTCACGTCGAGGCCGTTCGCCTTCTGATAGCTGCGGATCGCCTCGCGTGTTTCGTTCGTGTACTTGCCCGTAGCTTCGCCGACCAGCAGTTTTGCGTCGATCAGAACCTGCTGGCCGCTTTTTACCTGTGCGGCCGTCGGCCTAAAGACAGGGCCGCGCGGCTTCGACTTACTTGTTTTGGCCGTGGAAGCAGCAGCCGTGGAAGATCCCGTTTCCTGAGCCGAAATGCCGATGGCGAACAGCAACAAGACGGATAGTAGCAAACCAATTTTTTTCATAATTTGTTTTTCAGCCTATTTTGAGATCGTGTGATGCGAGAAAAGTATCTATCGCGTTCGGCGATAAGTCAAGATTTCCGAGCACTGCGGGTCGCCGCGGCCGGCCAGAGCCCTGAGTAAACGAATTCCGCACTTCCGGTGATGACGACCTCATCGTCAGCAGTGCGCCAGTCGACCTTTGTAATGCCGCCGGGTGAATGGACATCGACCCGTCGCTCGGTCTTGAGCTGAAGAGCGGACAGAACAGCAGCTCCGACGGAACACGTGCCCGAGGCAGATGTTTCTCCGGCGCCGCGTTCCCAAATGCGAATCTCGATGTTCTGACGATCGACAATACGAACAAAGACCATGTTCACACGACTCGGGAAACGCTCGTGGCTTTCGATCCGCGGCCCTATGGCACGCCAATCGAGTTCGAAATCCGGCACGAACATACAGGCGACCGGATTGCCGACGTTGACCGCAGATATCGTGAGCGTAGAATCGCCTATGGCGATCGGTTCGTTGACCACGGCATCAACCTCTCTCGCCGTGATCATCGGAATCTCGCTGCTGGAAAACTTTGGCCTGCCGATCTCGGACGCAAAGTCAAAGATGACATCGTTGTCGTTCTTCAAGAGAGCAAAACTCTTGATCCCTGACCTTGTTCGAAGACGCAGATCTTCGCCCGTCGATCGGCCGGCCTTGACCAAATGTGCAGCGGCGCAACGAGTGCCGTTGCCTGAAAACGTTGCGATCGAACCGTCGGGATTTATGATCTCGCAGTCATAGTCGGCGATGTCGCCGTCAAGCTTCGATAAAAGGGCGACACCGTCAGCGCCGGCACCGATGTGACGATCGCATATCGCCCTTACGAATTGCGACGTATCTTTCCCGATCGCAGGAGTACGTTCAAGGACGATGTAATCGTTCTCAAAACCGTGAAATTTGGTAAAAGGGATATCCGTCATCCTTTTGTTGGGAAAAATACCCGCCTGATCATTTTGCTTAATATTTGTGGCCTGAACCGCGGCTAATCGACCCAATCCGCAATGAACACATTCGTGTCGCCGGGATGAGCCGCATTGCGATTCGACCCGAAGACGAGCTTCTTGCCGTCGGGTGAGAACATCGGGAAACCATCGAAAGAGTCATTGAAAGTGACGCGTTCGAGGCCGGTTCCGTCGATGTTGATCACAGCCAGGTCAAAATTCCGCTTCTTCGGGTCGGTCGCGAAGTAATTCGTGCAAAAGATGATCCGCTTGCCGTCCGGCGTGAAATACGGAGCAAAACTTGCAACTCCAAGATTGGTGACCTGGCGTTTGCTCGAGCCGTCCGCATTCATCACCCAGATCTCAAAGACCATGGGCACGATCAAGTGTTCTTTCAAATAATCCTTATCACGTTGGATCAGCTTCGGGTCGGTCGGATGCGAACCGCGATAGACGATCATTTTACTGTCGGGCGAAAAGAACGCTCCGCCGTCGTAGCCCGGTTCGTTCGTTAGTCGCTTCACGTTCTTGCCGTTCGTGTCCATCGAGTAAAGCTCGAGGTCGCCGTCGCGTTCAGATGTGAATACGATCTTCTTGCCGTTCGGGCTGATCGTCGCTTCGGCGTCATAGCCGGGCGTATCGGTCAGCTTTTTGAGGCCGCTGCCATCGGCATTCGCGGTGTAAATGTCGTAGTCAGGATAGACGGCCCAAACGTAGCCTTTCGAGAAATCGGGGTTTGGCGGACAATCCTTCGAGCCCCCGCGTGTCGAGGCATAGAGGATCTTCTTTCCGCCTTTGAAGAAATACGAACACGTCGTCCGGCCTTCCCCGTCGGAGACCTGCTTTACGTTCGAACCATCGATATTCATCGTATAGATCTGATCGCATTTGTGCTCGTCGCGTTTTGACTGAAAGATCAAACGCTTGCCGTCAGACGAGAAGTAAGCTTCCGCATTTTCACCTCCGAACGTCAGCTGTTTGATGTTCGCGAGGTGTTTTTCGCCCTCGACCTTCAGGGAGGTATTTTGAGCTGCGAAATCGACGCTAAGGACAAGTATAGAAACGAATAACAAGACTGAATACTTCATATATCCTTGAATATAACATTCAGACCATTGCGGACGTGAAACCGAAATCAGTATTTTGGCGAATTCAGGTTATAAGCGGAAGCGTTGTTTTGGCTTCTAGAAGTTGCTTATGACATTTGAAACAAAGAAAGACGTTCTTGATTGGTACGAAGCTCAACCCTCAAGCATTACACCCGAGTTTTTGTCTGGTATCCCGTGGGCCGATGTGCGGCTGTATAGCTTCCCAGAGAGACTGGTTCCGGTGCTTTACTATATGCGGGACGTCGAGAGTCTTACAGATATGTATTATCGTGAACTTCGACGCACTCCGACCGGACGCGACCCGCATATTTCCAAGTTTATGGAGCGTTGGGGCGAAGAAGAACTCGTGCACGGCAAACTACTTGACCGGTTCCTGAATGAGTTGGGTTACGAAACTGATGCCGAATGGCAGGACAGCGTTCGAGCTTCAGTCGGCCGGTTTTACAAGGCCCATACTTACGCGATCACAACTCTAACGAATCTTATCGGCAAGCAATTCACCGGGACGCATATGATGTTCGGTGCGATCAACGAATTGACGACGGGGCAAGGCTATCGGCGATTGATGGCAAAAGCGGATCATCCGGTACTTACGCCAATTCTTCGCGCGATCCTTCGCGAAGAGTCGCTTCACACGAATTTCTATTCGAGTGTTGCACGCCTTGAGCTGCGGGATAGCCCGGTCTCCCGCAAGCTTGCTCGTTTCGTGATCGACCATTTTTGGGAGCCGGTCGGCGGCAGTGCCCTTGGACAGGACCGCTCAAACTACACGATCGCGCAGCTCTTTGGCGATGATGAGGGACGGCGAGCGATCGATTCCACCGTTACGCAGCGGGTGAGGAACTTCCCTGGGTTCTCAGGCATTACGGCAATAAATACGGCGGCGGAGAACTGCATACGCGCCGGACAACTCAGTTTTGCGGCAGCTGCTCAAGCAGCCTTGTAAACTTCAACGCCGGATCTTAACTCGACGGAAAGGCGGCCGTTCGCATGTGCATAATCGAGATGTGCGATCGCTTCGGATATTGCCAGAAACCGATGGACGCCGTGGTCGAACAAGTCGAGGAAGAGCTGTTTTGCGACATCGAACGCGGTCGAGCCGTTGTGTCACCGACGGATATAGACCTTGTAATCATAAGTGACCTGCTTTTCTCCGGGAGGAAGGGTCAAGGCCCATTTCACGACGGAGTTCGGATTTACCATCTGGAGGTTGAGGCCCTTGCGTCTGATGCTGCCGGAATCGGTTGCCGATAGTATCTCGCCGACCAGATTTCGGGTGATGACCATTTCGACAGGGTCTTTGCGAAGGTTTTTTAGGTTCAAAGTTCCATGTAGCGTGACAAGGTCGAACGCATAGTTACTGCCGGAATATTGAAGCTGGACTCGCTCACGGGAAACCTCTTCGAGGTTGTGGTCGCCAATGACTTCGGTCGCGGGTGTGACACGCAGGATATTTTCTTGATCGATCGGCGTGAAGGTTAGCATGTCCTGGCCTATCGGCTTCCAATCACGGAAGGTGATCGCGGGCGCCGTCGTCCACGGCATTTCCGTCGTGTTCTTTAGGCGAAGAGCGAACCAGATCTTGTCGGAAAGATCAACGATCAGAAGCGGAGCTCCGAAGTTGCTGTTTCCGTTCATATATTTCTGGGCAGTCGAAGGCCCGTCGCTGATCGTCCACTCAAAGACCTCGGTGCATGGGACGGTCAATGAAAAGAGCCGTAGGCTTGAGTGCTCGTTCTTCTTCAGCGTGACCGAGTTTGCTCGATAGAGATAGAGCTGTTCCGCTGAAAATGAATTGAGTTTCTCGTCCATAGGAAGTGTCGGCGACTGGGCCTCGTCGTCTCTCGGATACGCACCGTCCGCCTGCATTACGGTCTGGGTCATCAACGCGTTCGAATAGCTTCCGCCCCGAGACTCCCTGAAGTAACCGGAGACTCCCGCAAATGCCGAATTGATCGATAATGGCGACATCACACTCTGGAAAAGAAAATGAGGCACACCGACAACGAAATTCACTTCCGCACCGTTCAGGTCGGCGAGTTCGTTTATGAGGTTTGCTTCGAGCTCAAGCTTTGCTTCCTTGATCGGGGAACCCATAACTTCGACGCGGTATGCCGGGATCCAGCGTATTCCTCGTTCGAGGGCGGCAATACCAAGGTTGATCTTCTGCGAGGGAGCGGTCCCTTCGGTTCGGATGCCGAGCGAGAGTGTTCTTGTGCGTTTGGACCGCGTCCACAGCGGCGTTCCAAGAACTTCGGCTGCTTCGATCCGGCTGACCGGGAATATCACAGTGCCTGTGTCAGTCTTAACGGCGATCGAGACTCCATTGATGCTGTTCAAATTGTCGACCAGCGGCGCATCGCGTCCGGCCGGAGATCCATCCGTCTCGCGACGAAGCTGGGAGACGATCTCGTATGGACCTTCAAATGTCCTTGTTTTTGGGCCGGCAGACTCCATATCTACCCTGATCCGTGAGCCCGAGTTGGCAAGGAGGAAATCGAGCATATTCGCAACACGCTCTTGCTTCTCGCTTTCCGTCTCGGTAGTGCGGAGTTCTATAACACGAACGTTTGGCGTTTTCGAATAGCCCCATATCGTACCCAGGACGCCGATAGGAGCTTTGTCTGTGAATGCCCAACCGTTGGCAGTCGCGGTCTCGGCCTCGCGAAAAGTGAACGCGTAGCCGTTCTTGAAAACGGCTACGCGTTTGATATCGGGTGAGAACTGCGTTTGTGCGAACGTCTGGCCGAGGATCAGTAGGATGAGTGCGATGATTGCCGTAAGTTTCATAGATTCTCCTAAAAGGGTCGGGCTAAGTACCGAAAAGATGCAAGAAGTCGGTACAAAGGTTGTTTATTGGCGGAAAGTCTTATGCGGCGCTGTATGATTCGACGCCGCCATTGGTCTCGAGTACGACGCGGCCGTTCGCATGCGCGTAATCGAGGTGTGCGATCGCTTCGGATATTGCCAGAAACCGATGGACGCCGTGGTCGAAAGAGTCAGGGAAGAGCCGGCGTGCGAGGTCAAATGCCGTCGATCCGCTTCCGGTGAGGGCGATCACCTTTTTTTGCCGCTCATCGATCGAACGTACATACCGATGAAATATCTCATCGAAATCGCGGATCGGTTCGCCATGTCCGCCATAGGCAAGCGTCGGCGAAAGCGAACGTATGCGGGCCAGCGACACCAGATATTCGGCAAGAGCGGGGAATCGCTTCGTCCGATCGTGTGGATCAGGCGCAAGCATCGGATTTGGGGTTATCCGTTTCAGGACGCAATCGCCGCAAATGATCGTTCTATCGGCCGCACGGTGAAACGAGCACGAACCGGGCGTGTGTCCGGGTGTGTGGAGTACGGTCAGCGATCCGCCATCGAACTCAAGCTCCATCTCGTCGCGGAGCGGTTGATATTCGCTCTCGCCAAGCGAATCGGTCAAAAGGCTGATCTCTGCGTAAAGCCCCTGCATTTTGTCGAAGACCGAAGCCGGAACGCCTCCTCGAAGCAGAAGTTCTCGATGCTCGTCCTGTGCGAGGCGGCCGAAAAGATGGCCGGTCTCCCATTCGTGAACGAATACCTCGGCGTTCAGGGCTTGATCCCGAACTTTTTTTGCAAGGCCGCAATGATCTTCGTGCGAATGTGTTAGGACGATCCGACGGATATCTTTGAATGACAGCCCCTCGCGGCCGAGTCCATCGGCAAGGGCCTTTTCCGCTTCCACGGTCTTCGGGCCGACGTCGATAAGCGTGATCGGGTCTTCACGGATCAGATAAACATTGACGTCGCCGACATAAAAGGGCGTTGGGATCGATATCGGAATAATTCGCATAACTTGGGTCGCCGTGAGTGCCGGAATTCCGAACTTATTGTACGGCGCTCCGACCCATCTGGTAAGCCGAAAATTTTGTTTTCTCAAGATATGCTAAAACCGTGGGTTTTTACTTGCTTAAATCCCTCATTTAGAGTAAAACTTCGGAAGTTAATCTTTTCTTTTCAAAACTGTTGCAGCAGATCTGTTCCCGATAATGCGAAAGTGATCTTGGGAACGAAAGCTACCCGGCCATTTCTTTATGGTGCAGCCGCGAAAGGCTTGCTAAAAACGGCCTCCCAAACAGATTTGAAGCACAAAAAATTTCTGAGGTACATAAGGAGACACGCTCAAATGACCCCATATCCGTCCAGAGTTTTTCAGGCTGCGGCACGTATTTCTGTCGCTGTGTTCGCTGCTTGCCTGCTTGCGGCTGCGGCATTTTCACAAGCTCAATCGACCGCTGCCGACCTTTCGGGTACGGTAGTCGATCCGAACGGAGCAGTCGTCGCCGGAGCGACCGTCTCGGCCAAGCAGACCGCTACCGGTGCGACGAGAACAACGGTCAGCAAATCTGACGGCACGTACCAGTTGATCGGCCTGCCGGCCGGGCAATATGAGATCACCGCCGAGGCGCCAAGTTTCAAGAAGGTCGTTATTTCGCCGGTCAGGCTTACTGTCGGCCAGAGCGCGGATCTTACGGTCAAGCTCGAGATCGGAACGCCTGATGCTGTGGTTACTGTTTCCGGCAGCGACGCCGAACTTGTCGAAACGACCAGAACAACGGTATCGAATACCATCGAACAGGTTCGTATCGAAAATCTCCCGATCAACGAACGCAGCGCAACAGGCTTTGCTTTGACGATCTCGACGGTGGGCCGCGATAATGGCCGCCCGATCGGGCCGGCGCCAACTTCGGGGTTGAATATTGGCGGCCAACGCGGGCGCTCGACGCTCGTGCAGGTCGATGGTGCAGACTTTACGGATAATTCCATTAACGCGGCCCGCACCACCGTCTCGATGGAGGCCGTTCAGGAATATCAGGTAACGACGAATTCCTATATGCCTGAGTTCGGACGTGCGACGGGTGGTATCGTAAACGTCGTTACAAAACGCGGCGGCAATAACTTCCACGGGAATGTCTTCGGCTTTATTCGTGACAAGAGCATACAGGCACGCAATGCTTTTGCACCGATCATTGACGGCGATCCTAGCAAGAAGCCTGCTTATACGCGCACGCAATACGGCGGCACGTTCGGTGGCCCCATCGCACGCGATCGCTCATTCTTTTTCTTTTCTGTCGAGCGTCGCTCCCGCCACGAATCCGGCTTCTTTACCGGCGACATAGTTGGCGGTGCAACGTCGAGTGTGATGATCGGTGCCCCATTTCTCCCTGTGTCGCAGACATTCAACGGGCTGACGGCGGCACAGGCGGCGTTCATTCAGGCAACGCTCACAACGAATCCGTCACAAGCGATCGCTTACGCACAGCTCGCCTCGACGGGCACGCAGACCGCGCTTTACGGCGGAAGCACCCTGATCAACTTCCTTCCCGGACTCGGTGTACCGCAAGGTTCGGTGATCGGTCCAAGATTCATCCTTTCGGGTACGCCTATTCCCCTTACGCGCAATACGGCCGGACAATTCGTGGCCTTCCGTCCACTTAGCCAGCTTCAGCGTGTATTTCCTGTCTCAGAAGGCTCGATCTTCACATCGCTTCGGTTTGACCAGGTTTTGAACGACAACAACAACCTGAGCGTACGTCTTGGATACAATCCCGGAACACTGACCGGTATCCAGGATGAGTCGCAGAACCAGACGATGGGACAGAACGATTATTCGCGCACGGGAATTCAGAAGATCAAAGACTTTTCATTCGGCGCGTCGCTTACGAGCGTTTGGCCGAGGAATATGCTCAATGAGCTTTACGTCAACTTCGGCCGCCGCGATGCAAAGTTCGATTCGGCCGTACCTAGCGTCGCTCACCAGATAGCCGGTACGGGTTTTGTCGGATCGAATCCTTTCTCGCCTGTCGATCGTCGTGAGAATCGTATCCAGGTTCGCGACAATGTTACGTGGGCTCCGAAAGATCATACAGTGAAATTTGGTGTCGATCTTGGCACGATCTATGGCAACGCGAAATTCGAGTTGAATTTCCCGGGGCTTTTCAATTTCGGCCAGCAGTCTTGCTCCACCTTGATCACCGGGTGTACGGGACCGGCCTTCACTCCGATCCAAACGTACGGCCTCGGTTTTCCGTCGGTGTTCCTTCAGGGCTTTGGCGATCCGAACAGTTCGCTGAGCAACAAACCGATGGCTTTCTTTGGCCAGGATACGTGGCGTATCAGACGAAATCTAACGTTCAATTACGGCGTTAGATACGATATTGAGTTCACGAAGGAATATGCGCCTTCGGGCTTTAGAGATCCGCTCACCGGTATCTCGCTGACGCCCGGAGATATTCAGGTAGCTCAGGACGCGTTGAATGTAACGCAAGGGTTCCCGCGGGATAAGAATAACTGGGCTCCGCGCTTCGGATTTGCGTGGGATATTTGGGGAAGCGGCAAGACGGTCGTTCGCGGAGCACTTGGCCTCTTCTACGACCATCCGCTTCTCGCCGTTGCATTCAACTCGAATATCGGAGACGGTTCGCAGCAGCAGCAGGCAACGCTTCTGCCGATCGGCGGCCCTTCGCCAACGGGTTTGTTCAATGCGTTCCAGGTGTTTCAGGGAACCGTCTGCGGTGTGCAGGGCTCTGTGCCCGGGATATGCGGGCCTGTGGTGACGCCGGGCGTTGCCTCCTCGGCACAGTATCTCTACGGTTATCAGAGATTCAATCCGGGAACATTTACCGGCTTTGGCCCGATCCTGCCGTTTACGCTCAATGTTTCGAAGGATTTCCAATATCCGGAAGCCGTTCAGGCCAACCTTTCGGTCGAGCATATGATCGGCAAGAATATGAGCCTTTCGGCAAGCTACATCATGGTGAATGCCCACCATCTTGGCCATCCGCAGGATGTCAATACTGTGAGCACGGCCAATATGCGGGAGAATTTCCGCCGTTTTGCAGTTAACAACCCGGCATTCCCGGGCTGCACGACTGCAACACCGAACGCACCATCGTGTTTTCCGACGAGCCTTTCAATGGCTGCCTTCTTCCCGATGCCGACCGCGAGCAACGCTCTCTTCACTGTCGTTATACCGGGCCTGATCGCGGTCAACAACACGACAGGCGAGCGCTTCGTAAGCCCGATCGCCGCGGATTATTTCCGACGCCTCGGTCCGAACTACTTCTTCGTTGCGTCGGTAACCGGCGGACTCGTCAACAAGGCGATCTTCGATGCGCAGTTGGCGGGAACCGTTAGAGCACCGGGCCCGATCAATCCGTATGCGGACGTTAATGCACAGCTTTCGGACGGCAATTCGTCGTACAACGCATTGAACATCGAGATGAAGAAACGCTTTTCGACCGGAATGCAGTTCTACGCGAGCTATACCTGGTCGCACTCGATCGACGATTCGTCGGATCTTCAGACCTTGCTGAAACCGCAGGACAACACGAACTTCCGTGCTGAGCGTTCGGATTCTCTATTTGATCAGCGGCATCGATTCGTTTTCAGCGGTGTTTTCTCGACGCCTGATAACTGGCGTTCGCAGGGCGGCTTTAAGAGATTCATGCATGGATTCACTTTTTCGCCGATCTTCGAATTCAGTTCGGGACGTCCGTTCAATATCATCGCTCCTGGCGACGCGAACGGTGATTTCCAGAGCACGAACGAAAGGCCTACGGTTCGTCCAGACGGCAGTCTTTGTGCAACGGCCATCGATGCGAACTGTTTGCAGGGCGTATTCCCGGCCAACGGTAACCTCGGCCGCAATATGGGCATTACGCACAACTACATGTCGTTCGATGCTCGCATTACCCGCCGTATTCGCTTTAACGAACGCTTTAACATAGAACTGATCGCCGAGGGCTTTAACCTCTTCAATCGGTTCAACGAAGCGGCCGCGAATCCATTCTATACGGCGGTCAACGCGTTTGGCCAGAAGAAGGGCGGCAAGTATTACAGCTCGCCGACCGCGGCCTATGATCCGCGACAATTCCAGTTTGGCATCAAGCTGAACTTCTAGCCTTTCTTAGGGCGTTGACGCCTTATAAAAGCATCGTACGGGTTCGGAAGGCGACTTGCTCTCCGAGCCCGTACTTCTTTTGGTTATGCGATACTTTGGATCAATGGACCTGACCTCTCAAAAGATCAAGGCTCTCGCCCTCCAATGCGGCATCGACCGTGTCGGCATCGTGCGGGCCGAAAAGCTTTCTGCCGAAGAAGGGCGATTTCGCAAATGGCTTGCCGACGGATTTCAGGCGTCGATGGCGTGGATGGAGCGCGAACCGGAGAAACGCGCCGATCCGCAGATCCTCTTTCCGGGCGCGCGTTCGGTCATCGTCGCGGCCTTGAATTACTACACTCCGCACACGCACGAGCACGACCCCTCAAAGGGAAATATCTCTCGGTATGCGTGGGGCGATGACTATCACGACGTTTTTCGCGAAAAACTAAAGGATCTCGTCGAGAAAATGCGGGAGATATCACCCGACATCCAAACGAAGATCTGCGTCGATACGACGCCGTTCATGGACAAGGCGTGGGCCGTCCGGGCGGGGATCGGTTGGCTTGGGAAAAGCTCGAATGTCATCACGATGGATCTCGGCTCATGGGTCTTCCTTGGAGCGGTCCTCGTCGATGCCGCTCTCGAATATGACGACGATGTCGTCGCGGATCATTGCGGTTCGTGCACCGCCTGCATCGACGCGTGTCCGACCGGTGCGATAACCGAACCTTATGTCGTTGACGCCGCAAAGTGCATCTCTTACGCGACGATCGAGCTTCGGGACGAAGAGATGCCGCAGGCGATCGCCGAGCATCTCGAAGGCTGGATCTACGGCTGCGACATCTGCCAGGATGTCTGTCCTTGGAACCGTTTCGAGAAGCCGACTCAGGAATCGCGTTTCGAGCCGCGGGAACTCGAAACGTCGCTTGACCTGGATGCGATCACGAAGCTTGAACACGAGGACTACGTCGTGCGATTCCGCAAGAGCGCGATAAAACGTGCAAAACTTTCAGGCCTGAAACGCAACGCAAAAGCTCTCGTGACTAACATTCACGGGCAGTAAACGCTATGATTGAGTTATGGCGTTGAACGATAAATACGGGCGAACGATCCGCGATCTGAGGCTGTCGCTGACCGATCGCTGTAATTTTCGCTGCTTCTACTGCCTGCCGAGCGGAAAGCCGGCACTCGCACGCAAAGATACGATCCTTTCGTTCGAAGAGATATTTCAGATCTCGCGTGTCTTCGTGTCGCTCGGTATCGAAAAGATACGTCTAACCGGCGGCGAGCCGCTGATCCGCCGCGATGTCCCGCTGCTTGTCGAGAAACTCGCCGCTCTGAAACCGCAGCTCAAAGACATCGCTTTGACGACGAACGGCTATGATTTTCCGCGATATGCCGAGGCGTTAAAGCATGCGGGCCTTGATCGCGTAACATTGAGTCTTGACAGCCTACAACGCGAGCGATTTGCCGAGATCACAGGTGTTGACGCTCTTGATCGTGCGCTTGCCGCAATTGATGCGGCCAAAGACCTGGGTTTTGATCCCGTAAAGGTAAATGCGGTCATTGTTCGTGGCCGAAATGATGACGAGTTGGCAGGGTTTGCCCGATTTGCACGCGAGAAGAGCATTACGATGCGATTTATCGAGTTCATGCCGCTTGATTCCGACCAGAATTGGACCCGAGAGGCTATGGTGTCCGGAGCAGAAATGCGGGACAGGATCAACGAGGTATTTCCGCTAACGCTAAAAGAAACGAAACGCGGGGCCGGCACGTCGTGGAAATACACATTTGCTGACGGCTCACCGGGCGAGATCGGCATCATCGCGCCCGTAACGGATATGTTCTGCGGGCNNCCGCCCGGACTCCCACCCGCGCGGTTCGGCGCCGGCCGAACTGTGGCAGGTCGACAACGGCGCCGGGACGGTCGGAATCATCGCGTCGGTATCGCACGCATTCTGTTCGGACTGCGACCGCACCCGGCTCACGGCCGACGGCCAGATCCGCACGTGCCTTTTTTCGGAGAAGGAACACGACCTCCGTTCGCTCTTACGCTCAGAAGCCACCGATGAGCAGATCGCAGCCTTTATCGAAAGCTGCGTTTACCACAAGGAAGCCAGCCACCACATCAACGACAAGCATTTCGTCCAACCCTCACGCACGATGAGCTTTATCGGGGGGTAGTAGTTTTTCCGCAGGCTCGCTCAGGTCAGCTCTGCTTTCGGCCCATCATATCGAGACCGACGGCGATGACGAGGATAGAGCCTTTGATGATGTCCTGCATAAAATCCCGAACGCCGACAAGCGACATTCCGTTGTCGAGACTCGCCATGATCAATGCCCCGAGACACGCTCCAAAGACAGTTCCACGCCCGCCGACGAGCGATGCTCCGCCGATTACGCATGCCGCGATCGCGTCGAGTTCCTTGAGTGTGCCGGCGTCGGGAAGTGCGCTGCCGACGCGTGCTGTAAAGATCAAAGCCGCGATCCCTGTTAGGGCACCTAGTACGCCGAAAACTTTAAGCACGTTCCAGCGGTTGTTGATGCCCGAGAGCCGTGCGGCATCCGCATTCCCGCCGATCGCGTAAAGATACCGGCCAAAGACGGTCGAATTCGTAATAAAGGCTCCAAAGAACGCAACGCAAAAGAAGATCACGACCGGAACAGGCACGCCCTGCCACGCATTCATGATCGCGATGAAGACAACTATCGCTGCGGCCGGAAACGCCGCCTTCAGCAGTTCGCGAGAAAGGCGTCCGCTGCCGTCTGTTTGGGCGGTTGCGGCCCTGCGATATGCCGCATAAAAAACCGCCGCGACAAAAAGTCCTGCGACGACCCAGCCATAAACGGCGGGCAGATTCGCGTTGCCGATGCCCTTGAAAATTTCGTCCGAGACCGGGATCGTGTTCCCGCCGAGCAGCCATTTTGCGGCGCCCCGCCACGCGAGCAACCCCCCGAGCGTGACTATGAAGGACGGAATATTCACGTACGCGGTCAACGCACCCTGAAAGAGCCCGATAGCGGTTCCCATAGCGACGGCGGCGATGATGGCGACCGTCATCGAGAAGCCCATTTCCGTCATCACATAGGCTGAAACTCCGCCGGCAAAGCCGATGATCGAGCCGACCGAAAGATCGATCTGGCCGGAGACGATAACCATCAACATTCCGACCGCGATCACACCAGTGACAGCGGTTTGCGTCATCAGGTTCGAGAGATTTCGCGGGGTCAAAAACGTGTGCCCGGGCGTAATTATGTGAAACAGGATCCAGATCGCCGCGAGCACGCCGATCATCGCATAGGCACGCAGTGCCGCACGGTTGGTGAGTATGCTTTTTGAGTCGCTCATTTTGTAAACGCAGTATCGGGCGCGTGTCCTGTGGCCGCGGCCATCACGCGGGTCGCGGTCGCATCGGCCTTTGAAAATTCACCCGTCAATTTGCCTTCGTGCAGAACGATCACTCGATCCGAAAGCCCGAGGACTTCGGGCAGTTCGCTCGACACAAGTACGATCGCAAGGCCGGTCGCGGCAAGCTTGTTTATCTCGTTGTAGATCTCCTGCTTTGCGCCGACATCGATGCCGCGCGTNNCGACTGTCTCGACCGACGGTGCCTTTATTCGCAGCGAGCGCATCGGTTCGACGGCCGCACGACGTTCTTTTGTTCGGCTTGTGAGAACACGGCCCGAGACTCGCTTGAGTGCGGCCAGCGTCATATTGTCGAGGATCGTCTGTTCGAGGATCAGGCCGTAGCGCTTGCGGTCCTCGGTAACGAATCCAATGCCCGCACGGATCGCATCACGCGGCGTTCTGATCGTTGTCGGGTCACCGGAAAGTTCAAGCTTCAGCGAATGTTTGCCTTGCCATGCGCCGAAGATCGCCGAAAGGAGTTCACTTCGCCCCGCGCCCATAAGGCCTGCGATGCCGAGAACTTCTCCAGCCCGAACGCAGAAAGAAACGCCGTCAACTATCTTCTTGTCCGGCTCATCTACCGAATAGACCTCAACATTTTCGGCCTGCAGGACCACTTCGCCGAGGTCGTGCTTTGTTTCAGGGAAGAGATCAGTAACTTCGCGGCCGACCATCTCAGCAATGATGCCGTCTTTCGTCGTTTCTGCGGCCAAATGCGTCGCGACGGTACGGCCGTCGCGCAAGACGGTGATGCGGTCGCTCATACGAAAAACTTCGTCGAGCCGGTGCGAGATGTAGATCATACCGACGCCGCGAGTTTTCAGATCGTGCAGGATCGCAAAAAGAGTTTCGACCTCGGTATCTGTGAGTGCGGCGGTCGGTTCGTCAAGGACAAGAATTCTGGCCTTTCGCGAAAGAGCTTTTGCGATCTCGACGAGCTGCTGCTGGCCGATGCCCAAAGAGCCGACCTTTGCCCGCGGGTCGATGGATAGACCGAGTTCACCAAGCAATCTCGACGCCTGCCTGTAAAGCTCTGTCCAGTCGATTACGCCCATTCGCGACGGCGCGCGACCAAGGAAAATATTCTCACCGACGCTCAATTCCTTAACGAGCGAGAGTTCCTGGAAGATGATCGCAATGCCGGCGTTCTCAGAATCCCGTATGCCGGAAAATGAGAGGTCGCGGCCATCGATCACGATCCGGCCGTCGAATTCGCCTGCCGGATAAACACCGGAGAGAACCTTCATCAAGGTCGATTTTCCGG
>JRYD01010221.1_pt1 | contig 22947 bp, 24 predicted proteins | sample 235311 | NCBI WGS metagenome assembly JRYD01 (sample SAMN03074213, study PRJNA261472) | activated sludge metagenome | biome: Common Effluent Treatment Plant; feature: Wastewater; material: Activated sludge; isolation source: activated biomass in a lab-scale reactor treating industrial wastewater at... | reverse complement strand
CCTCAACAATCAGATTTTAGAGATAGTAGGAATCCTTACATTGATGCAGATATAGTTATAGGATTAATGTGTCCTTGGAAACTAGATATGGATAAATGTTTAGGTTATAATCTAAAAGATTACAAAGATAGTTTTATAATGTTTAAAATTATCAAAAATAGGCTATCAAGGGATAATATTAGTTTTCCTTTGTTAGTTAATCCTAAAACATTAAGTTTTGAAGAATTGAGTTAGCCTAATCAAATGTTCAATAAATAAATAAGTAAAAAAATTGAAGATTAAGTTAAAACAACTTAACAATTGAGTAAAGTAATTATAGTAGCTGGTGATACAGGAACTGGCAAAACCCGAAGTTTATTGAATTTAAATCCTAAAGAAACATATATTTTTAACACATTAAATAAAGCTCTTCCTTTTAAAGGAAGTAATAGTTTGTATAATGCTGAAAATAAAAATATGTATTCTACTGACAATTATGCAGAAATTATTAACATTTTAAATGGTCTTAATACTAAAAGACCAGAAATCAAAAATATTATTATTGATGATTTAGGTTTTGTGATGTTAGGTGAATTTTTTACAAGGTCAGCAGAGTCTGGATATAATAAATTTTCTGATTTTGGGAAACATATGCAGCAGATTATTTCTACTGCTAAAACATTGAGAGATGACCTCAATGTTATTTTAGTATTTCACGAAGATAGTGATTACTCTAATAATGTAAAAACGAACAAAAAACTTAAACTTATTGGACAAATGTTAGAGGATAAATATAATCCTTTAGCAGTAGTTACAGTATGTTTATTTACAGATGTTAATCTTGCAAAAGATGGAACAGCAGAATATTCTTTTATCACTAATCGAACAATGATTAATGGAGAAATTATACCTGCAAAAAGTCCAGAAGGAATGTTTGAAAGTCTCAGAATTCCTAATGACTTAAATTTAGTAATAACAAAAATGAACGAATATTACAATGGTTAAACAATTATTTGGCAAAAAAGTAAAAGTTATAGATGATAAGCACTCAAGAAGAACTATCCCAAAAGATATAGTAGGTACAGAAGTATTCTTACTAGGTTCAAATGGTAAAGGTATAGGAAGTGATGGAGTTAAATATAATAGATATATGATATGTCCTCAAAATCCTAGAATTAAAACCTTAGATGATTTAGTAAATATTATTGTAGCAGGAAACTATTATTATGTTCTTGAACCTGAATTAGAATTAGAGAAAATTGATGAATCAAAAGGAAGTTTAAAACTAAAGAAAAAAAGAGAAGAAGTTTTAGATGAATTTGGTCAATCAATGGTAATTAATTTAAAAGATGATGAAAAAACAATTTATTTATCAACTTCATTAAGAACTACACTAAATCTAAAAGATGGTGATGGTATTGGATTTGCAATAGATACTGAAAAAAGTGAAATTTATCTGTATCAAGAATTAGAACCAGAACAAGGTTGGATTATCGAAAATGGACAAATAATTAGTTCAGCAGATTGGAGAGAAATCTTTCAAATGTGTAGAACTAATACTCTATACTATAATCTAACATCAGGTTCAAAAACTGATTTTGATTATCCAGATTATGAATTTTTCTATTTATCTACTTTTAATGAAGGTGTGAAAACTATTATTCCTAATGTTAATTCTAGTTCTTTTGAAAGTTATAAAACTCCTTACGATTCTTATATGGAATCAGTAGCAAAATTAGAAGAACAGATTATTCAAAAAACAATTAAAAATAATAGTAAAAAAAAATCTGATGTAGTTGAAGAAAAAGTTAATCAAGCTACTAAAGAAGTTGTAGAAGATTGGGCAACAAAGTCAGAAGTTGTTAAAAATAGCTTGTATCCTAAATACCCATCAGAAGCTACTTTAACTAATACTGAAAGTCCTACATCCGCTAATACTACTTATGTATATAGAGGTTATACAATAGGTTCGGACCCAATATTAACTAATAATGATAGACCAGGTTATTTTATAGCTCCAACAGATGAAGCTGAAGTAGCTAAACAACAAGAAGAAGCAATATCATTTTTAGAACAAAGTGAAAGACAGACACCAGACAATACAAACAACCCAGAATTTTAATATGTTTACAACTAAAAACAACGATGGACAAGCGCAAAGCGCAGGAGGAATGAGTAAATACCTAGGAATAGGTAATTTCAAATTGAAAATTAATAGCATGGAAGCTATTAAAGCAAATGCTACAGATAACTATAAAGTACGTTTTAACGTAGAAACAGAACCAATTGCAGTAGCAGGTTTTGTAGCTGAAGATGGTCATTATGGTCAAATAGGTCGAGTAGATACTGTTTATTTAGCAGGTGAAAATCAGATTTCTGAATTCACTACTTTAATTGCTACTTTAGCAACTAAAATTGGTGTTAAAGATGCAGTTGATGCTGTAACAGCTTCTAATGTACCTGATTATGTAGCCGCAATTAGTCCTATTTTAACTGGACACTATTTCTTTGGTCGATTAAATGGTGAAGAATATGACCGCGGTCAAGATGAAACTGGAAAACAGAAAAAACCAGGTTTGCGTCTTAAATGGAGTAGGTATGGAACTTTTGCATCAATGGAGGAAGGTATTGAGAAATTGAAGCCTGTTGATGAAAGTAATAAGTATGACTTAAAAAAGTTAGAAGTTAATACTTCAACTTCTGTAATAGATACAAGTGCTGTTAATTCAGCATTCTAAATTTGAAGAATAAAAATAAAAGGGGGTTATCTTCGGATAGCCTCCTTTTTTATTTAATTAAATTAATATGATAACTGTAAATAAAGATGCTAATAGGGTAACTATTATTAAAACTTATGTTGGTTTTATTAATCATGAACAATATGGAAGAATTAGATTTGAAGTAACTATTCAAGATGCTGATGGTGGACCATTTAATAAAAGTGTTAAAGATGTTTTTATAGCAGGAGAAATAACTGATGATATTACCGAATATAAGAAAACAAAAAATCTTCTGATTGAAGAGATGAGAAGATTAATTGAAGATGATTATTTCAACTAAAGATGTTGTTATTGATGAAAGAACATTAAAAGAAAAAATATTAAGTTGTATATCTGAAGAAGATATATTTACTAAATATATTCCAAATTTTGAAGTAGGAATGTTGATTAACTCTCCTCTCAGAGAAGATAAAAATCCTTCTTTTGGAATCTTTTGGTCTGATAAATATGATAAAGTCATGTTTAAAGATTATAGGATAGGAGTTGGTGATTGCTTTATCTTTGTATCTAAATTATTTAATTTATCTTATATAGATACTTTAAAGAAAATAGCTAATGATTTTAATTTACAAAATTACAATGTAAGTTATTCTAAGCATCAATATAATTTAGAAAAAAGAAAAAAAGAAAAAATTATCTTATCTATTAAAGCAAAAGATTTTTCTGATTTAGAATTAAGCTATTGGAGTCAATTTGGAATAACTAAAGAGATACTTAATTTATATAATGTATATTCAGTGGATAAATATTATAGAAATTCTTATTTACGAGGGTGGTCAAGTATTCATAATCCAATATTTGCTTATTATTTTCCAAGAACTAATAACTTAAAGATTTATCGTCCTTTTGAAACAGAAGAAAATAAATGGAGAACTAATGCTAATAATGATTGGGATATTCAAGGTTATGACCAACTTCCTGAAAAGGGAGAATTACTTATACTCACTAAATCTATGAAAGATGTTATGTGTTTAAATAGTTTAGGATATAATGCAGTTGCTACTCATGCAGAAGGACATTTATTTAATCCTGATTTCTTTAGACATTTAAGTGGAAGATTCAAACAAATAATATTATTTTATGATAATGATGAAACTGGAATCAAAACAGCAGAAAAAATAGCGATTATGTACAATTTAAAAAAAATATTTATACCTAAAAATGATTTAGAAATTAAAGATATTTCTGATTATTATAAATATTATGGAAAAGAAGAAACCTTAAAATTATTAAATGATGAAATTAAATAGTGAACAAATAAAATTTGGTTATAGTGTAAAAGAAATTCTTATTAGAGAAAAAGCAGAAGAAAAAGATTTCAGTGTAAGAAAATTTTCAAATGGTTATAGTTTAAAGAAAATATGTAAATCACCTGTTATGTGGAATTTTCTAAATATAGAAAATAGTAATTGGGCAATTTTTAGTTTATATTATCTTTATAAAGATAATGAAGAAGTTTGTCATTTTAAACTAAAACAAACAGATGGTTGTTGTGGTAGTGGAACCTTATTTGATTTTAGTTTTAATAGAAGATTATATACAACACTTGATTTTAAAAATACTGAATTATTTAAAACTATAATACAAGATTGTATAGATAACATTAATGTAACTCAAATACTTGCAACAAATGATATTTATAATGAGAATTTTGATAAATTTTTAATTGCTTTAGGTTTTAATAAATTAGGAGATACTTTTTATAATCCAAATTCAAGTAACTATGTTCAGAATTGGATTTATCTTGATGAATACAGAAATAACGAAGAGAATTATGAAGATGATGATGACGAAGACAATTGGTAAAATCAATAACTTTGAAAGTGATTTGAGAAAACTTATAGAAGAAAAAATAGTTAATGATTGTGCTGATTGGAAGAAAATTCTTTTACCAATACTTACTTCAGAAGAAGGATTAAAAACTGCTAAAATCATAGCTCATGAAAGAAGTAAAATGAAGATATTTCCTTTATCAGATGATGTATTTAATGCTTTTAAATATTGTCCTTATGATAAGCTTAAAGTAGTTATTATAGGAAATGAACCTTATGCTGGAGAAATGAATGGAAAACCTCAAGCACATGGACTTGCTTTTAGTTATAAGAAATCCAATGAACTGGATACTCATATTCCTTATTCTTTAGAAAATATTTTAAAAGAAGTGGAAAATGATATTTATGATGGATTACAACTTCCTCCTCCACTTACTGATTTAACTCGATGGGCTGAACAGGGTGTTTTGCTTATTAATTCTACTTGGACTATTCAGAAAGGTGAAGTTCGTTCACACTTTAAATTATGGGATAATATAACTAAAGAATTCTTAAAAAAGCTTTCAAATACTAATTCAGGTATTATTTATGTATTATGGGGTAATGATGCTAAATCTTACAAAGAATATATAAATACTAAATCTAATTTTATACTAGAAGCATCGCATCCAGCAGTCGAAAGACATGGAAAAAATAAAGGATTTTTTGGATGTAAACATTTTAGTCAAATTAATAAAATATTAAAAGAAAACAATGGGGAAGATTATACTATATTGTGGTAGTAAAGAAGTTGAAAGACGTTCATATACAGAAAAATCAGGTAGTTTAGAAAAATTTATTAAAACTCAATTAAATATTACCTATTCAGAAAATTATCAAGCAGTTTGTGTATTTTTAGATTTTGTTCAACAATTATTAGATGTAATTGATGAATGGGAGTCTGATAATAAGGTTAGTATTTATATTCAAGAGGTATTAAATCCTATTTATGGTTGGGAAGGGTCAAGACCTNNTGGAATAGGAGTATTACAAAAATTCAGTTATTTTTTTAATTTAAAAAATCATTATAAAGATAAATATGATTTAATATTAGATAAATATATTGAATTTTTAAATAAACTTTATACAGTAACAAGTTATAGAGCTTTTGTTGTAACTATAGCTAAAAACTTACAAATTACTGATGATTTATTAAAAAGAGATTTTCAAATAGGTCTTGAATATCAAAATAAAGAAAATGAAACTTTCTATATATTAAATAAAACTTTTACAAAAAAAGATAATAATTACAATTATGAAAAACTTAAAGAAAGTATTTATTCCTCAATTGAGGACAAAAAATCCAACAGCGAGACCACTAAAGAACTTGTTACACAGACATCCTCAGAGGGCAGTAGTGAGGATAGGATCAATAACGAATTTGAATGATAATATTCCTAGAATAGAAATTAATACAGTTCAAGCTGTACAAAATAGCAGAAGTAAATTATTAATGAAACAGAAATTTACTGAAGCTGGGGTTAAAACTGCTGATTGGTGGACAAAAGATGAACATTCATTTAACCAAAATGGTCTAACAGCTAATGGTACTATGATAAATCAACTACCTTATCCAATAATTGCTAAATCACATTTTGGACAAGGGGGAGCTGGTAATACTAAATTAGATAATCAAGCAGCTCTTGAAGACTGGATGAGAGGAAAAGATTTAACAGGTTATATTTTTGAGAAATTTTACAATTATAGTCGAGAATATAGACTTCATGTAACTCAAAGAGAGAATTTTTTATCTTGGAGGAAGATGAGAAAGCGAGATGCTAGAGAGCGTTGGTATTTTAATTCTANNTGTAGCTGTAGGATTGGATATTTGCGCAATTGACGTGCGCGTACAGTCAAATTTAGCTGAAGGTGGTAATAGACGTAGAACTTGTGATTTTATTATATTAGAAACAAACTCTGCCCCTGCTTTGGGAGAAGTTGGACAAAGAGTTTATGGAGATAAGATAAATCAATTAATAACACAAAAAATAAATAATGTATTATAATACTAATTATTGCTATAAAATAAAAAATTCTGAACTAAAATATAGACTTAAAAATGCTTGTTTTAGTAAGCTTGTAAATTTAATAAGAGATGAAGAAGGTTATAAAAACTTAGAATATATTAAAATTTTAATACCTTTTGAAAGTAGTAACCATTATAAGAATGCATTAAAATCTAACTTGTTTTATCCAACAGATGAATATGTCATTAAATACATTAAAGTATTACAAAGAGATTTAAAATTAGAATATCTTACAGAAAATTATGAAAATAATAATTACCATGTAATATTATTAAAAGCAGAAGATTACCCTAGTTTTGGCTCTCTTAGACATACTATGGATTTAGTAAGACTTTGTTATGAAGGTAATTTTTGCTATAAGGAAGGTACTATTAAAACATTTGTAAACATACCTAAATATTGTGATTGGTATATAGTTTTACAATTATGTCAACAAATGATGTATATTAAGGATGGTCATAACCCTTTTTGTTTAACATCAAAGCTATCTTCTATTAATGATTTAAAAAAGGGGATAACTAATAGTAAGGAAATAACAGGTTGGTCTTTTTATCAAAAATTACCTGCTAAATATACAACGAATAGTTCTTTTATATTACCAGTAGAATATACTTCGTATACTAAAGAGATAATAGCATTACTTATAAAGTCTATAAAAACTAAAAAAGAAAAAGAAATATTAAATACTTATTACGAATTTATTACTAATTATAAAAATTTAACAGAAGCTAATAAAAAAAAATTTTATGAAACAATTAACTGATTTAAAAATATATGTTCCTTATGGAAGTAGAAGTTATGCTAACTGGATTAGCAATAATTTTGTAAACTCGGTAGAAGAAGCTGATTTAGTGTTAATTACAGGAGGAGAAGATATTAATCCTAGAATATATGGTGAACAATCACATTCTTCTACTTGGTATAATATCCGTAGAGATGAAATAGAATTAACAGCTATTAAAGAAGCAATTCAACAAGAGAAATTCCTATGGGGTACTTGTAGAGGTATTCAGCTTCTTTGTGCAGTTGCTGGAGGAAAACTAGTTCAAGATATGAACCATTCATATACACATTCTGTAATTACTAATGAAGGTGTAGTAATGGCTACTAATAGTTTACATCACCAAATGCAGTATCCATTTGACTTAGTTGAAGGAGAAGATTATCATATACTTGCTTATGCTCGTGGTTTATCTAAAGAAAGAGGAGTTCCTTATTATGGTGGAGCAAATGATGAACAAATGATTTTACCAGTAGATAAAGACGGCTACACCATAGAACCAGAAATATGTTTTTACCCAAAAATACGCGCTCTTGGACACCAAGCACATCCAGAAATGATGTTAGGCTCACCTAACTATAAACCAATGGTTGATTATTCAAAAAGCATTTTAACAAAATTAATTAACAACACTTTAAAAATTGAAACTTTAGTATGTTTAAATTCATAATACTATCTTATTTTATTTATTTATTTTCAATCAAACGAACTAATAACTTATATTGCGGACTATTTGGATATAGTGGTAGTACTCCTCCAGATATGACTGCTGTTAAAATATTAGGTATGTATAACATAGCTCGTGGTACTGATTCTTGTGGAATTCTAATAGATAATGAACTTCATAAAGGAGTTGGTATTGAAAGTAATTGGATAAAATTTATTGAAAAAAATAAATTACCTGACCCAAAAGAAGATTATACAATTATTGGTCATACAAGAAAAAGTACTATGGGAGCACATAGTAAAAATAATGCTCATCCATTTGCTTTTTATCAAAATGATAAACAAGCAGATACTTTCTTTTTTGGTGCTCATAATGGAGTAATTTCTAATACAGATGATTTATGTAAAACTTATAATTTATTAGAATCTGATTATGATGTTGATAGTCAAGTATTACTTGCTATTATTTCAGAAATGAAAACTAATAAAAAGAATGTAGAAGTATTTAAAGAATATAAAGGAGCAGCGGCACTTTTATTTAAATGGGTTGATGAACCTAATACTTTATATGCTTTTCATGGTAAAAGTTTAACTTATAAAACTTCTGCAGTAGCAGTAGAAGAACGTCCACTTTATTACTATAAAGTTAGAGGAAAAGACCAAGTATATTTATCTTCTATTAAAGAATCTTTAATGGCAATTGGCGGTAATGATGAATCTGTAAAAGAAGTTGAACATAATAAAATTTATAGATTTAATGCAGGTAAAGTTCAAATTTTAAAACAAAACGTTGATAGGAGCAATATAGTTACTAATGACGATGTTTTTACTCAGGGAAATCATTACAATCAACCAAGCTATCAAAGAGAAAGCGCAAGCAGCTCAAACACAAGCATCGGAACTTCAATTACAAAAACAATTGAAGAAAATGTTCTTTTTCAAAAAGCTTGTATTGAAGCTACTTTCAATGGTTTCCCTAAAGCAGATTTAGATAAAATAGGAACTTTAAAACATGGAGATTTTACAACTTTAAATTTTTCAGATAAAAGATTTTCTAATAATTCACTATCAGTTACTTTAAAATCTGTTGTAATTGATAAAGAACCATTAAATGTAAATAATTTAAAAGGTAAACTTACTTTTTGGAGAGGTCGTTATTATAAAAATGGTCATATTTTAGGAAGAACTGGAGTTGAAGAATGTATTGCTGATTTAAATGGTTATCCTAAGAGTCATAAGAACTTTAGAGAAAATAATAGTCCTAGAACTTATTATTTCTTTTATGGTAATATGCTTAAAGATAAAGAAAGTGCTGATAAAATTAAAGAATTACATTCTGTTGGTAAATTTAAAGAAAATTATGGTAGTGCTGTAGAAAATGAAGAAAAATTAGTTCTAAACAGAGATGCTCTTAATACTTATAAGGATTTATTTGATAATTTAATTAATCAAAAAAATTATGATACTGGAGGTTCTTTTAAGTCTAATTCAAAATTTATTAGCTCTGGTTCTTGGTTAGCAGAATTAACTTATATTCCACATTTTTATAGGGGAGTTACTTACACTTTCAAAAATGGTTGGTTTCAAACAGCAAAATTTGACCCTAATTATGTTGAAGTAATTAAATCTAAAACAGAAATTGTTGTAGAAGAAGTAGAAACAGAAGAAGTTGATGAAACAACAGGCGCAACAATGAGTGGTGATGAATTATCTGCTTTATTAGATGAATGCTATAAGACAAAGAGGCAAGTTACAGCAATGAAAGAAAAACTTGAATTAATAAATTCTAATGATTTAGTTGAAAGCACTCTTTTATCTAAATTTTATCGTATATTCAAACAAGCAGATACTTTTATTAAAGGTATGCTTTATGATAGAGATTTTGAAGAAGAAGAAAATGAAGAAGAAATTGCACAACACAAAGTATTTTAATAATAAATTACTATGATTATAATGAAAGAAAAAAAAGGTTATCCAGTAACTACTATATCAGGAAAAAGAGTCATGAGAGAAGACGCTTTTTGGGTTAAAAGTACTGGAAAATATTATGAAAAAAATGTAGATGGTTTTCAATTACAATCTCTTGAAACAGGAAAACCAACTTGGTATAGAATAGATTCAGGAGTTATAGTTCCAATATATGGAGAAAATAGATGGGAATTACTTAGAAGAATAGAATCAAATCCTAGATATAGAAAAGGTATTATTGATGTTAAAGAAGGTAATCCTGTTTATGGTTATTATGATGTTACTAAAAATAATTCTGTAACTGTTTGTATGAAATATGTTGAAAGAAATCAATCTTTTGATGTATGTGTTTCTGAAGAATTAGCTTATAAATTAGGATTTGAAGAATCAATTGCGGATGGTAATTTATATTACAAACCAAATATTCCAGAAANNATTCTATTTTATCTAAACCAGGTAAACCTCAACCATATCCTAGGTTATCTATTGATTACAATGCTAATGAGAAAAATAAATCTTTTAGATATATCTACAATGAATATTTAGCTTATTCTAAAGGATTAATTATAGATGATTCTACTAAAGATATAGTTTCTTATTTAGGAGGAAAATCATTTGGTTTAGAGTTAGAAACTTCTTATGGTATGATTCCAGAGAAATTACTTGTACCATTAGGTTTAGTTCCTCTTAGAGATGGTTCTTTAAGAGAACGTGGAGTAGAACCCTATGAGTATACAACAGTTCCATTAGAAGGTTTAACAGGGCTTCAAACTATTAAAAATATATGTGAACAAATGAATAAGAGAAATAGTATTAGTACTAATTGCTCTTTACACTTGCACATTGGTAATTTACCAAAGGAAGATAAACTTTATGCTTTAACCTCATATATCTTAGGTCATGATTTACAGAATGAAATCTTTGAGATGTTTCCTATGTATAAATTAGACCCTTCTGTTCTTGGAAAAGAGAAAAACTATTGTCAAATGTTAGGCTCTTTAAGCCTTATTACACCTTGTAAAGAAATTTTCAATTCTGAAAAGAATTATGAAGAAGAATTACAAAAATGTTTTAATGTCTTATTTAGTTTTATGTGTGATGGTAAAGTTGGAGGAGAATCAAATGATTGGAATATTAAAAAGTGTGTACATCCTTGTGACCCAAATGGTCAAAGTAAGTGGTTAATACATAGTAGATACGCTTGGAAAAATTTAGTTCCTTTAGTATTTTCTTCTGCTCGTACAGTAGAATATAGAATTCATACTCCTACTCTTAATTTTACTAAAATTACCAACTGGTTGTTTATTTGTATAGCAATTTCCAGATATGCTGAAAAGTATCCAAAAGAAATTCTTACAAGAAATAGAAGGGGTAAAAGGGATAGAATTACGTTAGATAAGGTATTAAAGGAATATGAAACTAATTTTGGGCAGTTTACAGAACCAACAGAGTTAGGTACTCAAATTTATCAATATCTAACAGCTTATGTAGAATTTAGAAAAAAAGCAATGTTAGAAGCAGCTAAGAATAATGACCCAATTGCTAATAATATAGAATTTGCTGCAGATTCTAAATTTACTTTTGAAAATAATGGTGTAAAAACCCTTTATTAGTGAATAATAGAAAAAGAGGTAATAACTTTGAATTAGTTATTATCAAAAAACTGAAGGAAATAGGGTTCAATAGAGCAGTATCAAGCAGAGCAGAATCTCGTCAAAGAGATGCAGCTAAAGTAGATATTTGTTATGTTGAACCCTATAACTTTCAATGTAAAAATGTGGTAGGTAAATTAAACTATCATGAAGTATTGGCAGAGATGCCTGATGAAGAAAATAACCATAATATAGTAGTTCATAAGATGACTTATCGAACACCAGCAGGGAGATTTCATCCAATAGGAACTTATGCTATATTAGACTTTGAAGACTTGTTAAAAATAATTAGTAAATCTAGGAGTTTAGAGCAAGAAGTCGCAGGACTAAGAAAAATAATAGATTGTCAAACATGACAGAAAAATTAAATTACTACGATATTAAAGCTGTTAGTTTTAGCTATTTAAATAAACTACATTACGGTCCAAAAGGACTTTTAAATGAAGTTAATGAAGATTCTGAAGCTATTGTAATAGGTTCTATCGTAGATATATTATTAACTGACCCACAAGCCTTGGATAAAGAGTTTTATATAACTAAAGTAAATCCTCCAACATCAGAAATGATGTTAAACTTTGTAAAAGGATTATTTAAGTATAAACAACTTAATATTGAGGAAGGATTAGGTTATTCGGAAGAAGATATTCAAGTTAAAGCTTATGGTGTTAGCGGTTATTCAATTTCTTTAGATAGAGTGATGAATTCATACAATAAGGAACATCATCAGAAATATCTTGAAGAATTATTTAACATAGGTAATAAAAGAACTTGTTCTCCTGAACAATTTAGTACAGCAGAGAGAGTTGTTAATTCTTTAAAAAATGGAAGATTTACTAAACATTTATTTGAAGATGAACCAAATAAGACTAAGATATTCCAACAAGAAATATTTTGGACTCATGCAGGTACTGATATTAAATCCAGATTAGATTTAATTATTATAGACCATGAGAAAAAACTTATTTGTCCTTATGATATAAAGACTTTAGGAAAAGGTGTAGGTGCTTTTAAATCTTCAGTTAATGAACGTAGATATGATATTCAAGCTTGTATGTATTCATTAGCTTTATATTATTTAGTATTTTTATCTGATGACCCTATCTGGAATCAATATCAAGATTATAAAATAGATGACTTTAGATTTATTGTAGAATCTACTAAATATATTGGAAATCCATTAGTGTTTAGAATGTCTGATTCTTTATTAAATAGAGGATTAGATGGTGGGGAAGAAAATGGAAGAAAATATAAAGGCTTTGTTGAACTATTAGATGATTACTTATGGTATCAAAAAAATGATGAGTGGGAATATTCCAGAGAAACTATTGAAAATAATGGTGAAATTGAATTAGTTTGACAGAAGTAATTAAAGAAAATAATAGTAATTTATTTCTCCTTCCAGCAATAAGGTTAAATATTCCACTATTAAAAACTAATGGATTAGAAAATGTGTATTTAGGAGACCATAAATATGAGATTATCTATGATAATTGTTTATATTTATTATTTTCTCCTAAAGAATTTAATGAAAATTTTGAAGCTTTTTGTGAAAGTTTAAGAAAAATAGGTTCATTTGTTGATGAATATGATGTTGAAGGTAATAAGGTTATGTTTGTATTTAGAATTACTGACAAATTAAAAGATACTCTACAATCTTTTAAAAATGGTGAATATTCTAAATTTGATAAGGATTATATTAAAGAGTTTTTTCCTCCTATAAATCCTGAAACTAAATTACCATCAAAAATACATCAAATACTCATTAAACATCCAAAAATGCGTCAAGAATTAATGGAGAAGTATAATGTTGAAGCAGAAGTCTTAACTGAATTCTGGTCTAAACCAAATCCAGCAGATGAAATATATAATTACAATGAAGAATTTTTTAAAGAACATAAATGGTAACAGATACAATAACAGTTGAACATCCTGATTTTGGAGTAGTAGTTTTTACAAGTCCTACTCCTCGTCAGATTGATATTTTAGTAAGATATAAAGAATTAATTAAAGAATATGGAAAAAATAAAAAACAAAATAAACGCTTGGATTATTTTATGGATATTGAAGTACCTAAAGATAAAACCAGAAATACTTCAGTTCGCAGGACAAATTCAAGAGGAATTAATAACAAGACGGCTACCCCAAACCCAAAGTAAGAATACACATTTTGAAATTCTTGAAAATAGTGTTCAAGATTTAAAACATCATGTGGCTACTGAATGCTGTGATAAATATTCTAAATCTGTAGCTGCTGAAATATCAGCTCGTTTAATATTAATAACTTCAGAATGAAAGATATAATTGAAAGAATGGTTGAATATAACAACCCTAATTATCAACTAAGAAAAGCTTCTGAAGAATTTCAAGAATTAGCTTTAGTACTTACTCAAAAAGTAAACAAGCCTTATAAAGTTTATGACCAAGAAATTATAGATGAAATTGGAGATTGTGAAATTAGATTAGCAATTTTAAAAGAAATCTATAATAAAAAAGGAGCTGTAGATGAAAGGGTAGCTTATAAACTAGGAAAGTTTGATAAGTATATGGTTAACAAAGAATATAAAGATATTTAATATGGATTTAGATGTTTATATCAAAAATAATTATGGTGCTAAGAATGAGATGTATATTCAAAAAGTTACTAAACCAACAACACCTGCTAAAGTAATTCGCATTAATGACCATAGAGCTGTAAGTCAAGAAGAAAATTATAGAAGGTATCCTCCTTATAGTGAATACGGTAATGTAGATGAGAATACAGGTTTTGAAGATGATAATTCATTTCCTCCAAGTTGGATGAATTTTAATGAAACACCTAAAATAGTTTATAAAATTCCTTATGGTGAATATTGGGATTATTTAGAATTAACTAAAAATACTTACTATAAAACTAAGCTATATGGATTTATTAAAATACTTAAAGTAAATGAATTAACTTGTACTTATATAATAGATGCAAATCCTTTTCCAGCTTCAATTGATGATTATGATGAAATAAAAGATGCAAGAACAAGTTCTGTTGATAGAGTTTGTTATATGCTTCATGATTATACAATGAGTGATATTGATGAATGGGGAGTAGGTAAATAAAAAAGAAAAAGCCAGGGGGGTAATTCCTCTGGCTTCTCTTTAATTTAATTAAACTTCTCTTTTTTTATCTTCTTCTCGCGGTTCAAATATTTGAATAAATAATTTATAACCAGGAAACCATTGAAAAGTTTCATAAAAAATATTCTTTTGGTCTCTTTTATCTAATTCCCATTTAAAAGTTCCTTTATAATCTTCTCCCATAATAATATCACGAGTTTCATCACCAGTATTTTGAATCCAATTAAATAAATCAATTAATAATCCAGATACAGGTAAAGGACTTCTAAATAAGTTTGTCCAGTCATCAGGATTAATAATACCAACTAATTCACGTCTTACCCTATTAGTTAATCTAAATAATATTCTACCAGCTTGTGTAGCTTTATAATCAGCTTCACCATCATCATCCCAATCACCTCCTAAAGCTGATAACATTCCTAAAAACATTAAAATTATACGAAGTTCAGAAGCTAGTGCTCTAATTTGCCCTTGTTTATAATCTAAGAAGTCTTCAAAAGACATTGCTTGGATTTCAGCATTTTTAGGATATTTAGCTTTATAAGCTTCAAATAAATTCTTAGCACGCTCTTGATTAACTTTATATTTATATAAACCAAAAGTAGCTATCTCAGAAGCTAATTTACCTATTTGGGGTACAACTACTCCAAAAGTAAAACCAAATAATTTTCTATCTTCTTTATCTAAAATATCATTATAGAAAGCAGTATAACGACCTTCAGTAATAGTACCAAGATTTCTATTATACTTAGTAGCTCCAAATCTTTCATTAACTAAACCAGGCATCCAGTTTTTAAAAGACATCATTAAGTTAGTAATTAGGTTCATATTAATAGCATTCATATCTTCAGAGTTCATAGAACCTTTAATACTTTTTGCTGTAGTCATAACCATATTTCTAAACTGAGTATATCTCTTTAGTTTTTCAGTATCAGATATATTAGTAATTCCATCAATAATTAATTTACCATCTTTGACTGAACTGCGCTCTAAAAGAGATTTAGAACCTTCTGGTAATCTTTTTAAACGAGTAATATTACCTTCATCATTAATACCATAATTCTGCATCATAGACAATAGTATAGTATTATCCATATTTTCATCTGCTAATCTAAAACCTGCAAAAGCTAATTCTGTACCAACCCATTTACCTTTTAATTGACCTAAAGAACTAAGTTCAGATGCCTTTTGACGAGAACGAGAACCTGGATAAGGTTCAAAGAAATTAGTTAATGCTCTATAAAGTTCTCCTTCTTCATTATCGGAAAAGTAATTAGCAGCCATCTTATGAGACTTAGCTAACATTTCTGAAGTATATGAATAACCTTTAACTCCTGTATAGTAAGAATTAATTTTAGCTCCTAAATAGTTAGCAGTTTGAGTAAGAGGAGCAAAACCCAGTTGAATTAATTGTTGATAACTTTTAGCTGATTGTGCTGCTTGAATAACATTTTTACTAAAATCATCTTGAAGTTTAACTCCATATAAATGATAGTTAATCATCTTATTAAAGAGTTCTCTTTTAGAAGAAGCTGCACCAAATACTTTACGAATTCTACCAGCAGTATCTTTAATAAAATTACCTTTATCATCTACAAGAGATTCACCAAATTGTTCATCTACAATAACATCTTTAAGAGCTTCAATTTGAGCTTGAATTCTACTCATGTTATTATAGTTAGTAGCCATATCCATAAAGACAAATAAACTCTTATTTAAGTCAAAAGACTTTAAAGTTGAATCTATTTTACCATCAGTATTCTTCAGTGGATTTACAAAGAATTTTGGTATTTGACGAACTACACTATTATCAGCAGGATTAATCTCATTTCTGTCAACTATTTCTCCAAATGTAGTATTATCTTCACTAACATAAAGAATATCCTTCATAGAGCTTAATAAGCCTATATAAGAACTATTTCCTTGAAATAATTGGTCTAATACATCAGCTTTAATCCACGGAATAAAGTTATCAGGTACTTCCCAATAACTACCTCGAAGACCTAATTTATTACGAGCTTCTTCCATACTCTTAGTATAAAAGTTATAATAATTAAGTAAAGCTTTGTTAGATTTTATTTTTTTAAAACCTTCTGTAATAAACTTTTCATCTAGTTCTTCTTCATTAACTTCATAATACTTATAGTATTCACGAGGCTTTAATAATGAATTCTCAATACTATTATCTGCTTTCCACTTATTTAACTGAGCTTGAGTTTCATTAGGATTATATTTTTTATGTATATTTAAGTTTCTTTCAAATTTCTCTGAAGCATCTGAACGAAGTTTAAGTATTTTTTTTAGACCTTTTGTATCCCCTTTTTTCTGTAATTCAGATATATTTGTATATAATTCTTTAGTATGTTTACTATATAAATTACCTGTCTTAGAATCTGTTAAAAGTTTATATACACTAAGTCCTCGATAACCATTTTCTACTCCCCATTTTTCTAATTCTAAAGCAGCAGACTTCATCTTCTCTTCAAAAGTTTGCATATATAATCTACGAGAGTTATTAGATTCATCTAACAAATCAGAAGCAGTTTCAAATATAGGGTCTCTAATTTCTGATTTACTTCTAAAAGTTTTATCCCAAACATCTAATTGACGAGATTGTTTAGCTTCTTCTAATCTATCTGACGACAGTACTTCAGCAGCAATAGCTTCTTTAAGAGGAGTTCTAATAATCTGCAAGTGTCCAATTAATTTAGAATACTCTTTCATCTTAGTTTCTACTTCTTCAGCAGAAAAACCTAATTCATTTAAGTAATTAACTGTATTAGCACTAATAGATAAAAGTGCATCTATCTCTTGAAGTAATTGACGTTTATCTTCTAATTTATCTACAGTTGATAAAGTTAAGATTTCATCAATATCATAGATTTTATTTAAACGCTCAATTTCTTCATATAATAAATCTAAATCTTTATCTACAATAACAGAGTTAATCATTTTAGTAACTCTTTTTAATTTAACATTTAACTTCTCTCTTTCAGTATTTTCTTCACCTACACGAGAAAGTTTAACTTCTATATTATTCTTTAATACATATAACTTTTCAATAGATTCATCAATAGATTTAAATCCTGTTTCTTCTTTAACTATAGGTATAGGAGAAAGCAGTGGATTATAGAGCGGAGAAGCTACTATTTGACTAATTTTAGGAGTAATAGTAGAACCTGTTTTAATTTGTCCTGTAGGTTTTTGTTGATGTTCTATATGTATAGGAAGAATTCGAGCACCTCTGTTTTTAATAGAACCAAACTTAGCTAACTTCTCTATGTGTTTAGGAAGTGTAGATTGGAAATCTTCCATTTTATAAGTAGGTATCCAATTTTCAGCAGTTATTTGCTTTCTACCATTTTCTAAAGTTGTACCATATTTTGGAGTCATTGTTTTATAGTCATAAATAAAATTACTATTATCTGAGAATATAACTACAACGTCTTCAGTACCTCCTTCATCTTTCTTAGTATCAAATAAAAACTGTTCTGTTCTAATAACTGCTTTCCCCTGCGGGTCAATTTTCTTTTGTAATTTAACTACATCAGCAATAATACTATCTGCTAACTTATATAAACTCATAAAGTCATCTGAATTACGAGCAAAACCTAATTCTGCTGCAATCTCAGTAGAAGATTTAATATCACGTGGATAATTATTTTTCATAATAAATCCTGAGTCATCAACTTCAATTAAAGCTTCTAATAAATCTTGAAGAGCTTTGTGAACTTTAGTTCCTGAATTAGCTTTGATTTTACTATCAGCAGAATCAGATAACTCATAAGCACGTTCTTCTCCCATTTTACGGACAAAAGATTCCTTAGCAGCATCTGAAGTACGTCCACTAAATAAAACTTCTCCTGTAAGAGTATCTACATATCTAGGAGTTTTTCCACTCCTATCTAAGTATAAACCCTTTTTAAGTTTAGTATTATCAACTTCAGCAGTTGTAGCTATATTACGAACTAAATCTAATAATTTAATAGTATCTTCTTGAGTTTTAACTTCTGAAGTTAAATTATCAAACTGCTTTTCTCTAATTTTATTTATTAATTCTGAAACTGTTAAATCTGGTATTCTACAAGCCATTTAATTATTTTTTATTTTTTTTACATTCAACTATAAGTTCATCCAATATTTCTTTACTAAATATACTTATTTGTTCATTATTTAATCCTGATGGAAGTTGAGGATATTCTTTTTCAACTGCTTCTCTTTGTTCTTTATTACTACCAACAAATTTCTTAAATCCTTCTATATCTTGTTTAGAACCTAAAAAATCTCCAGCAAATTCAAAAAAGTGAGATTTAAAATAATCATTAAACTCAGATTGAGTGTATTTCTTATTATTATATGTTATTATACAACTCATTATTATTCAGTTTTATTTTGATTTTGTGATTGAATAGCTGCTCCTGCACTTGTTAATCCTATAATAGAATATAGTTTTTTTAAGCCTATATTTGGTAATTCTATTTCAAAAATATCTTTTTTTTCATAAGGTAAATGTGCTTGCGGTTGATATGATGTTGTTCTTTTAACAACAGTAGCTTCTGGTAAATTATATTTATTTAGTAATTCATTTAGTTCTATTACAGCGTTGTCTGCAATATTTTTTGAATAAAATCCTAACTCTACTGAATCAGATGATTTATCTCCTATTGATTTTAGTTTATTTGACACACTCATATCATTCATAGGTATTCTACCTTTTACAAAAGTTTCAAACTTTGGATTTTTTGTTTGTTTTAAAATATTTAACAAAGAGTCGTAACTTAAAGAACTGTTTTCGAGCAAAGAAGCCCCTTTAGGAATATGTTTTTCTAACTCTAAATAAGCCTTCCCTGCTTTTATTTTACTGCTTGGCATATTAGCACTCATATAATAATAAATATCTCCATTTTCATCTTTCCATGATTTTAAATCAATATATTCAGAATTATTCTTATTTTTTACAGAAATAATAGCTCGATTTTTACCTAATAATTTTTCAGGATTTGTTGTTCTACTCGGATTTTTTCTTAAATACAAATCGTTTCCTATTTCAACATCTTCATAAGGTATTTTTTCTTTTTTAACTTTTCTAGAATTTCTTTGCAAATTTATATCATCTAAATCTCTAAAATTATTATCTAATCTAATTTCGTGTGGAATTTCATCTAGTTGATTTGTTATTGAGCTGGTTAAATTATCAGTTTTATTTAACACTTTACTTCCTACTTTAGTAGCATCTATCACTTTATCCGCTTTAGATAATTTACTTGCTAAACCTACACCTACTAAATTTAAAGGGTCTGTAACTATATCTTCTACAATTCCTGCATTATTCTTCTTACCTTTTAAAGCATCTGTAAATGAATAATCATCTTTATAAGCAGATTGTACCATTTTAGAAGGAACTGTTAAAGAATTTAGTATTTTAGCAGCATCTCCTAATTTTGACATCATAGGATGGTCAATATAATCTTTTAACATTTCTTGTTTTTCTCTGTTAGTATAATCAGAAGAATTTAATATATTTTGAAATGTTTGTAAAGGATTTTGTTCAACTAAAGAGGTTAAACCTCTTTTAGTATCAGCCCATAATGAAGATTGATGTTTAGGATTTCTTTTAATAAGTTCTTCTTCTTTATCAGACATTTGATTTAACCATTCTGCTCTACTAAGTTTGTCCTGTGGTTTATTTTTAACTAATTGTTCTGAAACATAATCTAATGCTTTTTGTTCATATTCATCATCTAATCTTTTTGGATAATTAGTTTCTGTATATCCTAAATTTCTTGCAAAAGGTGTCAAATATTTACTTATATAATCAGACTTTGATGAATTTTTTTCATATTCTCTTTTATATTTTAACCATTGTGGAGCTTCTGCTGTAACAGTAACTTCTTTTAGAGGTGTAGCAATATAAGTGTCTGTATTTTCATCATAACTCATTAATTTACCGCTATTATATAGGTCTCTATATTCTTTTGAATTTACATTATATTCTTTATAATTATCTTTCCAAGAACCTTTTGCAAATTTTTCAGCAGAACCTTTATCTTCAAATTCAAATAATTCTTTTCTCTTTTTAGCTTCGTTAAAAGCCTCCCAATTATTCTTATCAGATAATTCTAACCAAGATTTATCTTTGTTTTGAAATAAAGTAGGATAAGCATAATATTTATTATCGACAGAAGTATAGGTCATTAAATGAGTACTTTCTGTATTATCCTTATTCTTTCTTGAACCTTCTCTTGGTGCAAGTTGTTTTACATTATATCTACTATCGCCTGTATAGACATTTACAAGACTGTTTTCAGGATATAATGACCCATCTTGTGCATATTGACTTGCAGTGGGCAATGTCTCTACTAAACTATCTATACAATCATGACAACCTTCTGATAGTTTTTGTTTTACCCAATTTCTTTTATTTGCAGGAATTATTACTTTATCCCCATGAGAATTTTCAAGTATTAATTCTAAATTTTCAGCCTCTACTTTTATATTTTTGTACATAATATTAATTTTTAGGAATTACTAAACCGTGTTTTGCTATAAATTGTGTATTACCATTTTTAATACTTACACCATTTTTATCAATAGTTAAATCTACTCCACCTTCTTTATGTGTAGGATAGCCTTTAAGGTCTTTAATTAATTTCCATTCACCCCCTTTAGTAAAATTAGTTTGCAAACCCTTTTCTGCTTTTAATTTACCAGTACAATCTTTTTCTATTATATTTTCTTGTTCAAGTTGATTTAAAACACTAATATACAAAGAATTATCCATTTCTGCAACTTTACTATCAGGAAAGATAGTATCAAGATATTGAGAATATTGTTCTTGTGTACCTATTTTAGCTAACTCAGGATTAGATTCAAATAATTCTTCTACTTCTGGTTTTATATCATTAACTGAAGATATAGGTTTATTTACTCCTAATCTAGGATTTATTTCTACAATTTTAACTGTTTCTTTATTTGTATCTATAAGTTTAAAAATATCAGGATATTCTCTAACTAAGTTTTTTATAATTATTAAATTAGGTTTAAATATTTCTTTTAGATTAGAAGCTGTTTGTATAATACCCACATCCCATCCTTTAACTATAAAGTATTTATCTCCTCTTTTAGCAATAACTCCTTGTAGATAATCTACAATACCTTTTTCACTCATAAAAGGATTAACTTTTAACCCTCTTTGAATTTTTTGTAATTTATTAATATTTGAATTACTTAAAAATTTTCTAGCTTCTAAAATAGAAGGTATATAAAATTCTTCATCTAATCCTTTATCTTTAGACATTTTTCTTACAATGGCTTCTGCTATGGTATCTCCATATCTTTCATTTAAAGCCTTATAAGATTTATCTGATTTATTTATACAACCCATATTATAATCTACATTTAATTGTTTCTATAAAATCCTTTTCATTAGTTGAAAAAGGAATTTCTAAATATTCATTTATTAAATTATCCAAAGTTCCTAATTTCTTTTTATCTACTTCAGATAGTGAATTATAGAAAGATTTTATTGTTATATCCATTCCACTATCTACTACTTCTTGTGTAGGTATTTCTTTTACTATTGGTTGTTCTATTGTTACATTAGATAGACCACTATCATCTACATCATAAATATCAAATACATTTGGAGAAGGTAATTGATTATCAGCTATATCTGGTAAAGTAAAATAGTCTTTAACATATAAACTATACCTTTTAGGATTTAAGTATTTTCCATTAGCTTCTAAAACAAAACTATTAGTAAATTCATCCTGATAGTATTTATAAGGAGCATCTGAATATTGATATTTAGAAGCATACTTAGGATGTTGAGCAATAAAGTTATCTTTAAATTGTTCTATCTTAGCATCTAATTGATTCAAATTACTTTTAGCTTTATTAAAAGCAGGTATTTTATACTCAGTAGTTAAATCAATATTCATCAAACTCATATAGTTATACGGACTCATAGCAAAACCTGATTGATAAATACTATATCTAATAATATCATCATAAAGTTTATTATCAACAAGTCTTATAACTCCAAACTCATCCTGTAAACTATTTACATCAGGTATAGGAAGAGATTTAGAACTTGGTGTTAAGTTATTCAATTTAAGAGTTTCTCCTCCAATACTGAGTTCTTTATTATTAATTAAAGGTACTAAAGTTTCAATA
>JRYD01011108.1_pt1 | contig 23224 bp, 19 predicted proteins | sample 235311 | NCBI WGS metagenome assembly JRYD01 (sample SAMN03074213, study PRJNA261472) | activated sludge metagenome | biome: Common Effluent Treatment Plant; feature: Wastewater; material: Activated sludge; isolation source: activated biomass in a lab-scale reactor treating industrial wastewater at... | reverse complement strand
TGGGGTGTCGGTCATCGCGGAGTGAAGGAAGCGCGGCGAAGGTGGAGGTACTTCGGCCACACTTGGAAGACATTGGAGGAGGGGGAGGCACAGGCGGGACGCCTGTGTCACGAGACATGGTAGTGCGAGGAGCGATCAGGCGGGGTAGACGGCGCTGGTGCGGTCGGTCTCCCAGACCTCGACGGATTTGAGGATGGGCGCGGCGTCGCGTGGGGCCGAGGTGGTTGCGCGTTCGATGGCGGGCTTGAGTCGCTCGTAGAAGACGCGGGCGATGTTCTCGACGGAGGGGACGACGCCGCCCATTTCGGCGTTGAACTCGGTGGTGTCCTCGTTGAGGTGCTTGTGGTCGAAGGGGGTGAGGATGGTCTCGTCGACGATGCGTTCGAGCTCGGCGAGGGAGAGGGCGAGGGTGCCGTCGCGGTTGACAGAGACCTCGACGCTGGGGCGGAGGCGGTAGTTGTGCCCGTGCCCGCGTGGGTTGTTGCACTTGCCGAAGAGGCGTCGGTTCTCGTCGTCGGAGAGTTCGGGGACGTGGAGGCGGTGTGAGGCGGCGAAGTCGAAGGTCTGTCGCATGACGACTCGGGCTGTTGGCTGTGGAGCGTTGTCGTTGGCGATGGGCGTCATCGTGAGGGAATAGTACGGCGTGATGAACCATTCGATGGAGAGGAGGCGTGCGCCGGCGTCGTCGCGGAGCGTGGCGATGGCGCTCGCGATGCGGGGCATGATGGCGTGCAGCAACGCGGCGGGTTGGATGGTGTGGTCGCCGGATGCGTGCCGGGTGGCGATCTCACGGATGGCGAGGTCGCGGACGACGCGGTCGATGTCCTTGATGTCGATGAGGTATTTGGTTCGTGGGCCGACCTCGCCCTCGACTTTGACGAGGAACTCGCCGAAGGAGCCTGGCGAATCCGCGATTGGGGAGGCGGCGAAGGAGTTTTTGCCTCTGGGCATTTCGCCGGAGCCGTCCCATGAGGCGGTGCCGAAACGGACAATACGATGGAGTCGTACCACGGAAGAGGGTACGCGAGTGTGGTTGACGCTGCGGGGTGACACGAATTCGGTGTATGGTCATCCGAGTCGGTGTTGGGAGGGAGCAACGGGGAGGGGTCGACCGCGTGACGCAGACCGCGGAGAGCAGATCGGCACAGGCGTGACGCCTGTGGCACGAGCGTGGGAAGAGCGAACCGAGCGAGCGAACGGTTTTGATGTGGAGAACAACAATGAAGACCTCAAAGACGGTGCTGGCGGCGTGTGCGATGGCGGGCGTGGCGATTGGGACGGGCGCGATCGCGTCGCGGCTGGACGACGGGGCGAAGCCGGCGGGGGAGAAGGCGCCTCCTGTGCCGGGTGAGGCCAAGCCTGGCGTGAACCCGGAGGTGAAGCCCGAGGCGAAGGCGGTTAGCCCGTACGTGCTGGATCACACGGTGAAATCGATCGATGGGAAGGAGGTCGATCTCGAGGCCTACAAGGGCAAGGTGGTTCTGATCGTGAACGTGGCGAGCAAGTGCGGGTTCACGCCGCAGTACAAGGGGCTCGAGGCGTTGTACGAGTCGAAGAAGGAGGCGGGGCTGGTGATCCTGGGGTTTCCGAGCAACGACTTCAAGCAGCAGGAGCAGGGGAGCGAGGCGGACATCAAGAAGTTCTGCACGGAGAACTATGGCGTGACGTTCCCGATGTTCTCGAAGATCGTGGTGAAGGGGGAGAAGGCGGACGCGCTGTACAAGGATCTGGCGTCACAGGCCTCGCCCGTCGGTGGGGAGCCGGGGTGGAACTTCACGAAGTATCTGGTTGACCGGAACGGGAACGCGGTGGCGAAGTTTGACAGCCGCATCAAGCCCGATGACTCGACGCTGGTGAAGCGGATCGAGGAGTTGCTGGCGGAGAAGCCGAAGTCGAACGAGCCCGCGGTGGACCGCGGCGGTTGATCGCGCTCTCGAAGTGGCCCCGCTCGGATTCGAACCGAGGACCAAGCGATTATGAGTCGCCTGCTCTAACCGCTGAGCTACAGGGCCGATCTGTGTTCCCGTGTGGGATCACTGGCCGGTCACGATAGCCCGGGTGGGCGATGCTTCGCGCTCTTCTGGCGTTACTTGACGAGGAGCATCTCGTGGTAGGTGGGGAGGGGCCAGAGACTCTTGGGGATTCGGGCCTCGAGTTCGTCGCAGGTCTCGCGGACGTCGGCCATGGCCTTCTTGACCTTGTCGCGAACGTGGCGTGCGTGCTTGAGGGGGTCCTCGTCGTGCGTGCGGGCCTTGTCTTCGAGTGTTTCGATGGCGTCGGCGAGTCTGGTGACGAGTTCGGCGAGTTCCTCGAGCATGGCGCGGATGGACGAGGCGTCCACGTCGACGGACTCGGTGGCGGCGACGGCCTCGGCGAGCGACTGCTGGTGCTGGATGGCGGCGGGGAGGATGAGCGTCTGGGCCATGAGGAGCATGGTCTCGGCCTCGATGGTGATCTGCTTGGTGTACTTCTCGAGGAAGATGTGCATCCGCGACTCGAGTTCGACCTTGCTGAGGACGCCGCTGGCCTCGAAGAGTTCGATGTTCTTCCTGGAGGCGACGGTCTCGAGGGCGGCGACGGATTCCTTGAAGTTGGGGAGGCCACGCTTGGCGGCCTCGGCGTGCCACTTCTCGGTGTAGCCGTCGCCGTCGAAGAGGACGCGCTTGTGCTGCTTGACGATCTTCTGGAGGACGTCGCGGACGGCGGCCTCGAGACGCTCGCCGGGCTTGGCCTTCTTGTTCGCCTTCATCGCTTTCTCGATCTCGGCGGTGATGAAGTTCATGCTCTCGGCGACGATGGTGTTGAGGACGGTGGCGGGCCATGCGGCGACCTGGGAGGAGCCGACGGCTCGGAACTCGAACTTGTTGCCGGTGAAGGCGAAGGGGCTGGTGCGGTTGCGATCGCCGGAGTGGCGGGGGATCTGGGGGAGAGTGCGGGCGCCGAGGTCCATAAGGCTCTCGCGCTTGGTGGAGCGTGGCTTGCCCTCTTCGATCTGTCGGATGATGTCGGTGAGCATGTCGCCCAGATAGATGGACATGATCGCGGGCGGGGCCTCGTTGGCGCCCAGCCGGTGGTCGTTCGACGCGGAGGCGACCGACGCGCGGAGGATGTCGGCGTGGCGATCAACGGCCCGGATGACGGAGCAGAGGACGACGAGGAACTGGAGATTGGAGTGGGTCTGGTCACGCGGGTCGAGGAGGTTGACACCGGTGTTGGTTGAAAGGGCCCAGTTGACGTGCTTGCCCGAGCCGTTGACGCCGGCGAAGGGCTTCTCGTGGAGGATGCACTGCAGGCCATGGCGTGGGGCGACGCGCTTGAGCGTCTCCATCACGAGCATCTGGTGGTCGCAGGCAACGTTGGCGGTCTCGTAGATCGGGGCGATCTCGAACTGTCCCGGGGCGACCTCGTTGTGGCGTGTTTTGATGGGAACGCCGAGGGTGTAGAGCTCGCGCTCGGCCTCGGCCATGCAGGCGAGGACGCGCGTGGGGATGGACCCGAAGTAGTGGTCCTCGAGCTGCTGGCCTTTGGGCGGGCGAGCGCCGACGAGGGTGCGGTCGCAGGCGATGAGGTCGGGGCGGCGGAGGTAGAAGTCGCGGTCGATGAGGAAGTATTCCTGCTCGCAGCCGAGGGTTGCCGTGACCTGGGTGACGCCGGAGTCGGCGCCGAAGAGTTTGAGGACGCGCATGGCTGCGGCGGAGATCGCGTCCATGGAGCGGAGGAGTGGCGTCTTCTTGTCGAGGGCCTCGCCGGTCCAGGAGACGAAGGCGGTGGGGATGCAGAGGGTGGCGGTGCCCGCGTTTCGCGCGATGAAGACGGGGCTAGTGGAATCCCACGCGGTGTAGCCGCGGGCCTCGAAGGTGGCGCGGATGCCGCCGGAGGGAAAACTGGAGGCGTCGGGCTCGCCTCGGACGAGGGCGGATCCCGTGAAGAGATTGATCGCGCCGCCCTGGCCGTCGGGCTCGAGGAAGGCGTCGTGCTTCTCGGCGGTGGAGCCTGTGAGGGGCTGGAACCAGTGGGTGTAGTGCGTCGCGCCCTTCTCGACGGCCCAATCTTTCATGGCGGAGGCGACGGCGTCGGCGACCTCGAGTTCGAGTTTGGCGCCGTGGCCGATGGTTGCGACGAGCCGCTTGTAGACGTCCTTGGGGAGGCGCTGCTGCATGACGCGGAGGGTGAAGACGTCCTCTGCGAAGATCTGATCCGTGGGGGCTTGCGTGTGGGCCGCGTCCCGGCTTCCGTTCATCATCGCGACCCCGTTACGACCATTCGACCCGCCGCGCGACCACCCGCTCATGGGAGACTCCTGTGATGGCGATCGATCGGAGCGTGTCGTGGGCGATCCATCGCCCGGAAAGGATGTCGTTACGGTGCACCGCTCGCTCGCGAATCGACGCCATGGACCTGTAGAAGATAGGCGTTGGACGTGTTCGGGATCGGCGTTTTGCGTCTTTCGGGCGAGTTTTGCGTGCTGGATCGTGCTGGAAAACGTTTCAAGGCATGGTTCTGCGACGTGGGATCGTGCCGAGGGCGGTGGCGCCGAGGCCCGCGGCGGCAAGGATCATCCACTCTCCGTGCGTGCCCAGGGAGAATGACGCCGACCACGCGACGAGGCGTCCGGAAACCTGGGCGCCGACGATCGGGGCGACGCCCAGCAGAGCGACGCATGCGAGGGCGATGGCCGCGTGTCGTGCGTCGTGGTGTGCGACCTCGTGGACGCTCGTGAGTGTGGCTCGGAGAGTGAGCATCGCGCCGGTAGTGATCAAGGCGAGGGCGCCGGTCTGGACGCCCCAATTGGCGGGGGTCCCGATCGACCACCAGAGGAGGCAGAAGCCGAGGGTGAGCAGGCCGGCCGCGACGATCGTGCTGTGGCGGAGCGTTGGCGTGGCGATCAGCGTGACGCTCGCGGCGAGCGTGGCGATCAGGGTGAGCAGTCCGACGCGATCCGCGGAGAGACCGGCGGCGGCGCTGGCGGTGCTCCAGTGGCTCCATGTGGCCCACGCCGAGGCGAGGGCGATGGTGCTGGCGAAGAGCGTGCGAACGAGTCCTGATCGGAGGAGCCCACCCATGGCGACCACGAAGGAGAGCGGGTGATCAGAATCCGGCATTGGTCGAGGCGTTTTCAGGAGAGCGAGCGTGATAAGGCCCGCAACGAGCGCGAGAATGCCGGTGACGGTTGAGACATCGCGACAGAGCGCGGGGGCGGTGGGGATCCGATCGCCTGCATAGAAGGGGAAGGCCATGTGCCAGCCGCCGGGTGCGCGCAGATGGATCACATCGAAGGCCCAGGCGCCGAGCCACCACGAGATGCCGGCGATGGAGAGGTTGATGGCGAGGGCGCGGGGAGAGATCGCGGTGAGCGAGATGGAGAGCAGGAGCGGGGCGCTCGACAGGAGGAAGATCGAGGAGAGGATCGTGAGGACGAGAATCGTTTCGTGTGTGGGGGCGTGTGCCGTCGCCAGTCGGAGGATGCCGGCGATCAGAAGGAGGAACCCCAGCACGATGCCGGGTTTGAGGAGTCGGTCGGGGAGTTGCCCCGCGAGGAGTGGCGCGGCGGCGACGCCGATGAAGGCGCCGAGGCCCGTCGTCCAGGCGGCGTGTGCGGCAGGGATCCCCAGGCCACCGATGAGTGGATCACTGGTGAGGTAGAGGGTGACGTGGTGGAGCCACATGCCGATGGCCGCGGAGAGAAGCGCGGCCACGAGGGCGAGCGTGACGGCGATGCTCGTGGTCGGTTCTTTGGGGGTCGTTGTGGTGGACGTTGGAATCATGGCTCGTGGTGCGTCGTGCGAGTGAGCGAGGAACTCGATGAGATAGATCGGTCGGCGCCAGGCGAGGGGTTCAATGCGAGTGTGCCCCCACTAGAGTTACACTTCACTCTTTGGAGATCGGCATGAGGCGTGCAATCCTGTTTGTTGTCGCGATGGCGTGCGTGCTTTGTGGCCGAGTGGCGATGGCGGGATTGGAGCCGGAGGGGGATGGCATTGCCGGGTCGATCGTGTCGCCGGGGGTGCCCGGTTCGCTGGTGGTGTTCGGGCCCGGGGAGGTTCTTTGGGCGGCCCGGGAAGGGAACGCGTCCGTCGCGGTCGTGGCGAAGTCGAGCGTGGGGAAGGGGTCGCTCGTGGTCTTTTCCCACGGCGGGTATCTGTCGGCGGAATCGTGGCAGGACGCGGGGACTTTGGCGTTGGTCGAGTCGGTGCTGCCGCGACGTCGGCGAGATGGGGTAGAGGGCGCGGTGCGGGTGCTCGTGCCCGATGGGCGGATGCGTGACGCCGTGGTCGCGAAGGGTTTCGTGGCGACGGTTTCGCCGAAGGGTGAGTTTGTCGCGGCGCTTGAGGGCGCGGACGTGCTGGTACTTCGCGAGGCGGACCCGAGCGTGGCGGAGTGTGCCGCGATGGAGCGGTTCTTGGACGACGGGGGCACGGTGCTGGCGGGGCAGACGGCGTGGGGGTGGTTGCAGATCCACTCGGGCAAGGCTCTGGGCGACAACGCGTTGCATCGGTTCACGAGCGGGCATGGGATCTTGTTCACGACTGAGACGATCGATGTTCCCAAGTCGAGGCGACTCGATCGTGTGCAGCCGTTGAGGTTCGTTGATGTCGAAGAGGCGTTGCGAGCGTTGGAAGTGGCCGAGCCAAGGGCGGCGTTGTCGAGGGAGGAATCGAGTCAGATCCAGGCGACGTTGACGCTCGCGGCACGGTCGATTCCTCGGGACGACACGCGTGTGATGCCGCGCCTCAGGGCGCTGCGGGATCGTGCCGGTGGTGTGATGGTCTCGAAGGGAGAGCCCGTGCACGAGGTGGACGTTCTCAAGCGTGTGGCGATCGTTGTTGATGAGGCGATGCGTGTTGGCGTGGCGGCGGAGGAGATCAAGGCCGATCCGTCGTCGTCGGCGTTTCCGGGTGCGGTGGCGGATGGGGCGCCTCGGGTCAGACGAGAGGTTGTGATCGATGCTGGGGTGCCGGGGTGGCACTCGACGGGGTTGTATGCGCCGGCCGGCGAGGTGGTGCGGGTCGTGGTGCCGTCGGGTGCGCCGGCGATGAGCGTGCAGATCGGGTGCCACACGGATTCGATCGCGGGAAAGAATCGCTGGGATCGCGTGCCGCGGATCACGACGAAGATGGCGCTGAAGCCCGGCGAGAATCGGGTGGCGAGCGCGTTCGGGGGTTTGGTGTACCTGATCCCGACGCGAGATCGACGTGGGCTCGATTCACAGGCGGAGCGTGCTCGCGTGTCGATCTCTGGCGTGGTCGAGGCGCCGCGGTTTGTGCTTGGGGAGACCGACGTCGGGGCGTGGCGATCAACGATTCGAAGTGCGCCGGGGCCCTGGGCGGAGTTGGAGACGAGCAAGGTGATCGTGAGCGTGCCCTCGTCGCACGTGCGCGACCTGGACGATCCTCGAGGCGTGCTGGAGGTGTGGGACCGGGTTCTCGATGCCGCGGCGGATCTGGCGACGATATCGCGGGAGCGAGAGAGGCCACAGCGGTATGTCGCCGACGTGCAGATCAGTGCGGGATACATGCACTCGGGGTACCCGATCATGACACACCTTGATGCGGCGGACGAGATGGTAGAGGAGGCGAAGCTCCGCGCGGGGTCGTGGGGGCTCTTCCACGAACTGGGGCACAACCATCAGCAAGGGACGTGGACGTTCCATGGAACGGGCGAGGTGACTTGCAATCTCTTCTCGCTGTACATCATGGAGACAGTGTGCGGCAAGGAGGAGGGCACGGGGCACGAGGCCCTCGCGAAGCGTCTGGCGCGGCGTGCACGGTATCTGGCGGAGGGAACCTCGTTCGAGACGTGGTGCTCAGATCCGTTCCTCGCGCTCACGATGTACATCGAGTTGCGCGAGGCGTTCGGGTGGGAGGCTTTCAAAGCGGTGTTCGCGGAGTACCGTGATCTCCCGGCGGGCGAGGGGCCGACGACCGAGCCGGAGAAACGTGACGAGTGGATGGTGCGGTTCTCCCGGCAGGTTGGGCGGAATCTCGGGGCGTTCTTCAGGGCGTGGGGGGTGCCCGTGAGCGATGAGGCCGTGTCGTCCGTCGCGGCGCTCCCCGAGTGGATGCCCGCGGACTGGCCGGACGTGCATGAGACCTCCAAGTGAGACGACAGACATCATGAGCAACCACGAACCGAAGAAACCGTTCGACCCGACGCATCCCGAGCCGGGCGTTCCGAAGCATCTGTTCGACCACACGCTGGGCGAGGTGTGGGGAAAGGCGACGCGGACGCTGGAGGACCGCCGCTTCCTGGAAGGCCCGCGGACGCGTACGGACGAGTTCCTGCGGGCGTGCCGGATCTTCGCGGAGTTCATCCGTGGCTTCCGGAAGTTGCACTTTGTGGGGCCTTGCGTGACGGTCTTCGGCTCGGCACGATTCGATGAATCGACGTGGGCGTATGCGACGGCGCGTGAGGTGAGCCGGCAACTCGCGGGGGTTGGATTCACGATCATGACGGGTGGCGGCCCTGGAATCATGGAGGCCGCCAACCGCGGGGCACGCGACGCGAAGGGTCGGAGCGTGGGGTGCAACATCCAACTCCCGCACGAGCAGCGCCCGAATCCGTATCTCGACCGGTTCGTGGAGTTCCGCTACTTCTTCGTGCGGAAGGTCATGCTCGTGAAGTACTCGTACGCGTTCGTGGTGATGCCCGGCGGGTTCGGAACGTTGGACGAGGTCTTCGAGTGCATCACGCTGATCCAGACGGGGAAGATCTCGAACTTTCCGATCGTCATGATGGGACAGGAATACTGGAAGCCGCTGCGAGAGTTCATGACGGAGCGCCTGCTCGAGCGTGGGGCGATCAGTCTCTCCGATCTGGACCTGTTCACGTTCACCGATTCGCCCGAGGAGGCGGTGGAGGTCATCCGCAAGGCGGCGGGGGACAACGCGGAACTGCTCAGGAGCCTCGGGCCGACGCGATCACGGCTGCTGCTGGAGCCGCCGTTGCCGGATCCGAAATCGACGAGTCCATCGCCCGCCTGAGTTCGGCCAGGAGCCGCTCGATGTCGGGGGTCTCGTGCATGGCGTTGACAACGACGCGGAAGTAGCGGGGCGCGGGGCCGCCGGGGTAGTCGATGACGGGGGCGAGGACGCCGCGCTCACGCATCGTGTCGCTGATGCGGTCCATCTCGGCGCGCGGCTCCATGACAAAGGTGAAGATGGGGACGTGGGCTCCCGCGCCCTCGCCGGCGGCGGCGTCGGGGACGCGCAGGCCGAGATCGAGCAGGCCGCGGCGCAGGCGCGAGACATTGTCGCGGAGTTTGTCCACGCGCCACGGTTCGGCGGCGAGGACGCGGACGGCGGCGCGGCAGCCCTCGGCGATGGCGGGAGGGACTGGTGTTGAGCCTCGATAGACGCCGGCGTGCTCGCGGACGGTGCGGATGAAGATCGGTCGCCCCATCACCGCGCCGCCGTAGCAGCCCAGACCTTTGGCGAGAGTCGTGGTGATGACGATTCGCGGATCGGTGAGGTTGAAGTGATCGATCGCGCCGCGTCCGGCGTGGCCGAGAACGCAGAAGCCGTGGCAGTCGTCGACGAGCAACGCCGCGCGTTCACGCGGGAGCACGGCGAGGAGATCACGGAGTGGAGCGACGGCGCCATCGGCGGCAAAGACCGAGTCGGTGAGGATCGAGACGCCGACGTCGGCGTACTTCTCGACGAGCCAGGCGGCGCTCCTGGCGTCGAGGTGCTCGAACTCAAAGACCTGCATCCCCGCGGCGGTGGCGGCGTTGCGGAGACTCCGGTGGGACTTGGAATCGAGGAGCGCCACGCCGCAGGTTCTCGCGAGCGCCTGGCAGGCGGCGAAGTTGGCGGTGTATCCCTCGGCGAGGAGGATGGCGGCCTCCTGCCCGACGAAGGCGGCGAGTTCGTGCTCGAGGGCCTCGTGGGTGAGGGTGTTGCCGGTGGTCTCGCGCGAGGCGGTGGTGCTGAGGCCGTAGCGGGTCAGCCCATCGCGCACGGCACGCTGCACGTCGGGATGGAAGGAGAGGCCGAGGTAGTTGCACCCGGCGAAGGCTAGTATGTCCTTGGCATTCAGCCTCACGTGGCGTGCGTCGCAAGATTCCACGGGGATCCGTCCCATGAGTGCTTCCTCGGGTTGTCAGGTGCGGCGGGGGGAGAGGTGTCCGTTGCTGGGGGCGGCGTGGCGGATGGCGCCGATGGAGGCCATCGTGTGCAATCCCGGCGCGGCCTCGATGATCCTCGGGAGGGCATTGACGGCGATGGCGCACGTGGCGGTGTCGCCGTGCACGCCACCTGGGATCGAGACCTCGAGTCGCGGCTCGGCGTCGATGACGACGCGATCGACGGGATCGTGCTGGCCGATGGCGGCCTGGAACTCGAGGTGAACGACGCACTGGTCGTCGTGATATCCGCGGGCGGTCTGACGCACGCCGGCGACGCGCCCTTTGGCGATCGGCCCCAGGGCGCTGGGGAGGTCGCGTTCGGCGTGGACGGGAGCGATGTCCTCCTCCCAGCGTTCGATGGGGAGGCTCACAAAGTGGGCGATGAAGTGGAGGGACTCGCCGAGGCCAACGTGGCGGAGCGTTCCCTCACGGACGCGTGCGGCGAAGGCGTCGTCGTCGAGGCCAGCGCCGATCTTCTGTTGGAAGGGGATACGCCGCGTGGAGGCGTCCTGGAACCGCTGGACGGTGACGCGTCGGAGACCCTTGCAGACGCCGCTCAACACGACGGGGAGCGTGTCCATGAGGAAGCCGGGGTTGACGCCTGTGCCGAGCAGGCGACCGCCGTGGCGTTTGGCGAGGTCGTCGAGTTCTTCGGCAAGGGCGACGTGGCGGAGCCAGGGATAGAGGAGTTCCTCGCAGGTGCTGACGACGGCCTTGCCGTGCTCGAGGAGCGTGCGGAAGGTGTCGGCGCACGTGGCAAGGTCGGAACTGGTCGTGACGATCGCGGCGTCGACAGCGGCCCAGTCGTGGAGGTCGTCGAGCGAGGCGACGATGGTGAGGCGCGGGTCGGCGTTGGGAACGATCGAGGCGACGCTCTTGCCGACGAGCGCGGGATCACGATCGACGACGCCGACAGCGTGCCCGACGCCGCGTTCGATGGCCTCGGCGAGGATTCGTCTTCCAAGCGGCCCCACTCCGACCTGCACAAATCGCATCATTGTGGGCGAGTGTAGCCGCCGCGTCGTGCGGTTCACGCTCCAATCGCGACGGGTTCAGCAGCCCAGGCTGAAGCGTGCGAGGAAGTAGAGGAGGTCGTCGATGGTGATGCCGCCGTCGCGATGTCCCGTGTTGGTCCCGTCGTCGACGTCGGTGTTGAGTTGGCCGTTCTGGAAGGCCTGGATGTAGTAGATGAGGTCGTCGATGGTGACGGCTTCGTCGGGGATGCCCGAGCCCGAACCGTTGTCGACGTCGGCGGCGCATCCGTTGGAGGAGCCGGCGTCGAGCGTGACGGCGGCGCTATCGGCCTGGCCGCACTGGTTGGCGACGACGACGTCGTACGTGCCGGCGAACTGGTCTGAATAGGAGAGGATCGTGAGCGCCGGGGAACCTGTGCCGATGATGTTGGGCCCGTCGACGAGGAAGGACCCGTCACGCCGCCACTGGAAGGCGACCTGGGCGGAGGTCGTGACCTCGACGCTGAGCGTGACTGGCTGGGCGTTGACAGGCTCAACAGGCTGTGGTTGCCTGGAGATGGAGGGGGCAAAGACGGAGGTCTGCTCCCAGGTGTCCTGCAGTTGGCCGTAGTCCTGGAGATAGCCGGCGAAGAGGACGATGCGCTGGCGCAGGGTGTCGAAGGCAGCGGGCGAGGCCTGACGCGCGATACCGATAATCTGAGAGACAAGGACCCACTGCGACCCGGTCCACTCCCAGATGTCCTCGCCCTCGCCGACCCTGGTGCGCCCGCCGAGGAGGACGACACGGTTGACCTTGGTGCTGAAGACCATCGAATGGTGGACGCGTGGCGCGGGGCCGCTGACGGGGATGAGGTTCCACTGGGTGCCGTTCCACTCCCAGGTGTCGCCGAGGTATCCGCCGGAGCGGTCGGGTCGACCGATGCCGCCGAAGAGGACGGTGCGGTTCCGGATCGGATCGAAGGCCATGGTGTGGCCGTAGCGGTAGGAGGGGCCTGACTGGGTGACGCGGGTCCAGGTGGAGCCGTTGTACTCCCAGGTCTCCTGGTCGCGGGCGCTCCCGGCACTGACGCCGCCAAAGAGGACGACGCGCCCGCGCTGGGTGTCGTAGGCCATGGCGTGGAGGTATCTGGCGGGGGGCGAAGTCGGGGGGGAGACCTGGGTCCAGATTCGGCCGTCCCACTCCCACGTGTCGCCGAGGAGAGTGAGCGACCCGTTGGAGGCGAAGCGTGCGCCGCCGAAGAGGACCACTCGGTTGTGGTTGGTGTCAAAGACCATCGAGGCGCCGAATCGCGCGGAGGGACCCGTCGTGGCGGCGATATTCCAGGAGTCGCCATTCCAGACCCAGGTGTCGCCGAGGAGTTCGGCGTTGAGGCCGAAGTCCTTGGTGTGCCCGCCGAAGATGATGGTGCGCTGGCGGAGGGGATCGAAGGTGATGGCGTGCTCGGCGCGCGAGGACGGGCCGCCGACGGCGCGGAGGGACCACTCCGTGCAATCCTGGGCGAGTGTGGCACGCGGGGTGAGCGAAAGAATGATGCCGCAGAGTGCGAGGACAGCCGTGTACTTCAAGTTCACATCTCTCCAAGGGAGGAGAGTCCGCTCTGGCGCGTGGCTCCGCCATGCCGCCGTGAGCCGACCCGGGAGCCTGCGTCCGCTTCGTGCGGCGGTTGGCTCCACAGTGCAGACGTGCGTCAACGAGCAGGTGTCGTCGAGCAGTCTTTGCGCGGTGATGGGCTTTGGCCCGCCGCGCGTCCAACACCGAACCTCCAAGGTTCGGCGACCGGGGAGTTGACCCCGGTCCACGAGTTCTCGGAATCTATTGGGTGGAGAAGCGGGCGTCAATGGGATTTTTCGGACTACTACCAAGGAAAACACTGGTTATTAGCATAGGTAAAGACCCTAATCAACCCCTATTGGCAGTAATGTTCTATAAATGTTTGGTATTGAGAGTGGCGACACCGGCCGCGGCGTGGAAGTCGTCGTGACCAAGTTGGAGGGTCCATTTTGGGCGTGCGAGAGACGTGAGGTTGTGGGTGACTTGGTGGCGGATGTGTGGCAGTGCGACATTGAGTCGGATGCCCAGGCCTCCCAGTAGACGGATGTGGTTGGGGCGATAGAGGGCGTGGGCGATGCGAAGTGCGCGCGAGAGGGCGGCGAGTTCCTGGGATTGCGGGGTGAAGACGTGCGGGGCGTGATCGGGTGTGCACTCGTGGCGGGCGCAGATGGCAGGCAGGCCGATGTAAGCCTCAAGACCGCCTTGGCCTCCGTCAGGGGCAATGGGGGCGTTCTCGTCGAGAGAGACATCCCATTGTCCCATGTGGCCGGCGGAGGTGCCGGTGACGTGGAGGGGGACGCCGTCATCGAGCACACAGGCACCGACACCGGTGCCGAGGGAGACGCCCAGGACTCGGCCCGTGAGCGATTCGAGCGTGGCGATGTGGTGTGTGGCGGCGTGGGCGTCGGTCGTGATGAGGGGAGTTCGCGTGGCGGTGAGGCGTGCGCGGGCGAGGAGGTCCTCGGGGCGCAGGCCGACGAGGGCGGGGATGTTGGCGCTGGCGGTGATGGCGCGCGCGATGGGGTCGAAGACGCCGGGGAGGCAGAGGCCGATGGTATCAGGAGAGGTTCCGAGAACTGCGGCGACGTTGGCGATGGCGTCGATGAGGTGATCAAGGGTTGGATAGGAGTAGGTCGGACTCTGGGCGACGCGGACGATTGTGGCGTCGTGAGCGAGGGCGGCCTTGACGCTGCTGCCGCCGATGTCGAGGCCGAGGGTTGTGTTTGGCATGGCGGATTGGGAGGGGTGGGAGGCGTTCGGGTTACAGAGAGGTTACGGCGTTTCCGGGGTGGTGTGCGTCTAGTCCATGGTGTAAGGGCGTCAACATGATGGCCGAGCACTGGCGAGCGGACGAGGGGACGCTCGTCGGGGATCGAATGGAGGCCATGACATGAAGTATGGAACGAACTGGACGGTGCGAGCGTTGAGTGGGTTGGTTGCGGCGGCGGCGATGGGAGTCTTTGGTTCGTCAAGCGTGGCCCAGGTGTCGACGATCTCGGTTGATTCGCGAGTGGTGATCGTGCCCCAGGTTCGGATGACGCCGCGCCGTGTGCCTACGGCGTATGTGGAGAACGTGGGGCTGGAGATCTCGATCAAGGACCAGGTGTCCACGACGGTGATGGAGATGTCGGTTCGGAATCCTTCGGGGGCGGCGCAGGAGGCGCAGTTTCTGATTCCGGTGGCGGATGGCGTGGCGGTGCGGTCGCTGCAGTATGACGGCGTGGGCCCGGAACCGACGGCGAGGGTTCTGCTCCGCGACGAGGCGCGGCGGATCTATGCGTCGATCGTGAGTTCGATGCGTGATCCGGCGCTGGTGGAGTTTGTCGGGTACAACCTGATCCAGACGAGCGCGTTCCCGATTCCGGCTGGGGGCGTGCAGAAGGTGACGCTAACGATGGAGTCGATGCTGCCCGCGGACGGGGAGCGAGTGGATTACTTCCTGCCGCGGAGCGAGTCGGCGGGGCTTGGCTCGACGCGTTGGGAGGTACGCGCGACGATCGAGGACGCGCGGGGGATCGCGACGGTCTTCTCGCCCTCGCACTCGATCACTTCGACGCGTGAGGGGTCGAACAAGGTGATCGTGCGCGCGACCGAGAGCGTCGAGTCGGGAGCCGCCCGCGGCTCGGTTCGGTTGTCGTATGTGCGGAATCCATCGAAGAACGAGGGATTTGCGTCGACCTTGATCGCGTACCCGGACCCGACGATGAGCGAGATCGGCGGCGGGTACTTCATGCTGGTCGGGTCGCTCCCGAGCGGGATGGCCGAAGACCGTGTGCCTTTGAAGCGTGAGGTCGTGCTGGTGCTCGATCGATCGGGGTCGATGCGTGGCGAGAAGTTCGATCAGGCGAAGAGTGCGGCGATCCAGGTGGTTGAGGGGCTTGAGGACGGCGAGACGTTCAACATCATCGATTACTCGGACTCGATCGCGTCGTTCGCGGCAACTCCTGTGGTGAAGGACAAGGAGTCGGCGAGCAAGGCTCGCGAGTACATCGCAGGGCTGAAGTCGGGGGGAGGGACGAACATTCTCGACGCGCTGCTGGAGGCGACGAGGCCGACGCCGGCGGATCACTTCGTGCCGATCGTGCTCTTCCTGACGGATGGTCTGCCGACGATCGGGGAGCGGAGCGAGATCAAGATCCGGGAGAAGGTGGAGGCGTCGAACGTAGCAAAGCGCCGGATCTTCACGTTCGGCGTGGGCAGCGACGTGAACTCGCCACTGCTCAACGCGATCGCGACAAAGTCGCGGGCGGCGAGCACGTTCGTGCTCTCGAACGAGGACGTGGAGGCGAAGGTATCGCAGGTGTTCCGTCGGTTGGCGGGGCCGTTGCTTGCAGAACCGAAACTGACGGCGTTGGGGGCGGATGGTTCGCCGGTGACGACGCGATTGCGTGAGGTGATGCCGATGAACTTGCCGGACGTGTTCGAGGGCGATCAGGTGATCGTGCTGGGGCAGTTCATGGGTGGGAAGGAGCCCGTGCGGTTCCGGCTTGAGGGAAAGGCCGGGGATCGGATGGTGTCGTATGACTTCAAGGGAGAGGTTTCGTCGGCGTCGGTGCGGAATGGGTATGTACCGAGGCTTTGGGCGAGCAGCAAGATCGGGATGCTCCTGGATGAGATCCGACAGGCTGGTGCTGGGGAGGTGGACCAGGAGCGGATGAAGGAGATCGTGGATGAGGTGGTGGCGCTCTCGACGAAGTTCGGGATCTTGACGGAGTACACGGCGTTTCTGGCGACGGAGCCGGAGCGTGTGGCGTTTGATCGTGATGGACTTCGTGCGAACGTTGAGTACACCTACCGGAATCTGGAGTCTCGGAATCTCGATCGTTCGGGGAACGCGGGGATCAACCAGGAAGAGAATCTCAAAAAACTTGGGCAGTCCTTTGCACTTGGGGCGGCCGCAGCCCCTGCGGCCCAGGAGGTGGCCGGGAAGCAGTGGTACTACGACGAGAACATGAGCATCCGGCAGGTCAACACGGTGCAGAACGTTTCCGATTACACTCTGTTCTACCGGAACAACGTGTGGGTGGACTCTCGTATTCTGGACAAGGAGACGTTGAAGCCCGATGAGGTGGTTGAGTTTGGATCGGAGGCATACATGACGCTGGCGATGGATCTGGCGGCGCAGAACCGGCAGGCGGTGCTCGCGCAGGAGGGTGATGTGCTGCTCCTGTGGAACACCAGGCGTGTGCTGGTTCGCGGGCCTCGGACCACGGCTCCGACCGGTGAGAAGTGACCGGAGACTCGGAATGGTCCTCGGCCGGCGTGATTGCCTGCCGGGGCTTTGATTCGCTCGAGGGGTAGGGCGGCGGGGTGGATGTGGGGGGGCGGTCTCTTGAACACGGGGCCGAGTTCAACGTGAAGCGGGGTGCCACATGCCGCTGGGACGAGTGCTTGTTGTAGAGGACGACGCGGCGATCCGTCGCGGTGTCGTTGATGCGCTGAAGTTCGCGGGATACGCGACAATCGAGGCGGGGGATGGCGTGGCGGGATTGGACGCGGCGACGGGGGCCGAGGTCGACCTGATGCTGCTGGACATCCTCATGCCGAAGATGAACGGGTTTGAGGTGCTGGCGGAGGTCCGGCGGGCGAAGTCGACGCTGCCGGTGATCATCCTGACGGCGAAGGGTGAGGAGCAGGATCGTGTGCGTGGTTTGCGCGAGGGGGCGGACGATTATGTCGTGAAGCCGNNATCTGATCGCGAATCCCGGGCGGGCGATCTCTCGCGAGGAACTGCTGCTGCGGGTGTGGGGTCTGGACCCGCGCGGGATGCACACGCGAACGGTGGACATGGCCGTGGCGCGCGTGCGTGAGGCGCTGGGGGATAGCGCGGGAACGCCGAGCGTGATCCAGACGGTGCGGGCCAAAGGGTACATGCTGGTGAGTGAGGCGCAGGAGATTGTTCGATGATCCGTCGGCACGGCGTGCTCTTGGCGTTCGTGGCGTGCACGCTGGCCGTGGTCGGGGCGATGGCGTGGCTGACGTGGCACGCGCTCCGGATGGAGCGGAACGAGGCGCGGGCACGGGACGAGGCGCTCTATCAGGACACGCTGCGGGTGGNNAGGCGCGGGAGGTGGCGAGGCCATACTTCGAGTACCAGGCGTTCTACCCGGCGGATCGGGCGTACACGCGGATGTGGGAGGAGGTCCGTCCCGGTGACGTGCTCGTGCCCTCGACACTCTTGCGGCTGCACACGTCGTTTGTGCGGTTGCACTTCCAGTGGTCGGTTCGGGATGGGTGGACGTCGCCGCAGGCTCCGAGCGGGAACATGCGCGACATGGCCGAGTCGACGTATTGCACGTCGAGCGAGGTTGTCCGCGCGCAGGAGGATCTGGAACGGTTGCGATCGTGCTTCGTGTCGAGCGGGTCGTCGTTCCAGGTGATGGACCTGTCGCTGGGTGACGGCGTCTCCGATCGCGGGCCTCGGATCAGCGGGCTGATGGCCACGGAAGCGCTGGACGCGGGGATGGGCAGGGCGGCATTCGAACAGGTATCACCGAAACCGATGGCCTCTCGGGAACCGGCGACGTTCGGCAAGGAGGACTATGCCCGGCGGAGCGCGGCGGCCCAGATCATCAACGAGGGCAGGCGTGCATTCACGCCGTCCGCGGCCCGGGTGCAGACGTCGAGTGCTGCCTTGGACACTCGCTCGCGTGGGATGGGCCTGGCTGAAGATCCCGTCGGGGTGCTGACGAAAGCGGAGAACATCCGGCTCGCCGCGGTGATGGAAAACGCCCCGGACGATATGGCGAGCCTGACGCTCCGGCAGATTCAGGCCAAAGACGTGCTCGACGCGGAACGTGAAGCGATTGAGGATGAGTCGTCGGTGGCCGTCGGAATGTTCCAGCCCGCGTGGTTGTCGGGCGTGACGGGCGAGGCGAGCGAACTGGTATTCACCCGGGACGTTCGCAAGAAGGACGCGTACGTGGCGCAGGGGTTCTGGATCGATTGGCCCTCGCTCCGGGCGGAGTTGGTGTCGCGGGTGGACGAGCTGTTCTCGGAGGTCGAACTGGTGCCGGACCCTCAGCGGACTGCGGATCTGGCGCATCGGATGGCGACCATCGACGTGGCATTGGTGGCGACGCCCCGGAAGCGGCTGATGCCCGTCTTGGCGTCGTGGACGCCTTTAGAGACGGGGCTGGTGCTGGCGTGGATCGCGGTGGTGGGGGCGGTAGGGGCGATCGCGGTGGTGCTGCGGACCTCGACAGAACTGGCGGAGCGTCGCGGACGGTTTGTGTCGGCGGTGACGCATGAACTCCGCACGCCGCTGACGACATTCTGCATGTACTCGCAGATGCTCGCGGACGGGATGGTGCCCGAGGGGGATGCGACGCGGGACTACGTGCGGACGCTCAAGAACGAGTCGAAGCGATTGGCGGACATCGTGGAGAGCGTGCTGGAGTACGCGCGGCTCGGGCGCCGGCGTGCGTCGGGGGCGATGCACCACGAGTCGATCACGGTGGACGAACTCATGGAACGGCTAGAGGAGCCGCTGCGCCGGCGGGCGGAACAGTGCACGATGGAGTTGGTGGTGGAGCGATCGGGCCCGGGGGCGGCGAGCGTGCGGGCCGAGCCCGGAACGATCGAGCGGATCATCGCGAATCTGCTGGACAACTCGTGCAAGTATGCGAAGGACGCGACGGATCGACGGGTCCATCTGCGCGTGCTGGTGGGTGGTGGTGATCTCAAAATGGTGGTGTCGGACCACGGGCCCGGGATCGAGTCGGGCGAACGGACGAAGATCTTCCGGGCGTTCGTGCGCGGAGAGGCGCAGTCCAGCGGGACGGTCTCGGGGCTTGGTCTTGGTTTGTCGCTCTCGCGCGGGTTGGCGGCGGATCTTGGCGGGTCGCTTCGCCTGACCGAGCCCTCGCGGGCGGAGTTCACGCTGACGGTGCCGCTGGCTTCGAAGTGAGCGTGTGATCAGAAGTCGGCGTGGAGGCCGCTGGTTCGCAGGAGCGTGCGGAACGCGTCGCTGAAGACGAAGTTGTGCTCGGGGAACTGGGCGCCGGCGAGATTCTGATCGACATGGCTGAACATCAGGTCGATGGTGCCGATCGTCTCGAACGCCGGCGATGGTGCGGCGTGGTCGAGGAGTTCGACGGTGCCTCTGGTCGAGGCGCCGATGTGGTCGAGTCGTTCGATGGCGGCGGTGTAGCGGAGGGTCGTGCCCGGTGTCGCGTCGTGCGAGAGTTCGACGCTGCTGACTTTGGCGAGGACGACTTTTTCTTTGAAACTGCCGGCGTGGCCGACGAGGATGCCCGCGGTTTGGGCCATGCCCTCGATGATGAGGGAGGCTGGCATGATGGGGACCGCCGGGCGTGAGCCGGTCGCCTGGAAATGGTCGTGGAGGTGCTCCTCGGCGAGGGAGACATTTTTGATCGCGACGAGGCGCTCGCGTGGGACGAGTTCCACGATGCGATCGATCCACATCCAGCGCATCGGGAGGCTCCTTGGAGTGTCGCCGTCGCGATCAGGCGAGTTTCTTCTCGACGAAGCGGACGAGCGCATCGACGGTGAACATCCGCCCGACCTTGGTGAGTTGGGGGTCCTTCTCGAACTCGGTGAAACTGAGGTGGGGGAGTTTGGCCTTGAGTTCGGCGATGCCGTGAGGCGTGACCTTGCCGTCTTTGACGTACTCGGGGTTCTGGGCGACGTTGTCGGGGAAGAGCTCACCCTGGGCGATCTTGAAGCCGAAGGCCTGCTCGAGTTTGAAGCCGATGTCGAGGAAGTCGATGGACTCGGCGCCGAGGTCGGCGGTGAGGGAGGCCTGTGGCGTGACGTCCTCTTCATCGGCGGCGAGGGCGTCCACGATCACGTCACGGACCTTGGTGAAGATCTCATCTTTGGACATTGAAGGCATGGGGTTCCTCTGAGAGTCGGCGAAGGTGAACACGTTCGGGAAAGTCTATGGTCGCGGGCGCGGCGTGACGAGCGGACCACACACCCCGTGTGCTCATCCCGCGTGGATGGGAACCGTCGTGGGGCGGAGGGAGAATCGGCCCGAGGCGGCGGCGGTGTCGTCCCCGCCCGCGATCGTGATGGTGCCCTTGAACTCGACGGGGTCGAGGGACGCGCTGGTGGGCGTGCCGAGCCGAGAAACCTCGATCCGCATGGTGTCACCCGGTCGCACGAATCGGCCATATTTGAGCGCACGAACCCGCCCCAGGACCCAGGGTTTGGGGGATGGCGAGTCGCGTTCGATGTGGCGACGTGCGGCCTGGACCATGGCTTCGAGCATGAGGACGCCGGGGAGGACGGGGAAGGTGGGGAAGTGGTCGGCGAGGTACTCCTCGCCGGCGGTGACGGCGCGGACCGCGACGAGGCGTGTGGCGCTGGTCTCCACGATCTGATCGACGAGTTCGAATCGCATCGGACGTAGCGTAGTTCGGCGTGTGCCCGTACGCTGTGCTGTGGCGGCTCTTGTGGACCATGCCGTGTGCCTGCGTCAGTGGGACTGGTCGGAGACCAGCCAGACGGTCTCGCTGCTGACACGCGAGCATGGCGTGGTGCGCGGGCTGGCGAAGGGGTCGCGGCGACAGCCCGGGCGGTTCGGCGGGGGGATCGAGTCGGCGACGCGCGGCGAGGTGGTCTTCCACCCCAAGCCGGCGCACACGCTGGCGACGATCGCGGGGTGGGACGTGCTCGAGACGTTCTCGGCGGCACGCTCGAGCGTGGCCGGCTTCGCGGGGGCGACGCTGATGATCGAGGCGACGCAGCGCGGGATCAGCGAGTCGGATCCGCACCCCGCGGTCTATGACGCGCTCGTGGAGGCGCTTCGAACGGCGGATCGCGGGTCGGCGTGCGTGGCGGCGTTTCTATGGCGATTGCTCGTCGACACGGGGCACAAGCCCGAACTGGATCATGATGTGGCCAACGGGGACGCGACGCCCTTCCCACGAGGACGAACAATCGGGTTCGATCCGCTTCGGGGCGGAGTGACCACGGATCCGGGGCCAGGTGTCATCTCGGGCGTGTGGCGGGTTCGTGGGGAGACCCTGGAGTATCTGCGCGGCCTTGACCGGGCTGGTTCCTCCGTGGTGCCGCCGGGGCGAAATGACGAGGTCCCGGACCGTGCGGCTCGTCTTCTGGCCCGGTACGTCGAGGCCCAGTGGGGTGTCGGTCTTGTCAGCCTGCCCGCGTTCTGGAGCACGTCCGAGAAGAATGCTGAAGTCGCTGACGGTCCGGACCGATGATTCGGAGCGGGATGTGAGTATGTACGAGCTCGCGAGGCCAACGGATGGCCGTGTCGAGGAAGGCACTGTTGCATGGATAGCACTCTGCTGGAAAAGGTACTGTCGTGCAACTCGCTGCCCTCGTTACCGGCGGTGGCGGTGCGGGTGATCGAGTTGACGTCGGACATAAACGTCTCACTCGATGAGCTCGCCAAGTGCATCCAGAACGACCAGGGGCTTGCGGCGAAGATCCTGCGGACGGTGAACTCGAGTTTTTACGCGTTGCGTCAGCCGTGCGGCTCGGTGCAGAAGTCGCTGGTGATGCTGGGGCTCTCGCCGGTGAAGACGCTGGCGTTGGGCTTCTCGTTGATCTCGTCGGTGGAGGCGACACGGACGAACGGGTTCGACTATGTGTCGTACTGGCGTCGCGGGTTGTACACGGCGGTGGGCGCCAAGTGCTTTGCCGAGAGCACACGCCGTCCCTTCGCGGACGAGGCGTTCCTCGTGGGGCTGCTCCAGGACATCGGCCAGATGGCGATGTACATGGCGCTGCGCGATCGGTACCTGCAGGCGATCGCGCCCGCGAAGCAGGACCACTCCAAGGTCGCGAGTCTCGAGGCGTCGGCGTTCGAACTGGGGCATGCCGAGGTCGGCGCGATGCTCGCGGAGCGATGGAAACTCCCGACGGATCTGGTGGCGGCGGTGCGGTTCCACGAGCGTCCGACCGCGGCGCCGCAACGGATCGCGGACCTGGCACGGACGGTCGCGCTGGGATCGAGTTTCCATGATTCGATGACCGATTCCGACCCGAGCGGCTCGCTGGCGAGGCTCTATCAGAGGGCGGATCAGTGGTTCGGGCTGGACGTGGGCACGGCGCGATCGGCGGTGCGGCGGGCGAACGACGGCGTGCGGGAGTTGTCGTCACTCTTCAGCCTGGACACGGGATCGTTCGCGGACGCGGACCAGGTGATGGAGCGTGCGGAACGCGGGCGTGCCGAGTTGGAGGTCGTGCCATGGGAGCCAGGTCCAGAGGTCCTGAATCTCTTGACCAACGAGCCGGAGTTGGATCCGCTGACCGGGCTGATCGCGCGGAGCGCGTTCGACGGGGCGTTGCGTCAGGCGATGAAGGACGGTCGTGCGGCGGGCTTGCCGGTGTCGCTTCTGCAGATCGGGATCGGGTCGCGGGGGACGAAACTGCAGACGGACATACTCGAGGCGAGTGACGAGGCGGTGATCGAGTTGTCGCAGGTTCTGAGGAAGTATTTCCAGTCACGAGGGATGGTCAGCCGGCTGAGCGAGGACATCTTCGCGGTGATCCTGATGGGGACGGCGCGGACGCAGACGCTGTTCGAGGCCGAACGCTGCCTCGCGGAACTGCGGGGGGGGACGTTCGGGAGGCGTGGCGCGTGGGCGGCGATCGGTGTGGCTTTCGCGGCAACGGGTACGGAGCCCGGGCCGACGAGCGCTCGCGAGTTGGTTGTTGCCGCGACGAAATCTCTTGGAGAGGCGTCACGTCTGAAGGGCGAGCGCGTGGTCGAGCACACGGTGGCGAAGGCGGCATGAAGCGGGAAATTAGCCCGGAAGCAGGCGCCCGATGGTGGTGGGCGTCAAGGGGAATTCGCGCGAGGTCTGGCGGATGCTGTCGAGGGTGACGCGGCCGATGCGGGCGAGTTCGTCCTCGATGGGGATGTAGTCGTTGAGGTAGAGCCAGTTGGCGCCCAGCCGGTGCATGCGGTCGCCCGGGCGTTCGGCGCCGATAGTGGCGCTGGTGGCGAGTTTGTTGCGAAGGCGTTCGAGGTCTTCGGTCGTGGCGGTCCGGGCGACGCGGTCGAGCTGTTCTTTGGCCTTCTCCCAGACGGTGTCGAGGCGGTCGGGGTCGGCGGTGGCGAAGAGCACGTAGTCGCCG
>JRYD01000732.1_pt1 | contig 23293 bp, 24 predicted proteins | sample 235311 | NCBI WGS metagenome assembly JRYD01 (sample SAMN03074213, study PRJNA261472) | activated sludge metagenome | biome: Common Effluent Treatment Plant; feature: Wastewater; material: Activated sludge; isolation source: activated biomass in a lab-scale reactor treating industrial wastewater at... | reverse complement strand
AGAATACGAAGGCCGCGAGGTTCAGCCGCAGGATAATGGCTATCTAACAAAAGGCGCCGAAGAGTTCGCACGTGTCAGTAGCCCTTCGTCGGGTAAGGGCTCAGCATCGCGCAACGGCGAACTGGAGGAATTCCCGGGTCTAAAGCGCGCTCCGCTCCGTGCAAAACCCGGTCAGTGCGTCACGCAGATCCATTACGCCCGCAAGGGTATCATCACGCCGGAGATGGAATATATTGCGATCCGCGAAAACCTCGGCCGTGAGCGTAACGCGGACGCCATTCGCCGGAATGCGGACGCCCTCGTCCGCAACGATCCGCAGGATCGCAGCTCGTTGTATCATCAACACCCCGGCCAATCCTTCGGTGCTTCGATTCCCCAATTCGTTACACCGGAATTTGTCCGTGATGAGGTGGCGAGAGGTCGGGCGATTATTCCGGCGAACATCAATCATCCCGAAAGTGAGCCGATGATTATCGGGCGAAATTTTCTGGTGAAAATCAATGCGAACATCGGAAATTCGGCGATTGCGTCTTCGATTGAAGAGGAAGTCGAGAAGATGCGTTGGTCAACGCTTTGGGGAGCCGACACAGTGATGGATCTTTCGACCGGCAAGAATATCCATGCAACGCGCGAATGGATCCTCCGCAATTCGCCTGTGCCGATCGGAACGGTGCCCATCTATCAGGCACTCGAAAAAGTCAACGGCAAGGCGGAAGATCTGACGTGGGAAATTTATCGCGACACGCTGATCGAACANNCGCGGCGGCTCGATCATGGCGAAATGGTGTCTCGCCCATCACGAAGAAAGTTTTCTCTACACGAGGTTTCGCGAGATCTGCGAGATCATGCGGACTTACGATGTTTCGTTTTCTCTCGGCGACGGCTTGCGTCCCGGCTCGATCGCCGATGCCAACGACGAAGCCCAATTTGCCGAACTCGAAACTTTGGGCGAACTCACGAAAATCGCTTGGGAAATGGATTGCCAAACGATGATCGAAGGTCCTGGACATGTGCCGATGCACCTCATCAAAGAGAATATGGACAAGCAGCTCGAGGTCTGCGGCGAAGCGCCTTTCTACACGCTCGGGCCGCTGACCACCGACATCGCGCCGGGCTACGACCACATCACGAGCGGCATCGGCGCGGCGATGATCGGCTGGTTCGGCTGTGCGATGCTCTGCTATGTAACGCCAAAGGAACACCTGGGTTTGCCCAACAAGCAGGACGTCAAAGAAGGCGTCATCACCTACAAGCTCGCCGCGCACGCCGCCGACCTCGCCAAGGGCCACCCCGGCGCGCAATACCGCGACAACGCCCTCTCCAAGGCGCGCTTCGAGTTCCGCTGGGAAGACCAGTTCAACCTGGGGCTTGACCCCGAAAAAGCCAAAGAATTCCACGACGAAACTCTCCCCGCCGAAGGAGCCAAACTCGCCCACTTCTGCTCAATGTGCGGACCGCATTTCTGCTCAATGAAGATCACCCAGGAAGTCCGCGAATTCGCCGCCGAACAAAACATCGAAGCAGAAAAAGCCCTCGCCGTCGGAATGAGCGAAAAAGCAAAAGAATTCGTCGCAACCGGGAGCGAGATCTACCACGGAAATTTGTCGGAAGGGGCGAAAGAGCATCGCTGAGGAGTATTGAAATGAAAACACCAGCAATAATCGATGTTTTAAGGCGGGTCGGGCTTTGTGTCGTACTCTCGTTAGCCATAGGCCTCTCTGTAGTTGCTCAGACATCCGTTGTTACTTCAAAGCTGAAAGGCACAGTTTACGACGCACAAGGTTCGGTGGTCGTTAAGGCGAAAGTTACGGCTGTCAATCCCAGCAAGAAAAAGTTTGAAACTTTTTCAGATGAGAATGGCGAATATGAAATTGCCCTTCCGTATAACAAATACGACTCGTCACGAAAGTTCGAAGAAGCGGTTTACGACATTTCGGTCGAAAGCCCCGGGTTCACGACAACAGTAATCAAGAGTTACGTGTTCATTCCGAGCCAGTTCGGAATGATGCAGTTGGATTTAGCCCTAAGATTGGAGCCGCTCAACGATGAGAGTCATCCGTGAACTGCCGGTCAGTCACTCAAGGTTATACCCTAACTGCTGTGTTAAACTGCGGAAGTTATGGCAAAGGTATCTGCAGAAGAACTTGTTGAGTGAAGAGAATCCGATACAACTTCCCCCAAATTGACATAATTGTGGATTAATTTGATAAACTGGGTGGACAATGTGCGTCCAAACATATTAAAGGAAGACACAGAATATGATCACAACCAAGGAAAATCGCGAAAATCGTTTTAGCATTCGGGCGACGGCGAAGCAGAAAGAGTTGATTGCTCGTGCCGCAAGCACTGTCAATAAGACGATCAGCGAATTCGTTTTGGAAAATGCGATCGAAGCCGCCGAAGCCTTGGAGATGGACAATGCTAATTTTGTCGTCAGCCGTGAAAAATACGAGCAATTCTTGGCTGCATTGGACGAAAAACCGAAGTCAATTCCAGCGCTTCGTAAACTCTTTTCAGAAACGATCTGATGGAAACAAATCCATTGGATAAGCTTCAGGACCGCGCTTCATTTGATTGTGAAGTCGAGCCTCTTAATGTCTATCTAAGGAAATATGCCCTTCAGAATCAGAAGAAAGATGCGGCCCGAACGTATGTTCTAACTACTGACAAAGATCGAATCATCGGCTATTACACTCTGGTGTTCGGCTCGGTTTCCATCGAAGAAACCACGCCAGAAATTTCCGCGGGATTGGGCAAATATCCGATCCCGATCATATTATTGGCACGTCTGGCGATCGATAAAACACAAAAAGGTAAAGGTTTAGGCAAACACCTGGTGAAAGATGCTTTACTTCGTGCGGTGCGCGCCTCAGAAATCGCCGGTTTGCGGGCTTTTCTTGTCCACGCCAAAGACGAATCAGCAAGAACATTTTATGAAAGACTCGGTTTCAAGCCATCGCCTCATAACGAACTTCACTTGTTTTTGAAGATGTCAGACATTCGAGCATCGTTGAACGATACACAATAGCCAAACTTGTGCATTAGTTCTTGGATTTACAGAAGAAAAAGTACTCGCCATCGGCATGAGCGAAAAGGCAAAGGAATTCGTCGCAACCGGCAGCGAGATCTATCACGGGAATTTGCCGGAAGGAGCGAAGGAACATCGTTGAGGAATTTAATACGAAAAATAGTGAGGAGAAAATGTATGAAATTTGAGAAGTTAGTGCCGAGTATTTTTTATGCTGATATTGCGGATGGTTTGAAAATGTTTGTTGACTGTTTGGGATTTGAAATCGGACACGATGAAAGAAACTCTGCTAACCCGTTTTGTGTGGTTGAGAGAGACGATTTACGAATAAATCTTTTTGAGGACGCTGTTCATGCCAAAGAACATAATCCCGAATTTAGGCTGGTTACTAAAAATATTTCGGAAGTTTATGAGAGGGTTTCCAAATCGCATCACGAATTTCTTCATCCAAACCTTAAGGAAATTACGCTTCGTCCTTGGGGAGCCAGGGAGTTCTGTTTGATGGATAACCAATTGGGTGTTCGCATTCAAGAATGGCAACTTGGCTAAAATGAAATCGTGGCGAAAACTATGGAATTGAAAGTAATCGAACTGCACGAAGACAAAACCGGAGAAATTTTCGATACGCCCGACTGCCAACAACTGTTGACTGTATATGAGGATTTTTATCCGCAAATCGGGTTTAATCCGCCGTGGGTTGGCTATTTTGTGATTCGTGAAAATACGGTTGTCGGTTGCGGCGGTTTTGTCGGGCAACCGCAGGACGGAAAAGTTGAAATCGCTTACTGGACTTTCACGGAGTTTGAAGGTCAAGGCGTTGCTTCGTTTGCTTGTCGGGAATTGGTTTCAATCGCTCATCGGACAGACCCGAATGTAACGATTGCAGCCAAAACCAAGCCCGAACATAACGCCTCGACAAAAATTTTGGAAAAGAACGGCTTTGCATTTAAAGAAATCGTGCAGGACCACGAGATCGGCGATGCCTGGCTTTGGGTACACCAGAAGGAAACGGGAGTGTTCTGATCAAAGGCGGCTACACCGACCGCTCGTAAGCGAGAACGCGTGGATCCTTCGTTCGTAAAGCGTGAAGCGGCCCCGGAACAATTCCTCGGAACTTGTGTCCGGCCTTGAGCGTAAGACCTTGACACTATGAGAGCGGTTTTCTTTTTCATATTGATCATCGCGGCATTGGACATTGCCGCCATAGCGCAAGCCCCGGCCGAAGCAATAAAGGTCGAGCCGGCAAATGGTTTTTCGTACCCTTACTATCTCTATATCCCGGCCGAGATGCGTGCTCCCTCGGAGAAGGGCGGCAAGTTCACGCTGCTCGTTATGCCGAATAATTCGGGCAAGACCGATGATGACCTCGGTGTTCAGGAGGCGGACGTAAAGCGAAGGATCGCACAGGCTCAAACTGCCTTTGCAAAACTCGGCGTAGCGATTCTGATGCCTGTTTTCCCTCGCCCAAGATCAGATTGGAAGATCTACACTCACGCTCTCGACCGCGACTCAATGCTAACGGATAAGGCTGAGTACCGGCGCTTCGATCTGCAGCTGATCGCGATGATCGACCACGCACGCAAGCGGTTTGAGAAAAATGGTGTCAAGGTCGATGGGCGTGTTCTGATGATATATGGTTTTTCCGCCGCGGGAATGTTCTCCGACCGATTCGCGTTCCTTCATCCCGACAGGGTGAAGGCCGCCGCCGTGGGAGCTCCCGGCGGGTGGCCGATCGCGCCTGTTGCCGACTTCAAGGACAAGGCCCTTCGTTACCCGCTCGGAGTCGCTGACATTAAGGCCGTCTCGGGCAAGAAGGTCGATCTGAAAGAGCTGCGAAAAGTTTCATTCCTGGTTTTTATGGGCGATAAGGATGATAACGATTCTCTTCCCTTCGCCGACGGTTATGAGCCGGAGGACAAGGAGCTTGCGTTCTCGCTTTTTGGCCCTACGCCGATATCACGCTGGGAAACGAGCAAGCAGTTGTACAAGGAGAGCGGCCTCGACGCAGAGTTCAAGCTATATCCGGAGACACCTCATAAGGTAACAATGGCGATGATCGAGGATATAACAGCATTCTTCGCAAAGCACATAAAGTAAATCGCCTTCTCCCCTACCTTACATAATGGTTTCGTGGATGCTTGGCGGTGTGGGCGGGCCGTTCTTAAGGTAGTCTCCGATCGCGACCTCTGGGTAAATGTCCGAATATTTCATCACCTTGGTCGCACCGACGCGTCTGAATATGTGTTCGCGGGAAAGTTCGTCGGCAGAGTGCACGCCTGAGGCTGCAACCAGTTCGATAAAGCTCTTTACGGTCGCTTCGTGAAAGTTAAAAACACGGTGCGATTTATCCTCGACGTCAAGGCCTTTGATCAGCCTCTCATCTTGAGTGGCAACGCCTGTCGGGCACGTGTTTCGATGGCATTGCAGTGCCTGAATGCAGCCCGTCGCCAGCATCATCGCGCGTGCGACATTGACCATATCCGCTCCGATCGCGATAAGCCGCGCAATGTGAAAACCGTTGAAGACCTTCCCGGCCGCGATCACCCTTATTTCCTTTTTGAGGTCGTAGCCGCGTAATGTGTCGATCGCAAAAGACAATCCGTCGCGAAGCGGCATCCCGATCGAGTCGGCAAATTCGATCGGTGCGGCGCCGGTGCCGCCTTCGCCACCGTCAATTGCAATGAAGTCCGGTTTAATTCCGGTGGAGATCATCGCCTCGCAGATCTCGACGAACTCGGCCTTTTTTCCGATACAAATCTTGAAACCGACCGGTTTGCCGCCGGAAAGATCGCGGAGCTGCTTGATGAAACGCATCAGGCCTTCGGCGCTGTTGAACGTGCTGTGCGAAGGCGGCGAGTCGACGGTCGTGTGCGGAACCACATGGCGGATCTTGGCGATCTCTTCGGTGTTCTTAGAGGCTGGCAGAATACCGCCGTGGCCAGGCTTTGCACCTTGCGAGATCTTTATCTCGATCATCTTCACGTTTGGGAGTGTCGCCTTTTCCTGAAATCTCTCCGGGCAGAATTCGCCCTCTTCGGTCCGGCATCCGAAGTAACCGGTCCCAATTTGCCAGATCAGATCACCGCCAGGTTTAAGATGATACGGGCTGATCCCGCCTTCGCCTGTATTCTGAGCAAAGCCGCCCATTTTCGCACCGGCGTTCATCGCAAGCACTGCGTTCTTGCTCAAGGAACCAAAGCTCATCCCCGAGATGTTCAACCGACTAGCAAGATACGGCTGGAGACAATCTTTTCCGCCGACCAAAACTCTCAATTCCTGTTCAAGATCAGCAGGCGCGGAAGCATAGATCGAATGTTCGATCCATTCGTAACCTGGACGATAAACGTCCCACTGCGTGCCGAACGGGTTGGTTGACGTGTCCTTCTTTGCTCGTTGGTAAACAACGGAACGGAATATGCGGTTGATCGGCTTCCCTTCGGTGTCGGTCTCGACAAAATACTGCATTATCTCAGGCCGAACTTTCTCCAACATGTAACGAAAATTTCCGATCACGGGAAAGTTCCTGCGGATCGACTGCCGCCTTTGGACCATATCGACCACGCCGACACCGACGATCGGCAATACGACGACCAGGCCGAAGAGGAAGTACGGGCTCAACAACCCGAGCAGCACGATCACAAGGATCGCGACAATTGAGGAGATCACAAAGATCGATTTAACGCTCATATTTACCTTTGCCGAACATCGAACATTTTACTACAAAGAAAAGTTTCCGAAAGTGTGCGGGGAGAAGAAGCCGCGTCGCGTTTTATTTTTGACTATATTGCCGTCATTATTAATCTTGTACGCTGCTTCGAACAGAACGCTATGCCTACACGAACGGAAAAAGCTGAAGCCTTTGCCGGGCTTCACATTAAAGGAGAACCACTCGTTCTCTTCAACATTTGGGACGCCGGAAGCGCCGTTGCTGTCGCGGAGGGCGGCGCGAAGGCGATCGCGACCGGAAGCTGGTCCGTCGCAGCGGCCGATGGATTTGCCGACGGCGAGAAGCTCTCACTAGACGCCGCCATCGCGAACCTCGAACGCATCACCGATTCCGTCGAACTTCCCGTTACGATCGACTTCGAAGGCGGTTACACGGCCGACAATACCGAACTCGCTGCGAACATACGACGCGTGATCGACGCCGGTGCGATCGGCGTCAATTTCGAGGATCAGATCGTCGGCAGCGACGGACTCTATTCCATCGAAGAGCAGCAAGAACGGATCACGACTATCCGCGAAACTGCCGCAAAGGCTGGCGTTCCGCTCTTCATCAACGCACGCACGGACATCTTCCTGAAGAACCTCGCAACGTACGATGAGTCGCATGTGAGCGAAGCGATCGAGCGTGCAAATGCATTTGCAGAAGCAGGTGCAGACGGTTTTTTTGCTCCTGGTCTCCGAAAATCCAACTTCATCAGACAGCTTGCCGACGCCTCGCCCATTCCGCTGAACATTCTCGTGATGGCCGATACGCCCTCGAATAGCGAACTCGCTTCCTGCGGTGTATCACGCATCAGTTACGGGCCGGGGCCGTACAAGCGGATGATCGAGTTCTTGAAGGGCGAGGCCCGCAAGGTTTACTTGTCCGAATAACGAATTTTATGTCCATCCAAATGGTTGACCTCAAGGGTCAGTATCAAAAGATCAAGCAGGAAGTTGACGCGGCCGTCCTCGAGGTTCTCGAATCAGCGGCGTTCATCAACGGCCCTGCGGTCTCGCGTTTTCAGGCCTCGCTCGAATCGTATCTGGGCGTCAAGCACGTAATTCCGTGTGCGAACGGGACGGACGCGCTGCAGATCGCGATGATGGCGCTCGGCCTCGAACCCGGCGACGAAGTGATCGTGCCGTCGTTCACATTCCTTGCGACGGCCGAGGTCATTGCGCTTCTGCGGCTTACGCCCGTCATGGTCGATGTGGATGCGGACACTTTCCTGATGAGGCCCGAGATCTTCGAGCGTGCGATAACGCCGCGGACAAAGGCCGTCGTGCCCGTGCATCTTTTCGGCCAAAGCTGCGATATGCGGNNGGCTGCTATGGCGATGGCGGTGCGATGTTCACGAACGATGACGAACTTGCGGCCAAAATGCGCGTCATCGCGAATCACGGCCAGGCGAAGCGTTATTATCACGAACGCATAGGCGTGAACTCGCGTCTCGATTCGATACAGGCCGCGATACTCGACATCAAACTGCGGCATTTGGACGAATACTGCGATGCACGCCGCAGCGTTGCCGACGCGTATGACGCAGCATTTTCGGATATCAAAGGGCTTGCAACGCCAAAACGTGCGGCGAATTCGACGCACGTTTTTCACCAGTACACGCTGCGTGTCACGAACGGGCGACGCGATGAGCTCAGCGATCATCTCGCATCGCTCGGAGTGCCCGCGATGATCTACTATCCCGTACCGCTGCAGCAGCAGGAAGCGTTCCGGCATTTCGTGCCTGAGAATCTCGAACTCCCTGTCGCCGACCGTCTCTGCACCGAGGTCATTTCGCTGCCGATACACACCGAAATGGACGCCGCGACGCAGGAGGCGATCATCAACGCCGTCCGTAGCTTCTTCCGGTCAGAACCGCCTGCGTGAGTGGGCGGNNAGTAAGGGCACTCTTGTCAGTGAGCGGTGAGTGGGTAACTCACAATTCACAACTCACAATTTCCCGATTTTTGTCCCATCCCGCCGCGAGTGGGCCAGTGGGACAAAGTGGGACAAGAATCGGCGTTCCGGCGACCTGCGATTACAATTTTTGTCACTTCTGTCAAAGATCATGATGTAAAACGTATGTTTACACACTCTCTACGAGTATATCATGGGTGTCAAGCGGGATTTCTATTCTTCTTCGACTTTGCCCCGGTCTTGTTTCACCCTACGCTATTTTATCCGTCCCTTTCAGGGACAAGAGTCGCGATCCGGCTCCGCAGAGAGACATGGTTCTCCATTTTCCATTCTCAATTCTCCATTTCGCCGCAGCAGGCTCTGCCTGTCTATGTGCGGAAAACCTATGGTTTTCCGTCCGCTCGCTCATACATAGCTCCGGAGGCGGCTTTAGCCGCCGACAGAACCTGCGGTCGCGTGTTCCACGCTCCGAGAGGAGATCGGCAGCGTTGACCACGTGCTGAAGCACGTGGCTAAACGCCCTTCGGGCAAAGAGTAATGCCTTGAACTTTCAGCCTCGAAGCCCTAAACTCATTTTGAAAAGCGAGCGGCCTGCAAGAAGCGTGAACCGCCACGGCCGCGGCCTCACGCCCGAACGCTTTTTTATCTCGACAAAAGGATTTAAGAAGATCGCGACCTCGAACGTAAATTCAGCTGACGCGGAAGGCGTAACGGCGGTGATCGAACCGCAGAATGCCGTGCGGCCCGTGCTCGTGCCGCCATCGACGGCCGGAATGACGACGAAGGTGGTCAAAGGTTCGCTCTGGACGCTTGCGGGACAGGTCGCGCCGCTTGCAGTCTCGCTTGTCGCGACGCCTTTCACGATCCGGCTTCTCGGTGCCGAAGGCTACGGCGTACTGATCCTGGTCGGGCTGATCCCGACGTATTTGGGTTTTGCAGACCTCGGGATGGGCATCGCTTCGACAAAGTTCGGCTCCGAGGCGTATGCCGCCGGCGACGCGGAAAAGGAAGCTCGGACGGTACGCACCGCTGCGGTGCTCTCGCTCGCACTCTCTGTGCCTTTCGGTGTGCTGATATTCGTGCTTTCGGGCTGGCTTGCGACGCTCTTTAACGTGCCCGAACACCTTCACGCCGAGGCATCGCTCGCCCTGAAGGTCGCGGCCTTTACCTTCGTGCTGAATTTTCTGAACAGCATTTTCAACACGCCGCAGCTCGACCGCCTGCGGATGGATCTGAACACCTTTGTGACCTCGGGCTTTCGTATGCTCGGCATCGCCGCAACGCCCATCGTGATCTACCTCGGCGGCGGCATACTCGGCGCCGTCGTCGTACTTTTTATCGCAAGCCTCGCGACGCTCGCCGGCCACCTCTACGTCTCAGGCCGCCTGCTCCCCCAACTCTTCGACATCTCCCTCGACCGCCAAGCCCTCCGCCCAATGCTAAAATTCGGCGGTGCACTGGCACTAGCGAGTATAGCTGCCTTAAGTCTTCTTAATCTTGACAAACTGATTCTTCCTGCTTTCGTAACCGTGAAGGCCCTTGCTTACTATTCGGTCGCATTTACTCTCGCGTCGATGCTTATCGTTTTTGGAAAGTCAATGATCCAATCATTGATCCCGGCATTCTCTCAGCTTCAGGGAGATGAAAGAAGCGATGCCCGCCAGAATCTTTTTGATCGAGGACTGCGCTTTAACATCATTCTGCTTATTCCTACACTGACCGTCCTCGCAGTTATTGCAAAACCATTCTTTACTCTTTGGGCCGGTGAGGATTTTGGGCGTGAGAGCATCTTGCCTTTCTATATTCTGCTTCCGGGGATGTTTCTTTGTATTCCTGCTTTTCTTCCGCACTCTGCGATAATGTCCGCGGGGCGCACTGATCTTTTTGCCAAGCTCTACTTCGCGGAACTAGTTCCGTACATCTTGTTGGTAACCGCGATGACTTGGAACTTAGGCATAATTGGTGCTGCCATTTCGTGGAGTGTCATGATCGCTGTTGACGCAGTAATGCAATTTACGATTGCCCAAAGGGTGGCCGGCGTCAAGCTCTTTCGATCGGCATTCAAAGCGATGCCAATTTCCGCTGCCCTTATGTTTATCCCGATCGTTGTGCACGTGTATGAACAAAGTCTAAGCCTGGTGACCGCCGTTGCTCTTCTCGTCTCGCTTGCATTGTACATATGGACAGTCTGGATCAGGGTTTTGGTGCCGAATGAACGTGATGCCGTTAGGAATAAGTTGGCTTCCATGCGACATCTGTTCGAACGGCTCCCCGCTCACTGACTTTCTTAAGCCACAATACCGTTTTACCGCGCTTAGTCTAATTAACATTTATGGCGATAGCTGAACGATTTCAAGGAGCGAATACCATAGATTCCGGCAGGTTGTCGGCCTATTGGGGTGAGCATGCGGCGCGGTATAAGTTCGCATTGCCTTTTGCGGCGGGGCAAAGGGTGCTTGATATCGCGTGTGGAACGGGTTACGGCGTCGGACTTTTGAAAGACTCGGCGGCGTTCGTCGTTGGTGCGGACGTTGACGCGGACGCGATCTCGGAAGCAAAGGTCGAGGTCGGCCCGAATTCTGCCATCGTCTTTGGCAACGGGTTGATGCTGCCGTTCGGTGACGGTGAGTTGGACATCGTATGTTCGTTCGAGACGCTGGAGCATTTGCATGACCGAACGGGCCTTCTGGCAGAGTTCCGACGAGTGCTCAAACCGAGCGGGAAGCTGATCCTTTCAACTCCTAATGCTCACTATTCGCAGCCTGTTGACGGCGTTCCGACCAATCCGTTTCACATTTTCGAATACACGCCCGAGGAGCTTAGCGCGGAGTTGTCGGCGTTCTTCGAGATCGAGCGTTTCCTTGGACAGACGCTGGCACCGAGTATCAGGATCCCGCCGTTCTACGACGCACAGCGTCGGTTGCCGACCGACATCAAAACACGGTCTATGCTCTTTGCCTGGAAGGTTTTCAACAAGATACCGTTCACAATGCGGGAGCGGCTGAGCGACGCGATCTGGGGAAAACCGTTCTATCCGACCGAAGATGACTACGTTTTCAGCGAGGAAACCTTAGAGACGGCACCTGTGCAGGTTGCTCTCTGCCGGCCGAAGAAGTGAAGGTAAGCGTCATAATCCCGAACTATAATTACTCGAAGTATGTCTGCGAGGCGGTTGAGAGCGCTCTCGGTCAGACCTATCAGAACAAAGAGGTCATCGTCGTTGACGATGGCTCGACGGACAGCTCCGTCGAGCTTCTCGCAAAATACGGCGATAAGATCAGATTGATAGCCCAGAAGAACGCAGGCGTTTGCGCCGCCCGCAACAACGGCGTCGCCGCATCGACCGGCGAGCTGATCGCCTTTCTTGATGCGGACGACGTCTGGATGCCGGAAAAACTTGAGAAACAAGTGGCTCAGTTCTTGGCGGACCCGAACGTCGTCTTGTCGCATGTTGGTATGGAGGACATTGATGCTAACGACACCGTCTTAGCTACACATCTCGACGGTATGAGCGGAAAAGTATCGTCACACATGCTCTTGTTTGAGGAAGCGGTCATATTAGGAGCTTGCAGCGGTGCGGTTGTTCGACGAAAACCGTTTGAAACTCTCGGCGGCTTCGACAAAAGAATGTCGACAGCCGCCGATTGGGATTTTTGCTTCCGAATAAGCCGTTTGGGCAGTATCGCCTTTGTCCCCGAACCGCTCCTCAAATACCGCTTTCATGGCTCGAACATGCACGGAAATATTAGGGTGATGGAGCACGATACGCTCATCGCCTGGCGGAACGCGTTTGATACCGCGGACGAAAGTATTCGTGGGTTAAGGCCGCGTTCATACGGAAATCTGCACAAGGTTCTTGCCGGTTCGTATTTGCGGAGCGGACAATACGGCGGCTTTGTGCGAAATCTGGTAAAAAGCCTTTGGTTCAGGCCGAGCTACTTGGGTTACTATCTTAGTTTGCTCGTCGGTCGAAAAAGCAGTAAATGAAAAGACATCTCCTGGAAATACTTGCGTGTCCTAAATGCACGGACGAACTTCGATCATCATCAAACGATGAAAACATCTCGGAAGGCAGCCTGACGTGCGTCGGCTGCGGCGAAGATTTTCCCGTGACAAACGGAATACCGCGCTTCGTCCCGCAAGACAATTACGCATCGTCTTTCGGATATCAATGGAATCTGTTTAGAAAAGTGCAGCTCGATTCCTACAACGGAACTACGCTTTCCGCGGACCGTTTGTGGAACGAGACCGGATGGACTCCCGATGAACTATCCGGAAAATGGGTTCTCGACGTCGGATGCGGAGCCGGACGGTTCCTGGATGCTGTTTCAAGGAGCGACGGCGAGATAGTAGGGATAGACATCAGCAACGCGATAGACGCTTCGCAGGAAAATCTCACGGATCGGGAAAATATTCATTTCGTACAGGCAAGTATCTACGATCTGCCGTTTCGTGAAGGTGCGTTTGACCGCGTTTATTGTATCGGCGTTGTCCAGCACACGCCGGACCGTGATAAGACCCTTCGTTCAATCGCCGCAATGGTTAAACCCGACGGCAAAGTGGCGCTAACCATCTATCCGCGAAGACCCTGGACTAAGCTGTTCTCAAAATATTGGCTGCGGCCCATCACAAAGCGAATGCGAAAGGAAACGCTCCTTAAGCTGATCCAGGGCGTTATGCCGGTCGCGTTTCCGATCACTGAGGTTCTCTTCCGAATCCCGCTTTTGGGCAAAGCGTTTATGTTCATAATTCCGGTTGCGAATTATGTACACGAAAAGCAGTTGAATCGAGAACAGCGATATTCGTGGGCAGTGCTGGATACATTCGATATGCTTTCCCCCGCATTTGACCGGCCAATGACCGCCGCCGAAGCTCTCAAACCTCTTGAAGAATCCGGCATTGAGATTACTCGCCAGCGAGACTCTGGGCTCAATCTGACCGGAACGCGGCAAAGAGCATTTGGCGGCGGCCCGCGAATTTGAAGTATTTTTTGGAGTTCCCGCTAAGGAGATTTTTCGGCATTCGCCGCAGGCGACAAATAAAGTAGCCTGACGTGAAACGTCCGGTAAGCGGTTGAGTCGATCGCCGACCATGTAAGGGTCGAGTCTTTATGGCACAAACCTTTTTCCAGGGATATCTGCATATCGTCTTTTCTACCAAAGGGCGTGTAAAGTTTCTGACCGCAGATGTCGAGGCTGAACTTTTTCGGTACATCGCCGGGATCGTAAAAGGTCACGGGGCCATTTTGATAATTGGAAGCGGCGCGGCTGACCATGTTCATTTATTGGTCTCTTTCAGCAAGCACACGGATATTCCGAAGATGATCGGAGAGATAAAGCGTTCAAGCTCGAAACTTCTAAAAACAAAAGGAAGATCGCTTTTCAAGTTTGCATGGCAGGAAGGATATTCTGCATTCACGGTCGGGCATGCCCAGCTTGATGTGGTGCGCAATTACATCGCCGGGCAGAAGGAGCGCCATAGAGCCCGTTTATTTGAGCAAGAGATGCGAAGTATTTATCGGAAAAATGGTATCGAGTTTGATGAAGACTTCGTGTGGGGTTAGAACTCGTCCCCTGCGGGGACGCATCATTATGCGAATCGGTTTCGTAGGGTTTCACCCTACGCTATTTTTCCCGTCCCCTTCGGGGACATTTGTGATCTAGTGCCTAAGACGCTTTATATTTGCTATTTTGGGCTGCGGGAGCCGCTTGTGCAGACGCAGGTGCTGCCGTATTTGCGTGAGATCGGGAAAGGCGGCGTGGACGTCTCTATTCTGACCTTTGAGCCGGAGTTTGCGAAGAGTTGGACGCGTGAGGCGATCGAAGAGACGCGCGGGCGGCTCGCTGCCGAGGGAATAACGTGGCATTGCCTCGGGTATCACAAATGGCCGAGCGTGCCGGCGACCGCGTACGACGTTCTGCGCGGCACGCTGCGTGTAAGACGGCTCGTCGCACGGGAGCGTTACGACGTTCTGCACGCGCGCGTGCATCTGCCGATGCTTATGGCGGCGATCGCACGCAGATTCTCGCGTGTGCGGCCAAAGCTGCTCTTTGACATACGCGGATTCTTCCCCGAAGAATACACCGACGCCGGCCGCTGGCCCGCGGGCGGCTGGCTCTTCCGCGCCGCAAAACGCGTCGAACGCTGGCTGCTGCGTGAATCCGACGCCTTTGTCGTCCTCACGGAGAAGGCCCGTGATATCCTGTTCGCAGGATCCCGCGAGACCGGCCGCGATCACCTTGGCCGTCCCGTCGAGGTAATTCCCTGCTGCGTGGACTTTGCGCGGTTCGATGCGGCGGCGAGCGAAGGCCGCGAGCAAATGCGTGCGAAATTGGGCGTCGAAGGCCGACGCGTCGTCGCATACGCGGGCTCGTTCGGCGGCTGGTATATGACCGACGAGATGCTCGATATGTTCGAGACCGCGAAAAAGCAGGACCCAGGCTCCTTCGCACTTATTTTGACGCAGCGTGATAAAGAGAAGGTCGCCGAAGCGATGCGCGCAAGAGGCTTTGCGGACACGGACTTCATTGTCGAAAGCGTCCGCCCGGACGAGATCGCCGCGTATCTGAACGCCGCCGACATCTCGATCTCGTTCATAAAGGCGTGCTATTCGAAGCTTTCGTCATCGCCGACGAAGCTCGCCGAATATCTCGCCTGCGGGCTGCCGATCATCGCCAACCGCGGCGTCGGCGATGTCGATGCTCTGATCGAGGACAACGGCGTCGGCGTCCTGCTCGATGACTTCTCCGAGGCGAGTTACATAAAGGCTCTCGAAGACCTCGCGAGCCTCGGCGACATCTCCGCCCGATGCCGCGAAACCGCCCGCCGCCACTTCGACCTCGAAACCGTCGGCGGAGCGAGATATCGTAGAATTTATGGGAACCTCACTTATGGCAACAATCAATAAGACCACCCACGATGGTTACATTTGGACGAAGCAAGATTGTCCGATATGCAAAATACCACCCAAGCAGTTTCTTGGGACGCGCGGCGGTCGCTCGCACCGTGAGGGACTCGGCGTCGAAGCGGAAATTTGGGCTTGCGAAAAATGTGGATTGATATTTCCAAACCCGATGCCCTTTCCGGAAAACGGATTGGGTCAGCATTACGATTTGGACGCAGATGATTACTTCCAACACCACGACAAGGATGAAAAGATCGAAAATGCTCGCTCTCTTGTCCAGAAGGCGGAGGAATTGCTCGGCCGACGAGGAAAGATCTTAGACGTAGGAGTTGGGCGGGGCGAGATCCTCCTAGTTGCAAAGGAACGAGGCTGGGATGTCTCAGGCGTCGAGCCATCGGAGACGTTCGCGGATTACGCGGAGAAGCATACCGGCGCGCGCATTTGGCGTCAACCTGTAGAAGACGCGGAGCTTCCGGATGGAGAATTTGACGTTATTATCCTCGGAGCCGTTCTTGAACATCTCTATGACCCCGACAAGGTGATAGAAAACATTGCTAGGGCATTGAAGGTCGGAGGGTTGCTTTACCTGGACGTCCCGAATGAACGTGGATTGTATTTCCGAATTGGAAACGTCTATCAAAAGTTACGCGGCCGGAAATGGACCGTGAACTTAGCCCCGACGTTTACACCGTTCCACGTCATCGGATTTAGTCCGAAATCGCTGCGTCTTCTTCTATCGAAATATAGCCTAAGCCCGGCGGCATGGACCGTCTATGCAGGAACAAGTCTTGTGCCGTCCGGTCGCGGGATCATCGGCTTCGTCGAAAGCGTCGCCTCGAAGTTAGTTACTGCGCTAAGCAGCGTAGGTGAAAATGGGACTTACATTGAAACGTGGGCGAGAAAGAGTTAAGTAGTAGATGCGTGTACTCGGATTGTGTTCATACCCTGTTTCGGCGGCGGCGACGCGTTTTCGGATGGAGCAATTCGTCGAACCGCTCAGGGCGCGCGGCATCGAGCTTGAGATAAAGCCTTTTGTCGATGAGACGCAATTCGCGGCGTTCTACGCTAAAGGCGGAGCGGTCGGCAAGGCGTTCGGGCTCGCGGGCTCGATCCTGCGGCGTTTCGCTCTGCTCGCGACGGCACGCCGCTACGACGTTCTGCTCGTGCAGCGGGAGGCCGCAATGTTCGGCCCCGCAATATTCGAATGGCTCTTTCAAAAGCTCGGCCGTATGCCCTTGGTGCTCGACCTCGACGACGCGACGTACGTCCGTTACGTCAGCCCGACCTACGGGCGGCTCGGCAGCTTTTTGAAGTTCTTCGGCAAGACCGATAACCTTATCCGCCGCTCGTCGGTCGTCGTCTGCGGCAACCGCTTCATCGCCGAATATGCCGAATCGCTCGGCGCCCGCACCGTCGTCATCCCGACCGTCGTCGATAGCGACAAGTTCCACCCCGTCGAAAAACACAACGACCCGCCCGTCATAGGCTGGATCGGCACACACTCGACCTTTAGGGTTCTTGAAGGTTTCTTCCCCGTTTTTGCCCGACTAGCCGAGACGCACAAGTTCAGGCTCAAGATCGTAGGCTCGGGTGTTGATAACGTTAAGATCGAGAACGTTGACATTGAGAATCTGCCTTGGTCACTCGACAGAGAGGTGTCGGATTTTCAATCACTCGATATCGGCGTTTACCCGATCACGACGACCGAATCGATGCTCGCTGAGTGGATAAAGGCAAAATCAGGCTTCAAGGCGATTCAGTATTTTGCAGTTGGTATCCCATTCGTGATGTCGCCTGTCGGGATATGCGCCGAGATAGGCAAGCCCGGAGAAACCCACGTTAATGCGGGAAGTGAAGATGATTGGTATGATGAACTCAGCAAACTCTTGTCCGAGCCGGCTCTTCGTGAGCGAATGGGACAAAGAGGTCGCGAGTTCGTGCTCGAGAGCTTTGGTTTCACGAAGCAAACAGACGCTCTCGAACGAGTTCTCAGGGGTCTTGGTCGATAGGAAGTCGGATGTGATTTTGTGACGGCTTCGATTGTAAATGCGAACAAAACCGCAACATGGTGCCATGGTAATCTCTCTCGACTTCGAGTTGTCGTGGGGAGTTAGGGATTTCCTAGAGGTCAATCCGGCCTACGCGGCAAACATTGAAGGCGAAGGCAAGGCGGTTCGGTCTATATTGCGCCTGTTCGAAGAGTTTGAGGTCGCGGCAACTTGGGCGACTGTCGGCCTCGTATTCGCTGAGTCTGCCGAGCAAGCAAGAGCGTTTCAGCCAGTCGTACTTCCGGATTATGACAACCCGGCGTTGTCGCCGTTCGGAGAACTGACGGATGAGACCAGTAATGGTTCTCAATGGTTCGCTCCGAACCTCATTGACGAGATCCGCGATACGCCGAGGCAGGAGGTCGCGACCCACACCTTTTCGCACTACTATTGCCGAGAGAGCGGTCAAACTGCTGAAGCCTTTGCCGCGGACATCACCAGCGCGAAGGCGATCGCTGAACAGCATGACATTGCCTTAAAGGCAATAGTTTTTCCGCGGAATCAGCATAACCCTGCGTACGACGACATTCTGGCAGAGAACGGCATTTCCTGCTATCGAGGTAATCAGCGGGCTCGAATGTACCAGTTCGACGGCCCGACGCTGAACAATAAGTTCTACCGAATGTCGAGACTTCTGGATACCTACTTCAATGTCTCCGGAAAGAACACGTTCGGGTGGGGCGACCTCAAGAACGGCAACCTGATAAATGTCCCGGCGAGCATCTTTCTTCGCCCAGTCAAGACCGCATCGGGAACACTGCAAAACTTGCAGTTCCGGCGGATCGCGAAAAGTATGATGGACGCAGCTAGGAACAATAGGTTATTCCACCTGTGGTGGCATCCGCATAATTTCGGGGTGAATCTTGAGCAAAACCTTACGTTCCTTACACGGGTACTCAATGAATACAGCGGATTGCGAGAGAGATACGGCATGCTGTCTCTAACGATGTCGGAAGTCGCCAATAGGGTCGAGGCGGAATAAATTCTAAAAATATGTTACGCCCCCAAGGCAAGATCGTTTTGCTGTGCGCCGACGGACATTCGACTCGGGCGATCTATAATGCATTGCGGTCGCGCTTTGGAAACATACAGGTTGTAATGGAGGAACCGATCTCAAGGCTCGATATGGCTAAGCGGCGGGCGAAGCGATTGGGCCTTTTCCGGGTAGTGGGGCAAATGGCCTTTGCCGCCCTTGTCGTTCCTGCGCTCCAACGTCTAAGTCGGAAAAGGGCTGCCGAGATCAGAGAAGAATACGCTCTGAATGACGAATGGGAAAATGCACAGATCACGAAGGTTGATTCCGTTAATTCGGAGGATGCAAGGTCGATCCTGCGGCAATTAGAACCCGACGTGGTCGTTGTGAACGGAACCCGGATAATTGGAGGCCCAACGCTGGAGTGTGTCGATGCAAAGTTCATCAATACTCATGCCGGTATCACGCCGCTCTATCGAGGAGTTCACGGCGGTTATTGGGCCTTGGTCGAAGGTCATCGAGAGTTAGTCGGAACAACTGTCCACGCGGTGGATAAGGGTATCGACACAGGCAATGTTATTGCTCAAGCTTGTTTTGAGGTCACTGCAAAGGATAATTTCTCTACATACCCATTGCTTCACACCGCAGTTGCAATTCCGATCTTGCTCGATGCGATAGAGAAAGCCTTATCCAACAAGCTCACAACTTCCGCAAATCCTAAAGGACTCGACTCGAAATTGCGATATCATCCGACGATATTTGAGTATTTCAGACATAGACTGCTGCGGGGAGTAAAATAGAAGATTTTGTGTTTCTTCGGTATCCTAGTTCGCATATGTACATTCTTGGCCTCACGACATTGGGAGATTCGGCGGCGGCGCTGATAAAGGACGGGCAGCTTGTTGCGGCCGTTGAAGAAGAGCGCTTCTCGCGCGTGAAGCATCATGCGGGATTTCCGTATAAGGCGATACGATTCTGCCTGGATCAGGCCGGGATCGAGCTTAAAGATGTCGAGCACGTCGGACATTATTGGAAGCCGTGGATACTGCGGCACAAGGCGATGCAGGCGTTCAAGTCGGGCTTGATCTCACCCGCGATGTTCAAGGCGAGGGCAGATCGTGGCGTTGCTCAGGTGAGCGAAAGCTATCTTGGAATGTTCAAACACGCGAAGCGTCTGCGCGAGCATTTTGGGCCGAGCGATTTTAAGTTCCATTACATTGAGCACCATCAGTCGCACGCAGCGAGCGCGTTCTTTGTGTCGCCGTTCGAAAGAGCGGCCATCTTGACGTGGGACGGCACCGGCGAGGACACGACCACACTCTTCTGTAAGGGCGAGGGCAACAAGATCAAGGTCCTAAAACGCATCAAGCTGCCGCACAGTTTGGGGCAATTCTATTCGGCGGTGACGAATTATATCGGCTTTGATATGTTCGCGGGCGACGAGTGGAAGGTTATGGGCCTTGCCGCGTATGGCGAACCGAAATACTACGATTTCTTTCGCGAAAAGGTGTTAACGACGAACGGCCACGGGGATTTCAAATTCAACATAAAGGTTCTCGACCACCACCTTGCAAAGCATTACCAATTTCCCGACGGCATCGTCAAGGAACTCGGGCCTGGCCGAAAAAAAAGTGAGGAACTCACTCAACATCACTGGAACATCGCCTGCTCCGCTCAGAAGGCACTTGAGGATACTGCCATTTATCTCGTCAAGCAGATCAAAGAGATGACCGGCGAAGAGAATCTTTGTATGGCGGGCGGTGTTGCTTTCAACTCTGTTATGAACGGGCGGATATTCCACGAGACGCCTTTCAAGCGGTTCTATGTACAGCCCGCTGCCGGAGATGCGGGATGTTCGCTCGGGGCGGCGTATTACGTTTGGCACCAGAAGCTGGGGAATCCGCGTTCTTTTGTGATGAATCACGCCTATTGGGGACCGGGTTTTACGAACGAAGAATGTCGGGCGGCTCTTGACGACACAGGCCTCAAGTATGAAACGCTCGACGACAGCGTTCTCCTGCCGCGTCTCGCCAAAATGATCTCGGAAGGTGCGATCATCGGCTGGTTCAACGGAAGGATGGAGCTGGGGCCGAGAGCGTTGGGAGCACGAAGTTTTGTTGCCGACCCGCGACGGGCTGATATGCGTGAAATATTGAATCACAAGGTAAAACTTCGTGAGTGGTTCCGCCCTCTCGCACCTTCGATGCAGGAGGAACACGGACGCGAGGTGTTCGGCGTCGAACACCACGATCCGTTCATGATCACCGTCATTCATGTCGCCGATGAATACAAGGAAAAAATCCCGGCGGTCGTCCATGTGGACGGCACCGCTCGGCCGCAGATGGTCAACCGCGACGTGAACCCGCGTTATTGGAGCTTGATCGACGAATTCAAGAAATTGACAGGCATTCCGATGCTCTTGAACACATCGTTCAATGTCCAGGAACCGATCGTCTGCACGCCGGAAAATGCGATCAATACGTTCAATAATGCGAGCTTCGACGCCCTTGTTCTCGAGAATAATCTCGTAGTTCGGTAGCGTGCCTAGGGAGATGAAGCGCTTTCAAGGAGCAATAATCACTATTTTTGCGGCGGTTGCCTTGACCGCAGCATTCTCGCCGTCGGCTGGCGCATTTCTGCTGGTCGCAACGGCTCTCTCCGGTCTCGTTATCCTTGCTATCTATCGCACGACGGACGAGCCAGAGACCGTCACGAAGATCTTTTTAGTTGCTCTCGCCTGCAGGCTGGCGGCAGGGTTGTTCATCCATTACTTCGACCTCCGCGGATTCTTTGGCGGTGATGCGAATACGTACGACACATTAGGCCATCAATTGGCCCTGATATGGACAGGAAACGCCCCGGTCCTTTCGCCGTTCGAGTTGCATAGGACGACCTCGATGTCCGGTCCGGGCTGGGGAATGAACTATTTTGTCGGAGCGGTCTATTACATCTTTGGCAGAAATATTCTGATACCGCAGACGATCTGCGGAGTTCTTGGTGCGGCAACAACTCCTGCGGTATATGTGCTTTCGCAAAAGCTCTACGAGAACAAGCGTGTTGCCCGCACCGCCGCGATCTTGATCGCCGTTATGCCGGCAATGGTCATCTGGTCGAGCCAGTTGATGAAAGATGGCCTGGTCCTGCTGTTCCTTGTCGTTGCGACCATTGCCGTATTGAAACTGCAGGAGCGGCTGAGTATTTTGGCCGTCGCGATCCTTGGGCTTTGTCTTTTCGGGATTCTGTCGCTCAGATTTTACATTTTCTATATGGTCGCGGTCGCGGCGATCGGTAGTTTGGTCATCGGCGCGTCGGGCAGAATTCGAACGATGCTGCCGCGGCTCGCCGCCCTTGCGATGCTTGGTGTCGGGCTGACGTATTTCGGCGTCATCCGCATCGCATCTACGGACATCGGCCGCGCGACCGATCTGCAGAATGTGCAGCGGAGCCGGCTCGATCTTGCACGCTCGGCAGATTCCGGATTTAGCGAGGAATCGGACGTTTCGACGCCCGAAGGCGCGATCACGACTATACCAGTCGGCCTCACATTCCTTTTCCTTGCGCCGTTCCCGTGGATGGCCGCAAACCTTCGCCAAGCGATAACGATCCCGGAAACGCTCCTTTGGTATGCGACGATCCCGTTCATCTTTTCTGGGCTTTTGTACACGATCCGAAGACGCTTTTCACGAGCACTGCCGATACTGATCTTCACCGTGATGTTGTCGATCGCGTACGCGATCTTTCAGGGAAATGTGGGTACGGCGTATCGACAAAGGACGCAGATTCAGGTATTCCTTTATATTTTCGCTGCGGTCGGCATCGAGCTGATCCTGGAGAAGCGCCGCGACCGGCAAATGCTCACGAGCAGGGCGATGACATTCCAGCCTCAGGCAGCCGGTGTAATGTTCGACCGTACGGAGGGCCGTTAGCAGGCAACAAAGATGTGTGGGATCACGGGATTTGTAAATAATTCGGATCGGGCGGTGGATCGCGAGCTGCTCGAGGCGATGAACCGCGCCATCATTCACCGAGGGCCGGACGAGGACGGATTCTTCGTTAAGGAGAACGTCGGCCTTGCGATGCGGCGGCTTTCGATCATCGATCTTGCCGGCGGCCAGCAGCCGATACACAGCGAAGACCGCACGAAATGGATCGTCTTTAACGGCGAGATCTACAATTACCGCGAACTCCGCAAAAAACTTATCGAACGCGGACACAAGCTCTATACGAATTCCGACACCGAGGCCGTCGTCGCGCTTTACGATGAATTCGGCATCGGCTGCCTTGAGCGTCTTCGCGGGATGTTCGCCTTCGCGATCTGGGATGAGACCGACCGCTCGCTTTTTATCGCACGCGACCGCGTCGGCAAAAAGCCGCTGCTCTTTTCGCATCAGCCGAACGGCGACCTGATCTTCGGTTCGGAGTTTTCGGCCGTGCTGAAACACCCGAGCATCTCACGCGATGTTGACCGTGGGGCGATCGACAGTTATCTCTCTTTCCTTTGCGTGCCGGCGCCGCAAACCGCGTTCAAGGCGATCCGTAAACTCGAACCCGGCCATTGGCTCCGCTGGAAGGACGGCCAAATTGAGACGCAACGCTATTGGCTGCCCGATTTCTCGAAGAAGATAAAGATCTCGGAGGAAGACGCGATCAAAGAGACGACGCGCATCCTTCGCGAGGCGACGAAGTTGAGGATGATCTCCGAGGTGCCGCTGGGCGC
>JRYD01001562.1_pt1 | contig 23410 bp, 14 predicted proteins | sample 235311 | NCBI WGS metagenome assembly JRYD01 (sample SAMN03074213, study PRJNA261472) | activated sludge metagenome | biome: Common Effluent Treatment Plant; feature: Wastewater; material: Activated sludge; isolation source: activated biomass in a lab-scale reactor treating industrial wastewater at... | reverse complement strand
CAGGACATAGAGGATCTTGATGATGCTGTGGGTGATGAACTTGTTGAACCCTAAATCGTGGTGCGCACCCTGGCCGGTGTTGTCGCGGGGTGAGGTGGGGCTGGTCGGGGCGGGGGTTGGTGTCGGTGTGTTGTCCATACGTCTTGCTCCTTGTCCGTCCCGGCCCTGGTGCTTGCGGCCACACGCTGGCATGGCGAGCACGAGGTGGTAGTTTGTGACTAGTCGACCCGAGGGAGCGTCAGCCCCCCCTGATCCTGGTACTTCCCACCCTTGTCGGCGTAACTCTTCTCGCACACCTCGTCCGCCTTCAGGAAGATGAACTGCNNGCGGGCATAGGTGCTCTTGCCAACACACACGACGAGGACGTCACGCGGGATCTCGATGTACTCGACGGTCTCGCAGAGGGCGAAGGAGTTGGGCGGGATGATCACGTGGTCCAGGCCGAGTTTGGCGGTGTCCACCTCAACCATGAGATCGTCGGTGAAACGCTTGGGATCGACCACGGCAACCTGCCCCGTCCTGGGTGTCGGCGTGAAGATCTTGAAGTGCGTCCCGACGCGGACGTCGTAGCCATACGACGAGACGCCAAAGGAGATCTTCCCCGGGCGCTTGACCGCGTCCTCGAAGGGCGTGATCTTGACCTGCTTTCGGATCTGTTTGTCGGAGAGCACGCCCACGCTGTCCACCCGTGTCCATGTTGGGCGATCGGAGCCGTGGTCCCACCCGTGGCGCCAATCGCGTCGTAATCTCGAGTCGTCGCGGCGACAGACCGGACGACATTTCTCTCTGACCGACAATCGGAGTCCACTCGTGCCGAAGGGGTCCGATTTTCGAACACAATACGATCGTAATCCTAACTTAGAATCGACATCGACCGAGTCTCGGGCGATTTTCACGTCCGAGAACTCGATATACTGACCTCGCGTCCTGCGAACCCCGAGTTGTGGGGCTGCCCGTCGAATCGGCGGAGCAGGTTTGAGGGGGGCAAGCATACCACAACAGATCGTACATGCAAGGGTGGATGGGTACAAAAGAATGTGTGTTTCCTGTCGGGAAGTTGTCTGAAGGGCGCAAGAGTGGCATCAATCTGGATTTGCGACGTGTGTATTTGGTGAAGATTTCTTGGTGTGGACCGTCGGAAGTGCCGTGTTCGTGCGAACGGATAGAGAACATATCCATCACTTGTTTGGTGTGGGGGGTGTAGCGCGTTGGATGCGGTTGTGGGCGGTAGCATGGTGGTGGATTCTGAGTCGGCACGCACGTGGTGCGCGGCTTGGACGGGTGCGTGTCGCGCCATCGGTGCGATCCGCCGTGGCCCGAGCGGGCCTTCCTTGAGGAGCCGATCGATGCGGGTGATTCGAGTTGGTGTCGCGTGCGCGTTGGGAACCGTGGGCGTGCTGCTCTCGGGGTGCGGCAGCGGTGGTGGGAAGGCTAAGCCCGTGACGCCGATCGTCCGTGCCGTGCCCGACGTGTTACGCGGAACCATCGGGTCCGAGGCCACGATCCGCGGCGCGCAGCCGCAGTTGGTCTGTGGGTTCGGAATCGTGGTGGGGTTGAACGGGACGGGCGGGAAGCCCCTGCCCGACAAGATCCGCGCGACGATGGAGCGAGAGATCCAGATGCGGAGCATCGGGCCCGATGGATCGATCGCGCCGGGGTCGAAAATCCGTCTGAGCGATCCGAACGTGGCGGTGGTGGTGGTGCAGGCGGCGATTCCGCCCGGGGCGCCGGATGGAGCGACGTTCGACGTGGCCGTGTCCGCGGTGAACGCGGACAGCCTCGAGGGCGGCCTGCTGTACACGACGGCGATGCGGATCGGGGCGCCATCGCTGCTTGGCTCGCGCCAGACACGCGAGATCGGCGAGGCACGCGGGCCGATCTTTCTCAATCCCTTCGCAGATCCAGGACGCGAGGACGAGGGCGTGACGCGAACGGCGGGGCGGATCCTGGGCGGCGGTCGCGTGACGAACGCGCTGAAACTGGAACTCGTGCTCGACAACGCGAGCCACGGGCGGGCCCAGGCAATGGTCGAAGCGATCAACTCACGCTTCCCGGCCTCACGCTATGGCGATCGCGACGAGGTCGCGAGAGGGCGTGACGCGTCGAGCATCGCGCTGCGTGTCCCCTCGTGGTACAAGGACCGGGCCTCAGAGTTCCTCGAGTTGGTGGGGCACATGGCGATCGATCGTCGTGCGGCGGAGCAGCGGGCACGCCAGTATGTCGAGGCCCTCAAGGCCGAACCCGTCATGGCCGGGGAGTTGTCGTGGTGCCTCGAGGCGATCGGGGACAAAGCGCTCCCGTACTGCCGGGAGATGTACGACTATCCCGAGTTGAATCCCCGTCTGGCGGCATTGCGGGCGGGTGCCCGGCTTGGGGACGTCCGGGCGGCGGAGCCTTTGATGAAGATCGCGACGACGAGTAAGGGACTCGAGCGGCTGGACGCGATCGCCCTCCTGTCGGATCTGGGCGGTCCGAAAATCGACTTCTCCCTGCGGGGGCTTCTGGAAGACTCGGATCTCGCAACGCGGATCGCCGCATACGAGGCCTTGGCAAAGCGAGCCGAGAAACGCCAGCTCGCGACCCTCGCGGGACGCTACCTGCGAGGCGGGGCGGCGGACCTTTCGCCTGCATATGTCGAAGAGTTGTCGAAGGTGGCGCTCCCGCCGGGGTCAATCGAGGGCGTGGAGCGAGAAATGGTCGCCGGGTCGTTCTTCGTGGATTACGTCCCCGTGGGCGATCCGCTTGTCTATGTGACCCAGCAGGGACGGCCCAGGATCGTGGTCTTCGGCAAGGACCTGACACTCGACAAGCCATTCCTGGCGTCGGCGTGGTCGGATCGGATGATGCTGATCTGCGACGGGGACGGCGGGCCGGTCCGGGCGCTCTATCGCGACCCCGAAGGGCATTCGATCAAGACCACGGTTCGAGGCGACCTCCGCGACCTCATCCGGATGTTCGCCCAGCATCCGTCCGTCGACGATCAACGCCCCGGCTTCGCGCTGTCGTACTCGGAGGTGGTGGGGGCGCTCCACGAGTTACGCGGATCGGGCGTCGGGCCTTATCGATTCGCGACCGAGGACGATCGACTCCGCGGGTTGCTGGTCGCGGCGTCGAACACGCTGGCCGCCAAGGACCGGCCGGAGACCGCCGACGATGCGCCCCCGGAAGACACGGTCGTCCCCGTGCTGGCGGATCGCGCGACCATCGATGCGGCGTCGGAGTTCCGCCCGCGGATCGTCCCGATCCCACCCAAGAGCAAGTAAGGAGCAGGCGTTGGGGGGCGTGCGTGTGTATGGTTGTGGACCCGCGGGGAGATCGGTTCTGGATGGACCGGTTCCGCTGGTGATGTGCAGTCCCTGGACGCGCGGTTTGTTGTGCGCCGGCCCGGGGCGCGACATGGAGGTTGCATGCGTCTCTCCAAGTTGACCCTCAGCGGCTTCAAGAGCTTCGCCGACAAGACCGAGTTCACCTTCGATGACGCCGTCACGGGCATCGTGGGCCCCAACGGCTGCGGGAAGTCGAACGTCGTCGATGCCGTCAAATGGGTGCTCGGCGAACGCTCGAGCAAAAGCCTCCGCGGACACGAGATGATGGACGTCATCTTCGCGGGCTCGGCCGGACGCAAAGAGAGCGGCATGGCAAGCGTCTGCCTCTCCTTCGAGAATCCGGTGCTGCACGGCGATGCCTTCCCGACGGGCGATGGCACGCTCGGCGGTCCGGACGTTGAGGGTGAGGCCGATGCCGAAAACGCGGTCGAGGGCCAGGCCGCGCCGTCTGATGATGTCTCGGAGCAGGATGTCGCGCTCGTACGCCGCGATCGGAAGATCGGGCGCGCGCTGCCCTATGACGCCGACGTTGTCGAGATCGAGCGCCGGCTCTATCGCAGCGGTGACAGCGAGTACCTGATCAACGGCCGCAAGGCACGCCTCCGCGACATCCGCGAGTTGTTCATGGACACGGGCATCGGGGCCGACGCCTACTCGATCATCGAGCAGGGAAAGGTCGACGCGATGCTGCTGGCGAGCCCGCAGGAACGCCGGACGATCTTCGAGGAGGCGGCGGGGATCGCGAAGTACAAGCAGCGCCGCATCGAGGCGCAGCGGAAGCTGGATCGCGCCGAGACGAATCTCAAGAGCACACGCGAGCAACTCGAGAACACCGAGCGTCGCCTCCGCATCGTGCGCGGGCAGGCGGCCAAGGCGCGGACCTTCCGAGAGTTGGACGTCGAGTTGCGCGCGTGGCGAATGGCACTGGCCTTCGATCAGTACGACGACCTCGTGGAACGACTCACCGGGCTGACCTCACGCCAGGAAGACCTCGATAGGCAGCGCCACGAGGCGGCCGAGGGATTGGCCGCGGCCGAGAGCGCCCTCGCGCAAGCAGAGTCGAGCCGGCAAGAGATCGCGCGTGACCTGCGTGAGCGCGAGCAACTGCTGCAGAACGCAAGGCACGAAGAGGAACAGGCCACGCAGCGCGTGCAGATGCTGACGGCGTCGATCGAAGAAGCCAAGCGACAGCACGCGATCGATGAACAGCGGCTGAAGGAGATGCGTGAGCGCCAGACGTCGAGCGAGGCGGACCTGGTGGATCGTCGCGAGGAACTGGCGGCTTTGGCGGAGCGTCTGGCAGAGGCCGAACGCACGCTGGAACTCGCCACGCGCGAACGGTCGGAAGCGATCGCGGCGGCGTCGGATCTGAAGCGGGCCTTCACCGAGAAACAGGTCGCGGCGACACGCATCGAGCGAGAGCGGCAGGGCGTGCTGGCCTCGCTCCAGGCCGAGCGGCATCGAGAAGAAACAGGACGCGAACAGTTAGAAACGGCGAGGGCGCGTCGGGATCAGGTCCAGAACGAGATCACGAGGGTCGAGTCGTCGCTGGAGCAGGCGAAGGCCACGCTCGAGGAGAGCGTGTGCGTCGTGCGAGAGTCCGACGCGAGAGTACTAGACCTCGAGCAGTCCGTCGATCGGCTCGGTGCGGACCGTCGCGAGCGAGCGAAGCAGGTCGGCGTGCGCGAGCAGGAGCAGGTGCGGCTCTCCACGCGGGCCACGATGCTCAGCGCCATGATCGAGTCCCGAGAGGGATTCGCCGAAGGCGTGAGGAAGGTGCTCGAGGCACGCGATCGTGGCGAGGGATTCGCCGGCGTGATCGGCACGCTCGCGGACCTCATCGAGATGCGAGGCGTCGCAGGAGTCGCGAGTGGACCCGGCGGGGATTCCAACACGGATGCCGGGTTGTCCCTCGCGCTCGAGCAGGCGCTGGGCGCCGATCTGCAATCGCTCGTCGTCGATTCGACCGACTCGCTCCCCACGCGCGAAGAGATGGCGGCCGCGGGCGTCGTGGGTCGCGTGACGTTCCTAACGCTGCGCGGCGTGGGATCGTTATCGAGCACCACGAGCGATGGCGTGCCCGTGCCACGCGTGGGCGAGGCGCTCCTGGACGAGTTGGGCGCGGACACGGGGCGGTCGCGATTGGTGTATCTGCGATCATTGGTCGGCGTGCGCGCGAGTGAGCACGGTCACGACGCACGCGAGGCCGCGGTGCACGAACTGCTGGATCGACTCCTGGCCTCCACATATCTGGTCTCCGACATGGACGCGGCGATCCTCCTGGCGGCGGGGCCATTGTCCGGCCGGCGCGTCCGATTCGTCACGAGCGAAGGCGGCGTGCTGGACGCGGATGGTCGAGTGACGATCTCGACCGGGGTCGAGGATGGCGCGGCGGCGGGCGTCGGCCTTCTCGCCCGACGCGCGGAACTGGAGGGAATCCAGGAATCACTCCCCGGAATCGAGCGGGACCTCAACGAGGCGCGGAGCGAGTTGGAACGCCTGGACTCCGACGCGGCAGGATTGAGCGCGGAGTTGGCCTCAGCGCGAGGCGTGGTGGCTCGCCAGCAGCGGACGACACTCGAGGCGCAGGCAACGGTCGATCGACTGAACGCCGAACTCGGGAGGCTCTCACGCGAACGGGAGAGTCTGGCCCAGGAGTTGTCCCAGGGCGAGTCGCGCCTTCAGGGACTCGAGCAGGCGATCGCGACACTGGCCGCCAAGGCCGAGAGCCTGCTCGGGTTGTGGAAGGACGAATCATCGGACGCGTCGCGGCTCGAGGGCGAGGTGCAGGAGGCCCAGGAACAGGCCGAAGCGATGCTCGAGCGTGCATCGCAGGCAAAGGTCGAAGCCGGGCGACTCTCGGAGCAGGTCTCCGCGGCCCGGCGCGAGTGCGGGCGACTGGAATCCATGCGTGACGAACTCGAGCGGGCGCTCCGCGAGGTCGAGGGGCATGCCGAACGCACGGCCGCACGCGTGACCGAGCACGAGAGCGGCCTGGTTGCGGCCAACGCGACCATCGAAGATTCCCACGCCTTGGCCGAACGTCTGGAGGGTGATGTCTCGGCGCTCGGTTCGTACTCTCGCGAGGCCCAGGGAGAGTTCGAACGCCTCGGCACGCTCGTCGCCGAGGCCCGCCAGGTGGCGCAGCGCCTCGAACGCGATTGGCACAGCCTCGAGACCTCCAAGCGAGAGGTCGAGGTCAAACGAGAGGCGACCGAGGAACGCTGCGCGACGGACCTTGGGTTGGATGTCAAGAACGAGCACCTGGAGTATCGCGCGATGATGGCCGGGGGCGAGATCGCGAGGATCGATCCGCCCGAGGCCGCGCTCAAGATCGATTCGCTCCGCGAGCAGATCAAGAAACTCGGGCACGTGAATCTCGACGCGATCGACGAAGAATCGAACCTGTCGGAGCAGAACGACTCGCTGGTCTCGCAGTTGGCCGATCTGGACCAGGCCCGAACGCAACTCATCGAGTTGATCGACAAGTTGAACGACGTAAGCCGCGTGCGATTCGGCGAGGTCTTCGATCTCATCCGCGAGAACTTCGGTGGATCCGACGGCATGTTCCGCAAACTCTTCGGCGGCGGCAAGGCCGAGGTCCGACTCATGCCGCTCATCAAGGAGATCGAGACCCCCGACGGTATCCAGAAAGTCGAGACGAACGAGACCGATCTGCTCGAGAGCGGGATCGAGGTCATCGCCAAGCCGCCGGGCAAAGAGCCGCGAGCCATCAGCCAGTTGTCAGGCGGCGAGAAGACCCTCACTGCGGTCGCGCTCCTCATGAGCATCTTCCGCAGCAAGCCTAGTTGCTTCTGCGTGCTGGACGAGGTGGACGCCGCCCTCGACGAGAACAACGTCAACAGATTCAACCAGGTGATCCGCCAGTACACGGACCGATCGCACTTCATCGTCATCACCCACAACAAACAAACGATGCAGAACGCCGACCGCCTCTTCGGCGTGACGATGCAGGAACGCGGCGTCTCGACCCGAGTCTCCGTGAAGTTCGATCAGGTCGGCAAGGACGGCCGGATCGACGCACGAGCGGCACGCGAACCAATCCCCGAACCAGCGGAAATCACCACGCGGTCGGCCGGAGCACGATCCTTCCTGAACGGATCGCACGCAGGCATCGAGTCGTAGGCTCACACGCGAGCCGAAACGCCACAGCGAGTCGTGCCCCAGGCCGAACCTTCGTTGGTTCACGCGCGGAGCACGCGATGGAACCTAGTTTGTCGTCTCGACCTTCCCCACAAGGTCCGCGACCGACGCCACGCGTTGATCCCGTACCCAACGCTCCAGGCCCTTGATGACCGTGAGCGGTGATCGCGGATCGGCAAAGGTCGCCGTCCCCATTTCCACGGCCGACGCGCCCGCGAGGATGAACTCCGCGGCATCCTCCCACGTCGTCACTCCCCCAACGCCGATGAGTGGCGTCCGTGTGTCGCGGCCGATGCCCACATAGCAGTCGTGCACGAGTTTCACCGCGATCGGATGGATGGCAGGCCCCGAGAGGCCTCCCGAACCGCGAGAGAGCCTGGGTTTTCGCGTGCGCACATCGATAGCCATCGCGGGTACGGTGTTCGCGATGGCGAGGGCGTCCGCACCAGGACGCTGGTTGGGGCCGCCCGGTTGGCCACGAGCCTCGATCGCCGCGCGAGCAATGGCGACCACGCCCGATTCCCCGGTGGGACCGCGATACCCCATGACCACCGGGCTGAGTTTCACGATGAGCCGCGTCGTGGTCAACGCCTCACGCACGCCGGCGACAAGATCCCGAAGGAGCGCATCATCACTCCCAAACTCACACCCGTGCGCGACATTGGGACACGAGACGTTGAGTTCCACGCCCGGCACACCAAGCCGCTGGAACATCGCCGCGACCTCGACATAGCCGTCGATGGACCACTCCGAGACCGAGCCGATCATGGTCGTTGGCGCCGCCTTGAGCTTGGCGGCAAAGTCGCGCTCGAAGGCGTGCATGCCTACGTTGGCGAGACCAATCGCGTTGAGCATCGCCGCGTGCCGACGATCCTCGATGATCCGCCACGTCGCGTTGCCGTCGCGAGGCTCCGTCGTGATGGACTTGGTGCAGATCGCGCCGACGCGAGAGAGATCGAGCACCTCGCCCAACTCGTCCACATACCCAGCCGTCCCCGCCGCGAGGATGACAGGGTTCTGAAGCGGGATGCCGGCAAGATGGATCGCGAGTGGAGAGATCATCGGGCGTGTTCGGCGGCATCGACGACATTGAGCAGCAGCATGGCGACGGTCATCGGCCCCACACCACCAGGGACAGGGCTGATGTGCGAGGAGACGGTTCGGACCTGATCGAAGGCGACGTCGCCAACGGTCCGGGTCTTCCCCGAGGCGTCGGTGACACGGTTCACACCGACGTCGATGACGATCGCCCCGGGCTTGACCATCTCCGCGGTGATGAGGCCCGGGACGCCCGCCGCGGCAACCAGCACGTCCGCCGTCCGAGTGATCGTGGGCAGAAACGGCGAGTACTTGTTGCACGAGACCACCGTCGCCTCGTGACGCATCAGCAGCACCGCGATCGGTTTCCCCACGACGTCGCCCGCGCCGACGACCACGGCAATCTTCCCCCTCAAGAGCGGAGGCGACGCCCCAGAGCCCACCGGGCCCGCCGGCGACTGCCCCCCGGGGACGAGCACCGACTCGATCATCTTGATGACCGCGAGGCCCGTGCACGGCGCGTGCGACGATCGCCCATAGACCACGTTCCCGATGTTGGCGGGATTCACGCCCTCGACGTCCTTGTCCGGGTCGATGAGACGCTGGATGGAATACGGATCGACGCCCTCGGGCAGCGGCATGTGCAACATCACCGCGTGCACGTCATCGTTCGTGTTGAGCAGGAGAATCCGACCCGCGATGTCGTCATACGACGCGTCGGGCTTCAAAAGGTGCAGGCGATACTCGATGCCGAGCGATTCGCAGGTCTTGGCCTGGTTCTCCGCGTACACACGAGCGGCATTGTCCCCCGACTCGACCAGCACGGCATCAAGCCGAACGGGGTCCCCCTTCGACTTGATGGCGGCGGCGCGGGCGGCGATGCGATCCCGGTGAGATTTCGCGAGGGCGAGTCCGTCGATAAGGGCGGCGGGCATGCCGGGAGTGTACGAGCCGGGCTTACGGGGCGTGGCGCTCCGCCTGGGCCTTTCGGATGCGAATGTTCACGATCTCGACCACCAGGGAGAACGCCATCGCGAAGTAGACATACCCACGACTGATGTGTTGGTCGAAGCCGTCGGCGATCAGCAGGACACCCACGAGGATCAGGAACGAGAGGGCAAGGACTTTGATGGTGGGGTGACGCTTCACGAAGTCGGAGATCTTCCCGGCAAAGGCCATCATGACGACGACCGCGAGGACGACCGCCGCGATCATGATCCACTTCTCCTTCGCCATGCCCACGGCCGTGATCACCGAGTCGAGAGAGAAGATGAGGTCCATCACCACGATCATCGAGATCGCGGCGGAGAACGACGATGCCTTCTTGTGCTCCTCCAGATGCCCCGGCGCCTCGAGGTCGTGGTGGATCTCTTTGGTCGCTTTGAAGATCAGGAAAAGCCCGCCGAAAATCAGGATGAGATCCTTCCACGAGAGATCGATGTCCACGGAAAAAAGGTTCGCTTTGTAGATCGAGGCGGTGAGCGACATCACCCATCCGATCGCGAGCAGCAGGCCGACTCGCATGACCATCGCGAGCGAGAGGCCGATGAACCGTGCCTTCGCCTGTTGATTCTGAGGCAGACGCGAGGTCACGATCGCGATCACGATGATGTTGTCCACACCAAGAACGATCTCGAGTGCGGCAAGGGTGACCAACGCGATGAGATTGGGCGCGGTTAGGAGTTGATCGAGCGGGGGCATCTCAGGCGGAATCCTTCCTCGAATCTTCGAAATCGTACACGATCCAAACTCGTGCGCAGGCTTCCAGACTGTGTCTACTCATCCCGGCAATGTTCCAGTGAGAAGGCCTCAGAGTTCCGGCGCAAAACCGCGACGCAGCGTGTTCTCCGCAGAGGCTCGCGGCTCAACGAACTGCAGAAGATAGTCCTTCCCCCCGGCCTTGGATCCGACGCCGGACATCCCGAATCCGCCGAAGGGATGACGCGCGACGAGCGCGCCGGTGATGCCACGATTCAGGTACAGATTCCCGACGCGGAACTCACGCTTGGCCTTCTCGAGGTGCGCGGGCTTCCGGCTGAAGACGCCGCCGGTGAGTTTGTAGGCAGCGCTGTTGGCGATGCGGAGAGCGTCATCGAACGTGGCGGCGTGCATGACGGCGAGGACCGGCCCGAAGACTTCCTCACGCGCGAGTTCGTGGTCCTCGGGCACGGGAGAGACGATGGTGGGGGGCACGAAGTGCCGGCGCGTCTCGCCTTCGAGCGTGTCCGGCACGTCGAGCGACATCGTTGTGAGGCCCGAGGCTCTGGCGCGCTCGATGAACCCCATGATCTTGCTCTTCGCGTCGCGGTCGATCACCGGGCCGACGTCGGTCCCCGGGCGAAGCGGGTCGGAAATGACCAGGGCCTTGGTCGCCTCGACGAGTCGGTGCAGGAAGTGGGTGAAGGCCGAGCCGGTTGGACCTTGTGGATCCACGACGATGCAACGAGAGCACGCGGAGCACTTCTGTCCCTGAAACCCGAACGCCGACTGTCGCACGGCAAGCACGGCCTCGTCGAGATCGGCAGATGTATCGATGATGAGCGCGTTCTTGCCACCCATCTCGCAGACGACGCGCTTCACGTGGGTGAGCACCAGGGCCTCGGCGCGGGTGCCCGAGTCGAACGGCGTGGCCGGCGCGGCGGCGTGGAGGATGTCCAGGCCAACGTCGCGCGAGCCCGTGAACGCGATGAGCGCAACACGAGGATCACGCACGAGCGCGGCGCCCGTGGTCTCCCCAGGCGCGGGGCAGAACTGCAGCACGTTCGCGGGCGCACCCGAAGCCTTGAGCGCGTCCTGGAGGATGCCGTGCAGCACGCTCGCAATGCCCGGCGTCTGCTCGGCGGGCTTCATGATCACGGTGTTCCCCGTCACAAGCGCCGCGACCGTCATCCCGCAGCAGATCGCGAGCGGGAAGTTCCATGGCGCGATCACCACCGCAACACCACGCGGCTGATACCACTGCTCGTCGAGTTCGCCGATGAAACGACCCAGACGCTCGCGAGTAAACAGCGGAGCCGAGCACCGCGCGTAGTACTCGCAGAAATCAATAGCCTCGCACGTGTCGGCGTCCGCCTCGCGCCACGTCTTACCCGCCTCCTTGATCATGATCCCCGACAGTTCATCCCGACGGGCACGCATCGCGGCGGCGGCACGCACAAGAACCTCCGCGCGGACCGCGTGCGGAGTGTCTCGCCACGCCGGGAAGGCGGCATGGGCGGCCTCAACCATCGCCTTGGCCTTGTCGGGCTGGACGTCGTTCGTGATCCGCGGCACACGCGCATTCTCGACCGTCCTCGCGAAGGTCTCGCGGACCTTGGCGTGGGCGAAATCTCGCATCGGTTCGTTCAGGAACGCCTTGCCGTCGCCGATGTTCGGTGCCGATGGAGAGAGCGTGTGCCGCGTCGGATCAAGACGCGATTCGCAAGGGTCGATCTCGCCAGCCCGGGGACTGGCAGGTGGCGCGAGCAGCGTCGCCGGGTCGGCGTTATCCAGGAACCCCGCCTTCAGCCACGATTCGTTCGACGTGTTCTCGAGAAGTCGACGCACCAGATACGCCATCCCGGGAATCATCTCCCCGACCGGAACGTACTCGCGCATGCGCAGGCCCATCTCCTCGGCGGCGTACTTGAGCTGGTCCGCCATGCCATGCAGCATCTGGAGTTCGATCGCGCTATGCGGGAGCGAACGCTCCTCGCACGCGGTCAACGCCGCCGCGATCGACCGTACATTGTGCGAGCCGAGCGCGAGTTTCACCCCGCCCTCGCCCTTCGAACGCGGCGTGTGGTCGAGGAAAATCCGCGTCATCTCCTCGAAGCACGCGTCGGTGTGCGACTTCTTCGACCACACCGGGCATGCCCACCCATGCAACTCCGCCTTGATCGTCTCGGCGTCCCAGTACGCGCCCTTCACCAGACGAACCGTGATCTGCTTGCCCTTCGACCTCGCCCATTGGCAGATCCGACGGGCATCGTCGGGACCCGATCGCAGATACGCCTGCATCGCCAGCCCGGCGTTGAAATCCACGGCCTCAACACATCGCTCAAACAGCGAGAGCGTCAGATCCTTGAGAGCGAAGTGCTCCATGTCGAAGTTGACGAAGACTCCCTTAGCCTTCGCGCTCTCCAGGATCGGCACGAGCCGGCGCATGAGGTCCTTGATCGACCCTTCCGTGTCGATCGGATCGACACGCGCGGACAACGCCGAGATCTTGACCGACACATTCGTCCGTGGAATCGGCCCCAGGTGGTCGCTCTCCAGCCGAGGCTGCCCCTTCCACGCCGAAACCTCCCCGGGAAGATTCTCGATGAGATCGAGGTACTTCCGCTGATACATGTCGGCCTCTTCATCCGACACGCACACCTCGCCCAAGAGGTCCACGCTGAACGCGATCCCTTCGTTCCACAACTGCGTCAACCGAGGCAGCGCCGACGCCGCGTCCACACCCGCGATGAACTTCCCCGCCATCCCCTCGACCTGCCCCGCGATGGTCTTCGCCGCGATCCCCTTCGCCACCCCGCCCATCTTGAGCGCCGCCGCGATCGGCGCGGGCACGGTCACCCCCGGCTGGCTCAGATAATCCTGCAGATGATCAAAGACCGCGTCGGGCGACTTGAGCATCGGAAACGCGTCCACAAACCGGAACATCTGCACCTTGAACTCGTGGTCCTTCATGGACCACTCCATCAGCGCGTCCGAGTAGAACTTCGCCGAGAGCACGCTCGTCTTGTGCCCCCGAGCTCGCCGAAGCATCTCCGTGCCGAGCTCAACAAGACGAGGCGAATCCGATGCCGGCGGCGGCGTGGCCGGACGCGACGGAACGGGGGTGGGCTTGGGCTTGCGGGAAAAGATCGACATGGGTGGATGGCTCAGCGGGTGGTGGGTGAGGCCGACGGGACGCCGGTCATGACTCGCAAGAGGCCGAGCCTTGAACCGGGCGAAATAATACGAGGATCGGGTTTCGCGGTTTCGCACGAAGTCCCCGTGTCGACACGATCATCGCCGCATCGCTCCCCAGTCCGCCCTACCGTCCAGCCTGACATGAAGCCCTCGGCGAGAGCGATCACCATCGGCAACTTCGACGGCGTGCACGCGGGGCATCGAGCCTTGCTCGCGGCAGCACGTGCACGCGTCGGCCCTGCCGGCTCCGTCATCGCCATGGCCTTCGACCCCCACCCCCTGACCCGACTCCGCCCGGCGGCCGCCCCCGCCCGCCTCACCCGATTCCAGCAAAGGGCCGATCTGCTCCACGCCGCGGGAGCGGACGAGGTCGTGCGCCTCGTTCCTACCGACGACTTCCTCGGCATGAGTGCCCGTGACTTCGTCGAATCGATCGTGAGAGAGCACTCACCCTCGGCCATTGTCGAGGGCGAGGATTTTCACTTCGGCCGCGGACGCGAGGGATCGACACAAACCCTCGCGGACATGGGGCAAGAACTCGGCTTCGAGGTGGATGTCCTCGAGGCTGTGGAGGTCGATCTCCTCGATCAGCATCTCGTCCGCGCCTCCAGCAGCATCGTCCGATGGCTCCTCTCGAAAGCAAGGGTCGGCGACGCCGCACGTGTCCTGGGCCGACCGCATCGCGTCGAGGGTCGTGTCGTCCGCGGCGATCGTCTCGGCCGAACCATTGGCTACCCAACGCTCAATATCTCCACAGACGTCATGACTCCCGCAGACGGGATCTACGCGGGTTCGGCGATACTCCCCGATGGCCGAGTCTTCCCCACCGCGGTGAGCCTGGGAACAAGGCCCACCTTCGACGGGCTGGATCGCCGCCTCGAGGCCTATCTCATCGGCGCGCCAAAGGACCACTCGGGCGCGATCACCGGTCTCGGCGAATACGACTGGGAGGTCGCCATCGACTTCCACGCCTACCTCCGAGATCAGGTGAAGTTCGATGGCATCGAACCCCTCGTCGCCCAGATCGAACGCGATGTCGAGCGAACCCTCGACTGGACGAATCGATCGATCCACAAGCCTCCCGCCGCAACGCCGGACTCAAACCCCACGGAAGCAGCGAGCGCATGACGACCCACTCCGATCCAACTGCCTGGGGCTCGACGACGACGCTCGACGCCATCGCCGCATGGCTCGCCACACGAGATCGCGTCATCGTCACGACCCACGTCAAGCCCGATGGCGATGCCGTCGGCTCCACCCTCGCCCTTGTGCGCGCCCTCAACGCCATCGATCCCATGAAGGCCACGCGCAGGCCGGGCGAGTCGCGCGCCGAGGCCTGGTACTTCGGCCCGCCGCCATCCTGGCTCGCCGATATCGCCCGGAACACACCCCATCGCGTCCTCGGACACAATGGCCCACCAAAGCACATCCCCGCCGACGCCGTCGTCATCACCGACACCGGCTCCTGGGCACAACTCGAGGCCGTCCGAGAGTTCCTCCTCGAACACGCCGAAGACTCCGCGATCGTCGACCACCATGCCCATGGCGACCCCGAGGTCGCCCCGCGCCGCGTCGTGGACACCTCCAGTGCCGCCGCCTGTCAACCCATGGCCGAACTCTGCCGCATCATCCTCGGTGCGAAGCGTGCCGAGGATCTCCCACGCGACATCGCCACCACGCTCTACCTCGGCCTCGCCACCGACACCGGCTGGTTCCGACACAGCAACGTCGACGCCAAGGTCATGGCCACCGCTGGCGCCCTCCTCGCCGCGGGGGCCGAGAACGTCTGGCTCTATCAGACCATCGAGCAGCGCGACACCCCGGCGCGCCTGCGGCTGCTCGCCGCTGCACTCGCCTCCCTCGAATACTTCGACCTCGTGCCAGGCGATCCCAAGGCGGGCCAACTCGCCGTCATGAATCTGACCCGCGCCGACATCCAGAACGCCAAGGCCGAACCAGGCGAGTCCGGCGGATTCGTCGATTTTCCCCAAATGATCGCCTCGGTGCGGGTGACGGCCCTCCTCACCGAGGCCTCGCCCGCAGAATACGGCCTGACCGGCGAGATGAAGGGCGGCCTCACCAAAATCAGCCTCCGAAGCAAACCCGGCGAGCACGCCATCGACGTCAACGCCGCCGCGGGCACGCTCGGTGGTGGCGGCCACACGCGCGCCGCCGGCGCCCGTGTCGCCAAGGATCTCCCCGCGACCGCCGAGGCCGTCGTCGCCGCCGTGCGTGCCCAGGCCGCGATCGCGATGAACGCCAAAGGATCCCGCACGTGAGCGACCATCGACCCCGAGGCAAGAGGCCGCCCGCGCGAGCCCCACGCCCGCCGATGCGGCTCATGACGACCACGCTCTGGGAATACCCAAGCCAGCACTACGACGCCGCATCGGGCGCCATGCAGGGCGACAAGGAGTACGTCGGCGCCACGCCCAGTTGGGTCATCTGGCAGGTCCTCTCTCGCTACACCCGCGAGGGCGACACCGTACTCGACCCGATGTGTGGCAGCGGCACCACCCTCGACGTCGCCGCCGATCTCAAGCGAACCGCCCTGGGCTTCGACCTCGCCTCATGGGAACGCCGCGACGACATCGTCCGGGCCGACGCACGCGAACTCCCCGTCCGCGACGCGAGCGTGGATCTCGTCTTCATCGATCCGCCCTACTCCACGCACGTGGACTACTCCGACGATCCCGCGTGCATCGGCAAACTCGACGCCCTCAGCGACGACGCCGGCGAAGCGTACTACAAGGCCATGCGCGAGGTGATCCACGAGTGCCATCGCGTCCTCAAGGACCGACGCTACATGGCACTCTATGTCAGCGACTCCTTCAAGAAAAAGAAGGGCATGGACGCCGCCGGACGCTTCGCACCGATCGGCTTCGAACTCTTCTCGATCCTCCGAGAAAGGTTCGTCCCCGTGGACATCATCGCCGTTGTCCGCCACAACCAGAAACTCGGCCGCGGCAACTGGCACAAGGCCGCCGAAGAGGGCAACTTCTTCCTCCGAGGCTTCAACTACCTCTTCATCATGAAGAAGGAATCACGCGTCGGCACCGCCACGAACACTCGCAAGCCCGCCAGGCCGCGATAAGAAGTCCCGCGTGGCATTCCTACCAACCCTCGTGGCACAGGCGCCCCGCCTGTGTCTACACCCTTCTACTTTTCCTCCGCATTCGCCCTATCACCACCTTCACCACTCGGCCCCATCACAGGCCCCATCGGCTCAGCCTTCGGCACCGGAATCGGCACCAACTCCGACGGCGGATGCCGCATCGCCTCAACCGCCTCCCCGATCCTCGCCAGGCAGGTGTCCACAAACTCACGCACCGACGAGTACCGAGGCACGACCATCAGCCCGAGAGGCCCGAACTCGCCACTCGCCACCCGCTCTTCCACCGCGCGCACACTCGCCAGCGGCGTCTCGGATCGCCACGCGAGCGCGAGCGAGTCAAAGGCCCCGACGACCCGCTCCGACGCCGCCGTCAGACCCGCGCCGTCCAACTCGGTGATCGCCTTGTACAGCCCTTCGGGCTCGCCACCCTGCTGGATATCCATGAAGAGCCGGGCGCCAGCCGTCCGACCGTCCTCGTCCGTCGGCCCGGCGTACCGATCCACTAGGTGCCTCGAGAGCACACGACCCTCCACGCGGATCGCGTTCACGAATCCGTAGGCATCGGGTTCCAACGCGCGCCGCAGGTCCCCGTCGAACCCCTTGATCTGCGCCTCGGTCAGCCGCACGTGCCGGATCGCTCGAAGGATCTCATCCGCGCCCATCACGGCAAACCCAAGACCGACCGAGGACGATTGCGTAAAGCCGTCCGCCGTCGTGTGATGGCTCATCCTCAGCAGCGATTGCGTCGACACCACAAAGGCGTCCATGTCCCCGCGATTAAGCGCCAGCCGAGCGCTCGAGACGAGGATTCTCGACGACTCGCGAAGGCGTTCCAGGTGCGACATGTCGGCGCCCAGGCCCGCCCTCTGGTCCACGCCGAAGTCACACTCAGGAATCGACGCCGCCACGCGTAGCGCATCCGCGATCGACCGGTTCGCGTCCATCAACTCCGCGAGCCTCGAGTCCGGCGCCCAGTCCAGATCTCGACCGTTGAACGACTGCGTCAGCCCGATCGTCAGATCCTCGGGAACCTTCTGCCACACACGCCAGTACGCCAACGCCGCGTTCCGTGGCCCATGGAGCTCGACCGCCGGGAGCGCACCGAGATCGCCGGCAGCATCCTGCGCCAAAGCAACCCAAGGCACAGCCGCCATCCCACACACCGCGAGCAGACACGCGGCACACGCCCCAGTGGCCCCCAGTCGTCGCCGCGAAGGACGTGAACTGCGGCCAGTCCACGCGCAACCCGCGATCACACGCCAATGAGAAACGACTTCGCTCACAGCCCGGCTCCTTCACGCGTCAACGCACGATCCGTGCTCGACGCGGCATTAACACCCGCGCCAACCCACTCGATCCATCCACCACCGACAACCCAATCCGGCTCATCGCCGTCGTACAACACAACCGCCTGCCCAGGGGCGATCGCCACCTGAGACTCGTCGAACCTCACCTCAAACCGCCCCAACCGACCCGAGGGTGTCGTCGCGCGCGCTTCATCGATGACGCGGACCCGCGCCCGTGCCGCCGCCGTGTTGTACCGATACTTCGCCCACACCGCCCGCCACGTGTCCACCCCGCTCGGCGGATCCACCAGCCAGTTCGCCTCACCCGCCACGCACGACTCGGCGAGCAGGTCCTCCTTCTCGCCCACAACCACCCGGTTCGCGCGCGCGTCACGCGACACCACATACACCGCGTGCCCCAAGGACACCGAAACGCCGCGACGCTGCCCGATCGTGAACCGATGCTGCCCGCCATGCGTGCCGATCGCCGTCCCGTCGGTGCCCACAATCTCCCCCGCGCGCGCCACACCGGGCCGCAGCCGATCGACAAGCCCCGCGTAGTCGTTGTCCGGCACGAAGCAGATTTCCTGCGAGTCCGGCTTGTCGAACACGGGCAATCCGAACGCGCGCGCAATATCGCGGACCTGGTCCTTGTGCATCCCGCCGATCGGCAGGATCATCTCCCCGAGTGTTCCACGTGGAACACCAAAGAGCACATACGACTGATCCTTGCGCGCGTCGAGACCACGCATGAGCCGCGGCGTGCCGGTCGTGTGGTCCACGCGGGCGTAGTGCCCCGAGGCGACGGCATCGGCGCCGAGGGAGAGGGCGTAGTCGTGGAGTTTCCCGAACTTAAGCCAGTCGTTGCAACGGACGCAAGGGTTGGGCGTTCGGCCGGCGACGTACTCGTCGGCGAAGTAGTCGATGATGCGCGCGAAATCGCGCTTGAAGTTGCAGACGTAGAACGGAATGCCCAACTCGCCCGCGACCGCGCGCGCGTCGGCGGCATCCGTGATGGAGCAGCACCCCTGGTGCCCGATGCGGGTGGGCGTGGCGTTGGTTGTTGTGGTGTCGAGGGATTCGCCGGGGGAGCCCAGACGCATGAAGCAGCCGATGACCTCGTGGCCGGCGTCCTTGAGGAGGGCGGCGGCGACGGAGGAGTCCACACCTCCGGACATGGCGACGAGGATCCGGCGGGGCGGGCCGGGCGGCAGGGCGGCTTGGAGTTGGACGGCGGCGGAGTTCATGGCGTGATCCAGTGAGAAGGGTAGGGAAGCGTGCGGGAGTTCACGCTGATCGAGGTTGGTCCGGAAATGGTGAGGGCACGGGTAAGCGTGGCAATCGGCGTGGTTTGACGTCGTTTTGCTCGTGGGGCGGCTGACGGCGTGTTCCGATTCGGTTCCCTAGTATTCTTCGAACCGGTCACGGAGATTCGATTCTGGAGTGTGCGGTGTGGGTGTCCCTCATGGATTGTGGGACGCCGGGGTGTTGGGGATGTGCAGGCGGCAAGTCGGCCTTCAAAGCTGGAAGGATTTGGTATGAACGGTGCGTACACGATGACGGCTCAGACGTTGGGGTTGGGCTTTGAGCCGAGCCTGTGGCAACTAATCATCATTCTGGCGATCGGACTCTTGATCTTCGGGCATCGTCTGCCTGAGGTTGGTCGTTCGATGGGTCGGAGCATCGTGGAGTTCAAGAAGGGCTTGAAGAACATCGAGGACGAGGTGAACGATGCGTCGAAGCGAGAGCCTCGGGGCCGGATCGAGTCGGATCGGGAGTATCGCGAGCCGTTGCCCCGGGGCGAGGGGGACGGTCGCCGCGTGAGCCGGGCGGATGAGGTTGAGCGTTCGGAGAGCGAGCGCTGAGAGGGCCCGCGAGCGGGGGTATCGCTCGGTGCGGGGGTTGTTCCGGCGGATGGTGCCGATCGCGGGAGGGTGTGCTAAACTTGTGGCCCTAGGCCGAGGTAGCTCAGCTGGTTTAGAGCGCTGGATTCATAACCCGGAGGTCGGCGGTTCGAGTCCGCCCCTCGGCATTTGTTCGAGAGATGTGTCCCGGGATGGCGGGACGTGAGATGCCCCAAACGACAGGCACCGTCTCTGGACAGTTACGACAACGGACATGCCCCTGACGTGGCCCGAAGCCATGAGTCTTCGCGTCCCCGCAGAAATTCTCTCCACTTTCCTGGTAGTTTGGAGATTCTGTGGTACATCTCTAGTGGGGCAACGCGAGAAGGCGTGGCATGGGTCGGATAACGAACAGATGGGGCAATGTTGCGGCAGTCGCGATCGTGGCCAGCGTTTGGGCGGCGGTTGGGGGTGTCGGATCCCTCACGGGGCGTGCCCACGCCCAGACGCCCGCCTTCGATCTCATAACCCCGACACCCGGCTGGGAACGCACATCGGTGACCGGTCTCTCGTATGACGGGAAGGCTGTCGGGTGGAGCCACGGCGCATCAGCGTTCTCGGTGGGGCCGATCTTCACGTATTCGCCGGATGGCACGCGTCGGGAGTACTCGAACGGCACGTACCCAACGATCTCTGGTGATGGTCGCGTGGTCGCGATCACCAATCCGGACACGCCCACCATCCCTCCCCGCCTGTTCTACGACAACGGCACGTTCCGCAACCTCCCCAACGTCTCGCTCGCGGGGCAGACGCGCCAGGGGCGGGTGACCCATCTGAACGTCGATGGCACGGTGGCGATGCTCAACACGAGTTTCATCGACAGCATCGGGCGGAGCACCGCGTACCGCTGGACCGAGTCGGGCGGGGCCCAGATCCCGCCCTTCCCCGGCGGGAGCACGTGGAACGTCGCGAACGGCATGTCGAGCGATGGCCGCCTGGTGGTGGGCAACTGGGCACCGTCATCGCTTTCGACGGATATGCCGTGGGTTTGGGAGGATGGGGGCACATCGCTCATGCCACTCGTCGATCCAACCGGTACGCCCATCATCCTTGGGCAGGCACACACGGTCAGCGGTGACGGGCGATCGATCTTTGTCAATCGATACGTCATCCACGACGGGATCACAACCCCGTTCTTGCTCGCAAGCCCGATCAATGGAACACCCATAATTCCCAATGGCGCCTCCTACGACGGGAGCGTCCTCGTCGGCAGCCTGGGCCAGTTCGGCTCCTGGATCTGGACGCAGGAGACCGGGGCGATGCGAGCCGAGGACTATCTGCGATCGCAAGGACTAGCGGTTCCTGAAGGCGCCTTCTTCGACACCATCTTTGTCTCGGGTGATGGCCAGCACTTCGGCGGTTTGGTCAGCCTGCCCCACAACGGCGGAGGCTGCTATCTCGCCACCATACCCGCCCCCGGCATCGCGAGCGCTCTGATTCTCTTGGGAATCGGTGCAACCACTCGCCGCCGCCGACGGTAGATTCCATCATCGTCCATTTTGTGCCCGTGTGTTCTCCGGGCGTCGCACTCGTTCGCTCTTGAAAGGAGTTGGGCCTTGGGAACACGATCAGACACACTTCGTCGTTGCTGCATGCATTGATCTCTCTCGCCGGGCTGGCGCTCCCGGCGATCGGGCAGCAAGCCTTCTATCCCCGCGTCAACCAGTGGGGCTGGCCCGGAACCACGCCCAACCCGGAGACAAGCCCCTCTGGCATCCACCCCATGTTCTATGGCGAGACGCGGATCGTTCCCTTCATCGACATCTGGATCGAGAGCATGACTCCCGCGCAGGCCGCGCTCAACATCCGCCAGGAGATGCAGGCCTACACCCAAGCGGGGATCATCACCGACACGTGCACGATACTCCTCCGCAACTTCGGCACGGGAACAAGCAATCTCTACCAGGACGATGATGCGGTGGATGTGGACATCCAAGGAAACGAACTGCCCGACTGGCCTATCCCGATCGGGAACGCAGAGGACGACGCTCGTGTTCGTCGCCTCCAACCCTGGATGACCCATGGCCGTGAGGTGGCCCACGCCTGGACGAGCGCGTTCGCACAAGCGCTTGCCCAGGAGATCGAGGGCGTCAACACCGACAGCGATCCCAACAACGACGTCCCGCTCCCCGACCGTTTCCACTTCGACAGCGAGTGGGGGATCACCTCGCCCGGCAACGCCAACTATCCCTTCCTCCTCCGCGCCATGGCCAACGAGGACGAGTTTCTCGAAGATCCCGAGAACCCCAATAGCGCGCTCATCACGCGCTGGACCCACTACCCCGTCCCCGGCTATGGAGGCGCGACGATGAAGGACCTGTGGGACCAGGCGGTGCTGATGTATGGCGACGGATACTACCTCAACGACCTCCAGCACGACGCGAACAATCCGTTCGCGTATATCGAGCCAGGAAGCCACACCCCCGATCCGCTCGATGGATATAGCAATCTAGGAAGCTCATATGTCGGAGGATGGCAAGTCACATCCTACAGCGGGGACACAAACACCCGCAATCAGGCTCTCGGCGTGTGGTACATGGAGATCGCGCGGAACGCCAAGGCCGCCATCATGGATGAGGTCGCGTACGCCCCCCTGCGGGCGTTCTTCCCGCAGGCGAAGTTCAGCAACTACGAGGTCTTCGACGCCCCCGGAACCAACGACTATCGAATCGGCTGGTGGCAGGACAAGAGCGCCCAGTACGGCACCTGCCAGAACTTCGAGTACCCTCAGAGCGAGTACCTGATCGATCGCCAATCGGGCGTCATCGCCGATGTCTGGCAGCACGGGTGGCAACTCCCCGCGATCGCCGGACCGGTCTCTTTGGAAGGTGTCCCCACGCGCTGGCTGACGGCCTCGTCCCTGAAGAGCCATGCCGACTTTGGCTCCCCTGTGCTCTACACCGTCGGGCACGACGCGTTCCAGGTCGGTGGGGCCGGCGTCTGCGGCCCGGGCGTCGACTCCTTGTCATCGTCATGCAACAACGACAAGGGGAACCACTGCAACTATCTCCAGGGCAACCCGTACTTTCGCCCCACGATCACGGCTCTGGGCGAACGGAAGTACAAGATCAGCGAGGATTGGTGGGAGGCGAGCGATCGGATGAACCGCTCATTCCTCGAGGCCGGGGTCGCGGCCAATCTCCGTGACCCCGCACGCGCGTCGAATCCGGCGGACTTCATCTGCCCCTGGGTCCCCATGCTCCGCCTCACGGCGGACGAGGCGTCTCTGACAGACGTCGTGATCGATCCCTTCTATCCCAACATCGAGGAACTCCACGCCTCACTCGACATGATCCGGGCGAAGCAGGTCCCTGAGATGAACGTGTTTGTCGGCGGTGTGCGAACGATGCGCCTGTATCGCGTGAACGAGTACGGCGTCGAGGTCGTTCGTGAAGTACCAATCAACTTGTCGGGGACGGAGTTCCTCAACCTTCTTACCCTCTGGCGTGACACCTACCAGCGCGTCTACAACCCCTATCTCTCCAAGTGGGAGATCGAGTGGGGCAGGCCGACCTCGATTACAACAACGAGGTCAATGTCAACGACGTCGCGGTCTTCATGGAGGAGTACGGCGAGGAGAACGTGCTCGCCGACATCACCATGGACGGCGTCGTGGACATGCAGGACGTGGTCGAGTTCACGAATGGGTATGGGTGGGGAGGGGGGGGAGTGGGGCGGGGG
>JRYD01001925.1_pt1 | contig 23569 bp, 23 predicted proteins | sample 235311 | NCBI WGS metagenome assembly JRYD01 (sample SAMN03074213, study PRJNA261472) | activated sludge metagenome | biome: Common Effluent Treatment Plant; feature: Wastewater; material: Activated sludge; isolation source: activated biomass in a lab-scale reactor treating industrial wastewater at... | reverse complement strand
GGCTTGCCGCCGACAATGGCCTCGCATAGCCACGTCGTTTACGGCGGTGGGTGACAACGGCAAATGAATCCTCGGAGGCGGCTTGGCCGCCGACATGTCCCTGTCGCGTGCTTCGCACGCTCCGAGGTTGTTTTGCCCACGATAACCCCAGGGTTGCGGCCGAGGCGGCCTTACCCTGGGCTATATTCTTTGTCCCCTACGGGGACGACCTGATCAATCTCAGACTGAAATCTGAAATTTTGGATCGAAACCCTTTGCGGACTTTGCGGAGTTTCGCTTAGCGTACTTTGCGTTTCCAAACCGAGATCGTAAACGCAAAGAACGCAAAGATGCCGCAAAGTTCGCAAAGGAGGAAGGCCACTTGCTTTACGGGCTTGCCCTTTCGCAGTGCGGCAAGCCGCAAAGACCAAAGACAAATGCCAAAAACCGATGACCAAAGGCCAGAGACCAATGAACAACGAACAATGAACAACGAGCAACAGTTTTCTTATATCTGAGATTGACTAGCTTTTTCCCAATCGGTCATTATGCTTGTTTGCCTTTTCGGCGGCGGCGGCGTCCTTGTAACCGTCAAAGCTCGGGGGCAAATGCAATTAAATGACAAACGACCAGATCAGAAATATCGCCATCATTGCACACGTCGATCACGGAAAGACGACACTCGTTGACGCAATGCTCCAGCAATCGGGCACGCACCGTGATAACGAAGCGGTCGTCGAACGCGTTATGGATTCGATGGATCTTGAACGTGAACGCGGCATCACGATCATGGCAAAGAACACCAGCGTGCGTTACGCCGACTACAAGATCAACATCGTCGATACGCCGGGCCACGCAGATTTCGGCGGCGAGGTCGAGCGCGTTCTGAAGATGGTCGATGGCATTATTCTGCTTGTCGATGCCGCTGAAGGCTGTCTGCCTCAAACGCGTTTCGTGCTCAGGAAGGCTCTTGAATTGAATCTTCCGGCGATCGCGTGCGTGAACAAGATCGACCGCCAGGATGCACGTCCGGACGAGGTCGTCAACGAAATTTACGATCTTTTCATCGATCTTGGAGCGAACGACGAGCAGATCGAATTCCCGATACTTTATTCGATCTCGCGTGACGGTGTTGCTAAAAAAGATCTGTCGGACGATAGCAAGACGCTCAAACCGCTTTTTGATCAGATCATCGAGACGATACCGGCTCCGAATCCGATGCGCGATGATTCGCTGCAGCTTCTTGTGGCGAACATCGATTACAACCCGTTCGTCGGACGCCTCGCGATCGGCCGCATCTTCTCCGGCAAGATCGCCAAGAACCAGGAGGTCGTCGTCTCGAAACGCGATTCTTCGCTCAGCCGCCCACGCGGCGTCAAAGAGCTTTTTGCATTCGAAGGCCTCGAGCGGGTTCCCGTCGCGGAGGCCGGCGTGGGCGAGATCGTGGCTCTGGCGGGATTTGACGATGTCGAGATCGGCGAGACCATCACTTTGCCGGATAATCCGAAGCCGCTGCCGGTGATCGCCGTGGATGAACCAACGATCTCGATGATTTTCGGCGTGAACACCTCGCCTTTTTCGGGCCTCGAAGGCAAGTTCGTGACCTCGCGGCAGATCAAGGAACGCCTTGACCGCGAGCTTCTCGGCAATGTTGCCCTCCGCGTAACGGAGACAGATGCCGCAGAGCAGTTCAAAGTTTCGGGCCGCGGCGAGCTGCAGCTTGCGATCCTGATCGAAATGATGCGTCGCGAAGGTTATGAACTTCAGGTCTCGAAACCGGAGGTCGTTACCCGCCGAGATGAATCTACGGGCGAACTTCTCGAACCGATCGAGCTCGTCGTCATCGATGTGCCCGAAGAATTCATCGGCGTCGTTACCGAGGCGATGGGACGCCGCAAAGGCCAGATGACGAAGATGATCAACAACGGCTCGGGCCGCGTGCGTCTTGAATTCGAGACGCCGTCCCGCGGGCTGATCGGCTTTCGCGGCGAGTTTTTGACCGAGACGAAAGGCACCGGCCTTTTGAATACGCTCTTCCTGCGTTTCGACAAGTGGCAGGGCGATATGCGTTCGCGCCAGACCGGTTCGCTCGTCGCCGACCGAATGGGCGAGACGAACACCTACGCTCTCTACAACCTGCAGGAACGCGGCACGCTTTTCGTCAAGCCCCAGGTCAAGGTCTATGAGGGAATGATCATCGGCGAGAACGCCCGCAGCGTCGATCTCGATGTAAATGCGATCAAGGAAAAGAAGCTCTCAAATATGCGTACGACGTCCGCCGACGAGGCGATGCGGCTCGTGCCGGTTCGCGATATGTCGCTGGAGCGCGCCCTCGAATTCATCGCCGACGACGAACTCATCGAAGTTACGCCGAAGACGATCCGACTGAGGAAACGCGTCCTAAAATCGAACGAACGACCGAAAAAATAGATCGATCGAGACAAACGGAGAAGCTCTGCTTCGACGAAATCTTCCAATAGTCGCCTTCAGCTTCCGGAAGAACCATAGGTGAGAATCGATGTAAATCGGTGCTATTATCTATGCGAGGCTCATTATGGATCTGGAACCGGTGATGAATAAAATAAGAGCTGCGTGTGACGCCAAAGACATCGCGATGTTAGGCGTCTTCGGGTCGGTCTCGCGTGGTGAGGACACGCCGAACAGCGATGTCGATCTGCTCGTTCGTCTCGGCAAGCCGGTCGGATTTGTCGAATTTATCGCTCTCGAAGATACGTTCAGGGAAATCCTCGGTCGCAACGTCGATCTCGCGACCGAATCATCGCTTCACCCTCTGATCCGCAAAAACGTTCTCGCCGACCTACAGATCATTTATGAAAAGTAGGCACGACCGCCTCTACCTTTATGACATCATCGAATGCTGCGACCGTGTCGCAGATTACGTAAACGGCGTCCGCGAAGAGGATTATCACTTAAACGCGATGCTTCAGGACGCACTCGTCCGAAACATCGAGGTCGTAGGTGAAGCTGTCAAAAACCTTTCACAGGAAATAAAGGATACCCATCCCGACATTGCATGGAGCCAGATCGCCCGAATGCGTGACAAGATCGCTCACCATTACTTTCGTATAAATCTCGATGTCGTTTGGAAAACCGCCACCTGCGACCTTCCCTCATTACGTCCACAGATCAAAGCGATATACGAGAGATTGGAAAAACAGCTCACCGACTGAGGAAGCGCGTCCTAAAATCGAACGAACGCCCAAAGAAATAGGGCCTTAGCAAAGGCCCTCAATTTGGTGGAGATGAGGGGGATCGAACCCCTGACCTCAGCATTGCGAACGCTGCGCTCTCCCAGCTGAGCTACATCCCCTTAAAACTACTGAACTCCGGCGGCAAGCAGCGAGCCTTTCGGGTCGGACGCATATGCGTAACCGTCCTCGATCTTGCCGATCATGCCGTGGAAGAAAATGTCTTCCTTTTTGACAACGACGACGATATCGCCGGGGCTGACCTTTTTGGGATCGACCGAAAAACGTATCACCGAAGCGTTGCCGTTGTGCGAATCGACCGTCTCGTATTCAAACGTATCGGCGTCAAAACTAAGTGTCTGGGTAAAGGAAACTTCCATATCGATATTTTAACCATAATCGCCCGGAAAAGTCCTCTCTGCCCGAAGCGAAAGCCCGAAACTAGCGCCATGCACAGACCTTTGCCCGGTCGTTCTCCCAGCAGGCTCCGTTCCGCGTAAGGGTTCCAAGCGAACTGTGAGCGTGAGTTGCTGTGCGTTCTTCGTTCCACCATCCTTCGGCTCCGTCATCGGTAAGATTAACGTAGGCAAAATAGCCTCGTTTGCCCTTTTCATAGATCTGAAAAGAGCCGCCTTTGTCCATTTCGATCTCGCAGCGTCCGTTAATATATTTCGTTCCGTCCACGACCAAAAGACAGCGGCCGGGTTTGACCGCCGAGTCCGCCACATTGGTTTCGTTAAAAATCTCGGCCGAAGAGGCGACTCCGACCGCGGCGAATGCGGCGATCATAGCAATGGTGATAAAGGCTCTCTTTTTGTTCGATCTCATCTGGTTATTCACTCCTAGAAAATACTACAAATTCCCCGCGAGTTTTCAAATACTGAATCGAATGGCGATCGCATCGTGATCCGATAGCGGCGTGCCGTCCGCGGTCGTCAGTTCGCCGATGGTTTGCGGCTGTTCGACCGCTTTGATGCCGCGGCCCGCGAACCAATCGAGCCTGCCCGAAACTTTGCCGCCGACTCGATTTGCCGCCCAAAAGATGAAAGGAAAGCACCACGCCGGCACCCAATCGCGCAGGTTGGTGTTCTTTTCGATGCTCCCAACGTCGTAATGAAGCGTCCCGACGCCGAGTTCATTGAGATCGCGAAAGGAGTAGCCGCGGCGTTCGAGATCGTCGAACATCCGTCTTTCGAAGAACCTTTCCGGATGCGGGAGATGATTCTTTGCAACGTTCTTCGGCCCCATAAAAACACGCCGCCAATAGCCCATTATCGCCCGCGTCGAGCTTTGCGAATTGAATCCGGTCGTGTTCCAGTCGCCGCCGATCAGCGTCGGCAGCTCGGGCAGCGTTTCAAGGTGATCGAGGATGAGCTTCATCTGCAAACGCCGATGAGCCCGGGAGCAATGTGCATCCAGATGTACCGAAACCGCACGAAAGGCGCCCGGCGGATGGTCGATTTCGGCGAACAACGCCCGCAAATGCCCGAGCCTTTTTTCCTTGCCCCACATCTTGTCTTTCCCGTTCGGAAGCGGAATGGCGTGGATGTTCCGCATCGGATACTTTGAGAACATCGCAAGCCCGTGGATCGAATTCGTATTCTCACCCTCGACGTCGGATTCGACTCCGCTTCCCTTTTGCAAAGCGATGTAAACCGGTGCGAACGCATAGTTTAAATCGAGAGCCGCCGCAATCTCCCCGGCAACGAACCGATTGCCGCTGCGAGCCATCCCGTGATCAAGTTCGGAAAGCAGAAGTACGTCCGCGTCTTTCAAACTCTCGTGGTTCCTTAGGGCATCGATGATCCCGTCGAGCTGAATTCCGCGTTCAAGATTCCACGCAAGCGCCGAGACCGACTCAGGCACAGCGTCATTCACCCTTCCGCTGTTTTCCCCAACAACGACCGAGTTCAAGATCCGCTCGGCCATCGGTTTAACCTTCTGCCAAACCTCGGAACCGAGGAGGTCTTTGGTCGATTCAAAGTTGAGCAACTCCGCGAAATACTGAGCAATGTTGTGGTCAAGCCCCGAAGGCGAACTTGTTTGCGATGTTTGCTGCACCGTCATAAAAGGAATTAGGATACGAGGCTGAGGTCAGAAAGACAATCTTGTCAAAGCATTGAAAGGGCCGCTTGACGAACCTTTCCGACGTTTCGGCATCTAAGCCTACAGGCTCGAATTCAGCTCTCTACGATTCAAAATGTTAAAGTATCTCGCCATCTTGGTTGTCCTCTTCCTTTTAGCTCCGACCCTTAGAGCGCAAACGCCACCGCTCCAGATCACGCAAAAGAACCCATTTTACTGGGTAAGGTTCAGTCCGACCGGATCAAAACTTCTCTCCTACTCAGTTATGGATCAAGATCTGGCTTTGTGGGACGTGCCCAGTGCACGTGTGCTCTGGAAACGGCCCATCGGGTTCATCCAGAAGGCCGATGAACGATACGTATTAGAGACCATCGCCTGGAGTTCGAATGAAAAGTTGATCACGACGGGCAGTGCTAACGGCACAGTACAACTGTGGGCCGCCGAAAGCGGAAAGTTCCTGTGGCAGACCGAAGCTTCACAAAACAGCATAGAGGCGATGGTGTTTAGCCCGGATGGCAGCCGAATAGCTATCAGCTCAGCGCAGAATAAAAATGGCTTCATCAAACTCCTCAACACTTTGGACGGTACGGTGGTCAAGACGGTCGAGGACGGTAAGTGGGCAAGCGTCGCACTCGCATTCGAGCCGGATGGCATCAAGTTGAAAGCTGCAAAGCTTTTAGGTGGCGTGCGAACCATCGATCTTAATGCTCGCGAGCACCTCGATCTTCCGGACGATCAAAAACTTAGTGTCTATGCCGGGGAACGTTCCTTCAGCGAGGATCTAACTTACTCGGTCCGCAGGGTTGCTAAGGATGAGTTCGTCATTGAAAAAACGGACGGCATGCTGATCAGGCGAGTAAAGACCGACGGCTTCAAGATCAATTCTCTCGTAAGGTCGAAAGCAGGCTCGGCATTTGTCCGCGTTAGAGACGACATCCATCTCTACGATCTAAAGTCGGGTGAGGACAAGGTTGTCGGTGACGAATACTACTACTCGAGTTTCGATGTAAGCGGCGACGGGCGGCTTCTCGCACAAACAGGAAAGATCTACCACACATCCATTCGCGTGACCGACCTTTCAACAGGCAAGACTTCGCTCCTGGACGGACATCCGAGCACGGTCACTGCGATAGAGTACAGCCCTGATAATTCCATCTTTGCTGTTGCGGGAAATGACGGCAATGCATACCTTTTCGACGCGAAAACAAAAGTTCTGCAGAAAACTTTTATCGGGAACGGCCAGCGCCTTACCGCCCTTACCTTTACCCCTGATGGAAAAGCCATAATAACCGGTGGCGAAGATGCGTCTCTAGCAATATGGAATGTTGCGACTGGAACTTGCGTTAAGCGCTCACAGCTAACTAATCGATCGAAAGATATAAAAAAGGTCACGGTCTCCCCAGATGGAGAGAACCTCCTTGTTCTAATTGAAGGGGATGCCATACTTTTCTATCTTGATCTAATACCCGTCGGCTATCTGAATACACCCGAAGGCTACCGCTCAACTTCCGGAGGGATGACAATGACATCAACGTCGGTGCCCATCAATGATGCGGTGTTCAGCAAGGAATATGCGGACATGATCATCACGGGCCATGCAGACGGAACCATTCGCACTTGGGATCCGGATAAACTTACGCAAAAAAAGAAGATAAAGGTTGCCGATAACATTCGTTTTGTTGGCTCGATAGACACTGAACGGATAGTGGCTGTCGGCGATCGAGGAAAGGTGGGGCGATTTATAGTTATCGATATGATGACCGGCAAGATACTAGGTCAATCGCGGCAGTTTGATCCTTCGTATTTGGAAAAAATGGGCGTTGATCCTAAGAGTCGGTATGCGATCGCAAGTGACATTTTAGGTAATCTTACGGCCTTTGACTGCAAGGCTCTGACAATTCGGAAGATAGAGAACGGCTACTCAGGCGAAGATTCCATTGCATTCAGCCAAGACGGTTCCACATTCATCGCCGGCGGAGAGAATCAAAACCTTAAGCTCTACGCCTCAAAAGACTTCAAGCTGCTCTGGGAACTCTTCCCGGCAAAGTTCATGCTTAGCGAGCGGGAAACCCAAATGGGCGCGGCGCGCCTTCAGCGATTGAACGAACTTGCCGCCAAGAGGGCACGTCGCGATGCTGAAGCTAAGGTGTTCGTAAAGAAATATCGCTCGAAGATCTTTGTAACGTTCGATCACTACGGCGAGATGTCCGATCCTGGCAACAAGAAGATGGTCGAAGGTACCGAACCGAATGAGAGCGCGGCGGTGAAAGCCCCGACCGAAGCCAACGCCGCATGGTTCCGTATTCATAACAGTTCCCCGCTTCCGGTCGTAATACCAACCCAGAGCATATACTTGACGGCGAAATGCTATTACACCTTCCCAAATGGAGACAAGGACTTTGGATTGTGCGAAGGCGCCGAGATCAGCGTTTGGTTCAGCTTGGAAGACAAGAACGGAAAGAATGTTCCCTACGGCTTTGATTTCGGGTCATCAACATCATTGCTGCCCAATACGTCGGCGATCTTCCCGGTACCCCTCGAATTGTTGAACAAAGATCTTTCGGCAGTTTTCGCCTTCACTTTCCAAAACATAAGGGCGAGCAAGAATGATAGTACTCTGGACTTCGGGCCGGAGATCGAGATCAAAATCAATAGAAGCAGCCTAAAGAGGTAGTCGCCGTTAGTCGTCGTAGCGTTCTTTTGCGGGTGCGACGGCAAGAAAATCGGTTGCGATACGCTCGGAATATGAGTCGAGAAGTTCCTCGATGCGAGCTTGTTTCTTTGAGTGAAAGATCAGGCCGACGTGGCGTGATTTTTTGACACGATAGACGATCTCTTCGTCAGCGTAATGTTCCGTATTCGGCTCCTCGGTATTGGCGAGAGCCAGGGCAACGCCGGCATGCTCCTTGCGAAGCTTCGGCAGTTTGTACGGATGCTCTTTCGTGGCCGTTTCGAGTTTTGCCCATTCGCGCCATAGGTTAAAGCCGCACGCGTATTCGAGCACGTTCGCGATGTATGCGCCGCCCACTCGGCAAGCGACCTCAAGCAGGAAGATCTCGCCTGTCGCATCGCTCTGCAGGAATTCGGCGTGCGTGACACCGCGGTCGTATTCGAACGCCTTCAAGAGCTGCGAATTGACCGTCTCAAGACTCTTCCTGATCGCGGCACGATAAGGCACGATCGACGACGTGAAAACCCCGCCGTGGTGCGTCACGCTGAAAGGCGCAGTCCCGTATTGGCTCACACCTGCGGCGCGGACCTTGCCGCCTTCGACGACGGAATCGACGTGAAAAACGCGTCCTTCGACAAAGCGTTCGATCACGAATTGCGACGGGTGGTCGCGCCAGTTGTTGCGGTTATCCAGTTCGCTTAAAACGTCCCAGACCTGCTGCGCGGTCTCGCATTTCCGGATGCCGAAGGCCGAGACCTCGAACCTTGGCTTTACGATCCATGGTGCCGGAACGCGCGCAAGAAATTCATTGATCTCGTTTTCGTTGAACACTCCCGTAAAGTCCGGGCAAGGGATGTCGTTCTCAGCAGCAAGATTCCGCATCGTGAGCTTATCGCGAAAGCGCCGCAAATATGAGCTGTTCATTCCCGGCAGCTGCAAATGTTCGCGCGCGAGGGCCGCCGTTATCACATCGAATTCATCGAGGCCGACAACACGGTCTATCTTTTCAGATCCCGCGATATTCGTGATCGCTCGCACATAGTCGCCGGGTTGAGCCTCATCCTCGACCGTCCGAACCTCGCTGACCGCATCCCAAGACCATGGCATTTCGAGCAGCTTCTTACGGGTAACGAGCGTTACGCGCCAGCCGGCACTGTTCGCTTCTTCAAGGAATTCATTGCCTTTTTGCTCGCTCGCGATACAGACGATGTGCTTTTGCATATTGATCGACGAGCCTTCCGGCACCGAACGCTCAGATCCGCGTACGGCAGCTTCTGGCCGCGTGCCTCATTTTATTTTGTATCAAAAGAATGGCACAATCTAGGCTCCAATACAATGGATCTCGGCATCAAATGCGCGAGACGTAGTTTGACGGCAATTCGTGTTATCTATGGGCGGAATCGATCCGATCAACCTGATCAGTCACCTTGTAATCTTCATGGTCGTCCTTCTTTTGGCGATCTCTGCCCACGAGGCCGGGCACGCGTGGATGTCGCATAAATTCGGCGACGACACGGCGTATATGCTTGGCCGCGTAACGCTCAATCCCGTCAAGCACACGGATCCGATCGGAACACTCTTGATCCCGATAATCGGGTTTGTATTGGGAGCGATGGGCGGCGGATTGGCAAGTATACCGCTGATCGGCTGGGGAATCCCAACTCCCGTAAATCCGCGGAACTGGACGAATTACAAGCTTGCGAACGTGATGGTGTCTATCGCGGGGGTTCTCGCAAACCTTATTTTGCTCATCATCGGTATCGTCATCGCAAAGATACTTATTTCGCAAGGGGTTTTTACCGTTCGAGATTTTTTTGGAGACACGACGAATCCGGTCGTCATTTTTGTGGCCGACCTGATGTTCTTGAACCTGTCGCTCTTTGTGTTCAATTTGCTGCCATTTCCGCCGCTCGACGGGAGCCAGATACTTTCGACCTTTCTGCCGGAAAGTGCGCAGCCTATCATTCGGATGCTCGAACAATACGGCTACATCATACTCCTAGCGCTTATCTATATTGGCGTATTTCGGATGATCATTACGCCTTTTTATTACGGCCTTATTTACATTCTCTACCTCTAATGGCGAAGAAACGAATATTCAGCGGAGCACAGGCGAAACCGCTATCGCGAGGCTAGGATGACATGCCGGTAGTTTTCTTTCAGGACGGATTCAAGTTTTTCTTCTTTTCAAATGAAGGCGATCCGAGAGAACCCGTGCACATCCATGTTCGAAAGGATGCGAAGCTTGCAAAATTCTGGCTCCAGCCGTCGGTTCGGCTGGACGATTCCTACCGATTTTCCGCAAGAGAGCTTACTAAAATTGCGAAAATCATTGATAATAGAAAGACAGAGATCGAGGAAGCTTGGAATGACCACTTTGAATCTTGAAGCACTAGCCGCGGCGGTTTCATTCGACGCCGACAATATGTGGGTCGAATTGACCGATGGCCGCCAACTCGGTGTACCACTCGCCTATTTTCCGCGCCTCGCAAAAGCCTCGACCGCTCAGCGAAAAAAGTATGTTATCAGCGGTGGCGGATCAGGCCTGCACTGGGATGATCTGGATGAAGACATTTCGGTCCCCGGTCTTTTAACCGGAAAGGTGGATCGAACCAAAAGAACCAGCATTAAGATCAAAAAGGCTGCCTAAATCAGAACATCTTACCTCACCGTCTGACACGCGGCGGCTCGACTCTATGAAAAAGCGAATATTCAGCGGAGCCCAGCCTACGGGCCGTCTTCATTTAGGAAATTACTTAGGTGCTCTCAAGAATTGGGTAGCGCTCCAGGATGAGTACGACTCAATATTCTGTATCGTCAATCTTCACGCGTTGACCTTGCCGCAAAATCCAAAGACCCTTCGGCAAAAGACGCTTGATCTTGCTCGAATCTACCTGGCCGCCGGCATCGATCCCGAAAAAGCAACGATATTCATCCAAGCGGATGTGCCCGAGCATGCCGAACTGACTTGGATCCTTCTCTGCACTGCCCGTATGGGCGAGCTTGAGCGGATGACGCAGTTCAAGGACAAGTCTCAAAAGGGCGGACGCGAACGTTCGAGCGTCGGGCTGTTTACATATCCTGCGTTGATGGCGGCCGACATTTTGCTTTATCATACGAACCTCGTCCCTGTCGGACAAGACCAAAAGCAGCATCTTGAGTTGTCCCGCGACTTGGCCGAGCGTTTCAACCGCGATTTCGGCGAGACTTTCGTAATCCCTGAACCCTACATTCCGAAGAGCGGTGCGAACATAAGATCGCTTCAGGATCCTGCGAAAAAGATGTCGAAGTCTGACGAGAACGAGGCCGGAGCGATATTTTTGGATGACGATGCCGATACGATCTCGAAAAAGATCAAACGCGCGGTAACCGACAGCGGCACCGAGATCAACTTCGATGAAACGCGGCCGGCGATCCACAACCTTTTGACTATCTATCAGCTGGTGACGGGAAAGACCGAGCAGGAGTGCGTCGAGAATTTCGCGGGCAAGGGCTACGGACAGTTCAAAGGTGAACTTGCCGAAGCCGTCGTCGAATATCTGCGGCCATTCCAGGAACGAATCTCGGCCTACGACGACGCAGAATTGAGCCGGATCCTAAGAACCGGAGCGGAAAAAGCTCGATCGATCGCAAGCGTCACGCTCGCCGATGCTTATCAGAAGACCGGCATCCGATAGAAGGATCTTACTCGCTCCCAATTAAACATCTCGTCCGCGAGGGACCAAGGTCTGAGCATTCAGAAAGCGACAACCTTCTATTTCGTTAGCGATCTGCATCTTGGCGGTGATGGCCAGCTTCAGATCTGCGATTACATAGACGAATTCGTTGCTTTCCTAAAAGAACTTGAAGCTGAGGGTAAGGAAACCGAACTTATCATCGTCGGCAACGCTTTCGGTTTCTGGGAGCTGACGACCGTTTCAGGGACGGCCAAGCTCGACGAGATCGTTAAATACCACACGCCCATTTTCGAGCAGTTCAAGAGAACCGGCAAGAACATCCAGATCACGCTCATGGTCGGCAATCATGATTACGACCTTGCGTGCGATCCGGAATACGCCGCAAAATTGGCCGCCTTCAACATCAAATTGGATACGTCGGTCTCGCTGATCCGTGAGGTTGCCGGGAAGAAGATTTGGATCGAGCACGGCCAGCAGACGGATAGTCTCAACGCTTCGCCCGATTATGGTAACCCATATGCGCAGCCGCTCGGATATTTCATCACAGAGATGGCCGTTGCCGGGTCAAGTCGCTATTCAGCGTTTGGGAAGACGCCTTGGCTCAAGGACATACGCTCTGTGGACGTTCGCCAGCTTCCGGATTGGATACTCTCGAACTACTTCTATAACGAGATGAGCCCGATCATCCGCTGGACGATGGCTCCCTTCCTTGCTCTGCTGTCGGTAACTCTCTTGGCATTGGCAGCGCAGGCTCTCAAGCATTTCGGCGTGATCGACGTCAACATACTTATTCAGAACCGCTTATTCTCGAGCCTCGGGTTCGTCGGCGATCTGATCCGCTCGACCTTGATCCTAAGCATGGTCGTCTGGTCATTCGTGATAGCGGTCTCGATCCCGCTGCTATTCGTTTTGCGCGATGTTCGAAAAACGCTCCTCCGGATGCAGATACTGCCCGAAACGAACGACGTTCCGTTGTACGTGCCGGAGCAAGGATACGAAGAGCACGCGGAAAGGATATTTGCAGACGATCCGACCGTTGCGGCGTACGTTTTCGGGCACACCCACGACGCATTTCTGACCGTTAAGAACGGTCGGGCCGTTCTCAACACCGGAACTTGGCTGAAGCTGCTAAAGCGGATCCCGGTGATCTTTGGCTACCTGCCCGCTGTCTATTTTCCGACGTTTCGTTTGAATTATTTCAAGGTGTACGAAGAGAACGGCCAAATCGCGCTCGAATATAAAGAGTTACCGAAGGAACCGGCCAGAGAATTGAGTCTCTTTCAGCGACTACTGATCTCTAGAAAAAAGCCCGAGCCGGGAAGATACGTAGCACCGAAGACGCTGCTGCCGTTATAGCCGCTGTCCTTGGCGAACATTGCCGAAGCACCGTATTTCTTGCCGCGGACGATACAGTCGCCGACCGTCGGTCAACAAATGGCGTTCATTGAACTTCCCGCATGCCTGGCAAACTCCAATTGACAGTTTTTCAATTTACAATTGACAATGGTCGATATGCCACAAACCAGCGTTTGGCGGTGTTCTCTTTTTAGTCGGGAAATGGGGCCGCGCTCTGCGGCCATAGATTAACAATGAAAAAATACCTTTCGATCGCGTTACGTCCGGCGGCCTTCGCCCTATTGTTTTTGATCGCGTCGGCGCAATATTCCCTTTTGGCGCAGACTGCCCAGCAAAGTCTCGATCCCAAACTGACGGTCGAGCGCATTTTCGCGAGCCGCGAATTTCAGCCTGAGCGATTTGGCGGATTCGAATGGCTAAAGGACGGCGATTCATACGCGAAGTTCGAACCTTCGGCGAAAGTAAAGGACGCCCAGGACCTGGTGCGGTATCAGATCGATACCGGAGCTCGAAGCATTCTTCTATCGGCTGACAAACTGGTCCCAAAAGGCGAAACAAAGCCGCTCGAACTCGACGGCTACGATTGGTCGGCGGATGGCAAACGCGTTTTGATATACACAAATTCGCAGAAGGTCTGGCGATACAATACCCGAGGTGACTATTGGGTGCTTGATCAAACAACAGGCCGATTGGCCAAACTCGGCGGCGACGCAAAGCCCGCTACGCTGATGTTCGCAAAATTCTCGCCGGACGGAACCCGCGTCGGTTATGTACGCGAGAACGATCTTTACGTCGAAGATGTTGCCTCCGGCAAGATCACGCGACTGACGAACAACGGCTCGCACACGATGATAAACGGCACCTCCGATTGGGTGAATGAAGAGGAATTCGACCTACGTGATTGCTGGCGTTGGAGCCCGGACGGAAAAGCGATAGCCTTTTGGCAATTTGACGCGTCCGGCATCGAAGATTTTCTGCTTCTTAACAACACAACCGGCCTTTATCCGACACTGACCAAAATTCCCTATCCGAAAACCGGTACACAGAACGCCGCTGTCCGTGTCGGGGTTGTTCCTGCCGCCGGCGGCGGAATACGCTGGCTTGAAACGCCCGGCGACCCGCGAAACAACTACATCGTATCGGTTGACTGGGCAAACCCGAACGAGATCTATCTTCAGCATTTCAACCGTTTGCAAAACACTCTGCAGGTATTTGTTGCGGATGTAAAGACCGGAAAGGCACGTTCAATACTTACGGAAAAGGACGATGCGTGGGTTGATCTCACGCTGCCTGAGATGCGTTGGCTCGACGGCGGTAAAAGCTTTCTGTGGGTCAGCGAACGCGACGGCTGGCGCAGGCCCTATTCGGTTTCGGCCGACGGCCGCGACATCCGGCCGCTGACGAAAGGCCGATTCGATGCGATGAGCATTCAGACCGTTGACGAGGCCGGCGGCTGGGTCTATTACATTGCGTCGCCGGACAACGCAACGCAGCGTTATCTGTATCGCTCAAAACTTGACGGCAGCGGCAATGACGAACGTGTTACGCCGGCCGGGTTTCAGGGCTGGAACTCCTATAATTTTTCGCCGAATGCTCGTTGGGCAGTGCAGACCTCATCTTCATTTGGGAAGTATTCAAAGATCGACCTGCTCGATCTTCGGTCCGGCTCGGTCGCACGTTCGATCGTCGATAACGCCTCGGCCCAGGCAAAGCTCGACAAGCTGCCGAAAGGCCCGCAGGAATTTTTCCGCATCGATATAGGCGAGGGCGTTTCGCTAGACGGCTGGATGATGAAGCCGCCAAACTTTGACCCAACGAAAAAATATCCGGTACTTTTTTACGCATACACCGAACCGGCAGGCACGACCGTTAACGATCAATGGTCCGGATCGCAGTATTTTTGGTATCTGATGCTGACGCAGCAGGGCTATATCGTCGCCAGCGTTGACAATCGCGGGACGCCGTCACCGCGTGGGCGTGCGTTCCGTAAAAGCATCTATCGCAAGATCGGCGTTTTGAGTTCGCAGGATCAGGCTGCTGCGGTAAAAGCGATGCTTGCAAAAATGCCTTATCTCGATACTTCGCGTGTCGGCATCTGGGGCTGGAGCGGCGGCGGCGTTGCGACGCTGAACGCAATGTTCCGTTATCCCGATATCTACAAAATGGGAATGGCCGTTGCACCTGCCCCTGACAGCCGTTATTACGACACGATCTACACCGAACGCTATATGGGTTTGCCAAAGGATAACGCGGACGATTACAAGAATTCCTCAGCGACAACATTTGCCGCCAACCTGAAAGGCGACCTGCTGATCGTTCACGGAACCGGCGACGACAATGTCCATTACCAGCAGACCGAAATTCTTATAGACGCGCTGATCGCCGCAAACAAACCTTTCACGATCATGCCCTATCCAAACCGAACGCACAGCATCAACGAAGGCAAGGGAACGACCTTGCATTTGTATAGTTTGTTAACGAGGTATTTGAATGAACACTTGTGAGGAGACCGGAAATAATTGTGAATTGTGCATTGACCGATCATTAATTGGTAATCCAATTGACAGTCCTTCAATTGACAATTCACAATGGTGGATACCATGTCCAGACCTATAATCACGGTTTACGAGAAACCTACTTGAACGACTTGCCGCAATATGGCGACGCTGTTTCGTGAAAACGGCATTGACTACGAGAAGGTTAATTATTTTAACGAGCCTTTCACCGAGGCGAACTTGACCAAGCTGGTCGCTAAGACCGGCGTCCGGCCGATCAAGCTCACACGCGGGGCCGCGGCCGCCGGCTTAACCGACGAGACGGCCGACGCCGACGTGATAAAGGCGATGGTCGCGGACCCGAACCTGATCCAGCGGCCGATCGTCGAGGTCGGCGATAGAGCTGTTCTGGCACGCCCGATCGAGAAGGCACTGGAATTGATAAAAGAAGGTTAACCACAGAGAACACGGAGAGCACAGAGACATCTTAGGACGCGGTTTGAGCGGGGCGTCGGTCGAAGGCTTGGATATTCTTGTTTCTGGCTCTGTGTTCTCCGTGTCCTCTGTGGTAAAACTTTCTATGCTCTTTGCGGTAAATAAGTGACTGAAGAACAGGAACATTTTTCATTCGATTTTCATACCGAACGCCCCGAGATCGTGGCCGCCGGACGCGATGAATTGCGCGTTCGCATCGGTGATTTTGCAGGCCCGCTCGACCTGCTTCTTTATCTCATTAAGCAGGAGCAGGCAAATATCTTCGACATTCCGATCGCGAAGATCACGGCCAAGTATCTCGAAACGATACAGCTGATGAAGCGGCTCGATATCGCCGTCGCGGCGGATTTCCTTGTGATGGCGGCAACGCTCATCGAGATCAAGTCGAAGATGCTCTTGCCGCGTGACCCAAAGGCAGAGGACGAGGAAATCGACTTCGACGATCCGCGGCGTGAGCTTGTCGATCGGCTGCTCGAGTATGAAAAGTTCAAGACGGCGGCGGGGATGCTGCACGAGCGCACGACGATCGAACAGGCGACATTCACGCGCGGTACGCTCGAAACGGACGAGAACAACTCCGAGGTCGATGCCACGGTCTTTGACCTGCTCACCGTTTTTCAGAAGATCGTTGCCCGACATCTCGAAGAAGTAAAAATGGAGATCGAGCGCGAAGAGATCTCGCTTGCCGATATGATACGGGCTCTCGAAGGACGCATCGTCGAGTTCGGCGAGGTCAATCTTTCGGGCTTTTTCGAGGAAATGCGCTCGCATCGCGAACTCGTTACCGCATTTATCGCGGCTCTCGAGATCGTCCGCAGTGAGGCCGTCCGCCTCGTGCAAAATAAGACCTTCGGTGAGATATTATTGCGTCGTGCCTGATAGAATATTGGCTTTATGGAAGATCCGGTTTCGGAAAATGTAGAAAGTGCGGCCGTCGCAAAGGCACCGGCCCGGACGCCGGGCGAGCTCGTCGCGCTCGTCGAGGCTTTGATATTCGTTTCCGAGGAACCGATCGGCACGAAACTTCTTGCCGACATTCTCGGCGAAGAGAAAGGCGCGATACAGGCTGCCGTCGAACAGCTTTCTGCGGAATACGTCGAGCGTTCGAGCGGGCTTCAGATACGCGAGATCGCAGGCGGCTATCAGATCGCCACGCGGCCGGAATTCCACGAAGAGATCCGCGCGTTCCTAAAAACAAGGCCGTCGGCAAAGCTGTCGCTCGCCTCGCTCGAAACGCTCGCTGTGATCGCCTACAAGCAGCCTGTTACCGTACCCGAGATCCTCGAAATTCGCGGCGTACAGTCCGCAACGTCGATAAAAACGCTGCTCGACAAACGCCTGATCGTTGCGAAAGGCCGCAAAGAGGCGGTCGGACGCCCGATGCAGTACGGCACGTCGAAAGACTTCCTGCTCCAATTCGGTCTCAAAGACCTCTCGGAACTGCCGAGCATCGAAGATTTTGAAGACCTCGCCGCCGGGTCGATCTGACCGATGACACTGACAAGCACGACCCCCAACGGCATCAGGATGCGCGACCTTCCCGTCGCTTATCTGCTTGGCGCCATTGGTTTATTTGCCTTTTCGCTACCGGTCGGACTTCTGCTGGTCATAGAATTACCATTCCCACCGCCCACCAAGACATACGCGTTGATCGTCGTCGTTGTATGTGCATTCTGCTACGGCATCTGGCTTCTGGTTGCCGCAAAGATAAGAACAACCTTGATCGACAAAAATCTGAAGACGGTTGCCGTTTCGACACTTGGAGTTTTTGGATCGAGATACCGGCTTTATAGATTCGAAGAGCTGGCGAAGGCTTTTGGGCCGTTGCGCGTAAACACCGACTATCGGCGGAGAAACGGAGCCAGGAGTCATGAATATAAGGTCTATGGTGTCCAACTCGCCCTTGCATCTGGTGATACCATCGATCTGACAGGTTACGCTTGGTTCTACTTTAAGGGATATACGGAGACTGTCGAACAGGCGAACAAATTGATACTCGGATGACTGAAAGGCTACAAAAACTTATCGCCCAGGCGGGCATCGCTTCGCGTCGCGGGGCCGAGCAGCTGATCCTCGACGGAGAAGTTTCGGTGAACGGCGACATCGTTACCGAGCTCGGCACAAAGGCCGACCCCGAAAAGGATCACATAAAGGTTCGCGGCAAGCTCATCAATCCGCGGATCTCGTCCGCTAAAAATGTTTATGTGCTCGTGAACAAGCCGAAAGGCTATCTTTCGAGTGTCAGCGATCCTGAAGGGCGAAAGCTCGTTGTCGAACTCGTAAAGGGCAAAGGGCGGCTTCATCCCGTTGGTCGTCTCGACTACAACTCTGAGGGCCTGATCATCCTGACGAACGACGGCAAATTCACCGACCGCGTTGCCTCGTCAAAGACGGTCGCGAAAGTTTACGACGTGAAGGTAAAGGGTTTGCCGAACAAGAACGCGATCAATAAACTCCGCCGAGGTATTTTGCTTGAAGATGGCTTCAAAACGGCACCGGCGGAGATACGCGAACTGAACTCAACGGACAAGAACGGTTGGTACGAGGTAACGCTTTTCGAAGGGCNNGATGGGTTTAAGACAGCACCCGCCGAGATCCGCGAACTGCCTTCAACCGAAAAAAACGGTTGGTATGAGGTGACGCTTTTCGAAGGGCACAATCAGCAGATCCGCAAGATGTTCGATGCAATCGGTTACTCGGTCGTAAAACTGCGGCGAACGAAGATCGGCGATGTTTCCGATCCATACCTGAAAACCGGACAGAGCCGCGACCTTTCCCGCGAAGAAGTAGCATCGTTAACAGGCTCGCAAACTCCCGTCCGAGCAGAAAGATCACCTAAGCCTCAGGGCACTGCTCCTAATGGCTCCCGCAGCAGAACCCGAGGCGGATGGAAAAGCTAACCTTTGATCTCGTCTATGCAACCTTCGTTGCGCAGACCTTTCTGTTCGCGATCCCGATGATCGTCGCCGCATGGTCTTTTATCAAAGATGTCGTCTGGCTGCCGCCTGTGATTCGAGGCAAGGGGAAGATCCCCAAGCATCTGCCTGTCTCGGAAACAGAACTTCAGCCTCTAAATTGCCCAAGCTGCGGTTCGGGCGTCCCATTGAACGAAGCTGCGATGAAATGCCCAAGCTGCGGGAACGTGTTCCCTGTTCCGCGGGAGTATCAGGAGATCAGGCACGCTCGGCATCTTGCGATCGAAAAGATAGATCGGGCACAAAGACTCTGGCGCTTCGTTTCCTTTCTTACATCAAACTGGACATTGGGTGTTGTCATTATCCTTACGCTCTGGCTAACGGTCTGCCTCGTGGTGATCCTCACATGGATCGACACGCAAAACCTCGTCCCGTTCGAACGGTTCTCCGATACTTACCGCGTGCCGTACCTGACGCTGTTCTTCTGGATCGCTATGCTCGCTTTCATCGCGATCTCGATCTCGGGCAAATTCAGGTCCGAACTGCCGGTTATCGAAAATATCCCGGCCGCTGCCAATTCTGAGACCGTCCAATGCGCAAATTGCGGCGGAACGATCGGCTTTGATGCCGGACAGTTCGGATCGCTTTGTGGTTACTGCGGAGTGGAAACTTTCCGTGTAAAGATCGCAGGGCTGACGGCGATCGCGGAAGGGAAAACGGCTGAGAAGGCCTCCAATCGGCTCTCAAGCGAAATGGACCGGTTTGCCGACGCGATCGAGGATTATTTGGCTGTGCCAAAGCTTCTCGTCGCGGGTCTCATTATCTTGGTGGTCGGTTACGCGATTTTCGATTTTGTCTTCGTGGCTGTTCTCACGCTGACGGCTTGGGCGGGCGCCATCCTGTTCGTGGGGCTCTTTCTTTATCCGATCCCGACGATCGCCGGCCTTATCGCGTTCGGCATTCTTTACCACTATCGAAAACCGCTGAAAGCTCGTCTGCTCGCCGCGCTCGATCGGGATTAGCCGGCAGCACCGAGGAGCGCGCGATGTTCCACCATCAAACAAAGGTCCTGCACGACCTTGATACCCGCATCTGCGAGCCTTTCGGCGACCTCGTCATTCGTGATACCGAGTTGGAACCAAACCGCCTTCGGCTTCTTCGCAACGATGTCAAAAGTGTGTTTTGAGAGGTCGGAACTCTTGCGAAAGATATTCAGAAGGTCGATCTCGCCGGGCACTTTTGTAATGTCGCGATATACAGGTTGACCTAATATCTCAGTAACTTCCGGATAATAAACAGGAACGGGAACTATCTCGTAACCCGCATCCGACATATATTTCGGGACGTAGAACGCAGGCTGCGTCGAATGGCTCTCCGGCTTGATACCGAGCACCGCAATACGTTTCGTTTCGGTAAGAAGCTCTCGGATCTGATCGTCGGTCGTGAGAATATTTGCGTTGCTCATAGCTCAATCTTAGGTCTCGGGGCACCTACAAGCAATGCTCACCAGAGTTGCTATATGGTTTTTGTTATGCAATCATAACCGTTCGTTATATTACCTATGAACTTTGACCTTTCACCCGAACAAGAACAGATCAAGCAGAGTGTCCGCGAGTTTGCCGAAAGCGAGATCAAACCGCACGTGATGGAATGGGACGAATCGCAGCATTTCCCTGCCGAACTGCGTCCAAAGCTCGCCGAACTCGGCCTGCTCGGAATTCTCTTCCCCGAGGAACTTGGCGGAGCCGCGATGGGCTACGTCGAATACGCGACGATCATCGAGGAACTCGGCCGCGTTGACGGTTCGGTCGGCCTTTCGGTCGCGGCGCACAATTCGCTCTGCTCGAACCACATCTATATGTTCGGCACCTATGAGCAGAAGGCGAAATACCTCGCTCCTCTCGCAAAGGGAGAGAACTTCGGCGCTTGGGGGTTGACCGAGGCTCAGGCAGGCTCTGATTCTGCAGGCACGCGCACGACCGCTGTGCCCAACGACGAAGGCTGGACGGTGAACGGCTCGAAGAATTTCATCACCCACGCAATCTCGTGCGACACGCTCGTCGCTGTCGCAGTTACCGACAAGGAAAAGGGCAACCACGGCATTTCGGCGTTCATTTTCGACAAGTCGATGGAAGGTTTTCGCGGCGACAAAAAAGAAAACAAGCTCGGAATGCGGGCTTCCGAGACGGCGTCGGTCGTTTTCGAGGATTGCAAAGTTCCAAGAGAAAATCTGCTCGGCAACGAAGGCGAGGGCTTCAAGCAGGCGATGCAGGTGCTCGACGGCGGACGCATCTCGATCGCGGCACTCTCGGTCGGCATCGCGCAGGGAGCGTACGAGGCAGCAGTGAAATACGCCAAAGAACGGCAGCAGTTCGGACGTCCTATCGCGGATTTTCAGGCGATACAGTTCAAACTCGCCGATATGGCGACGCAGATCGAATGCGCTCGTCTTTTAACGCTCAAAGCCGCAGCCTTGAAGGACGCCAAAAGACCCGTAACGCAGGCTTCCGCAATGGCAAAGCTCTATGCTTCTGAGACCGCGGTCCGCGTCTCGGAGGAATCCGTCCAGATCCACGGCGGCTACGGCTATACGAAAGATTATCCGGCGGAAAAATACTGGCGAGACTCAAAACTCTGCACGATCGGCGAAGGCACAAGCGAGATCCAACGCATCGTCATCGCAAAGAATTTGTTGAAAGCGTAAGGCCCACGCTGGCTTTCGACACCCGACCCGNNAACGGATTCGCGCGTGGATCGATCCGCACAAATCCGCCCAATCAGTTCCATCCGCGTTCAGAAGAGGATGAACTTCCTGGCACTTTGCATGACCTACCCCTGCCAGTATTCTCTCCGTCCGCGAGCTTGGTCAATTTTTTGCCGCTCGATGAACGGAAGTCTTTACGAGAGAGATAAGACCGTTTACCTTCGATCCCGGGTCCGACAGATTTTCGATCGCTGATGAGATGGACTGGTCATACGACTTCAGGAAGTCGGCATCGATAGCCCCGTCGAACATCTCCTGGTCCATGTGAAACTGGACTTTCTTGTTCTCTGAGTTCTCGTTGTTAACGAGTTTGACGACCGTTTCAAGTGCTTGAAGGGCCTCGCTTGGATGGCCGAACTTAGCGAGCCTTTGAACAGCGTACATTGCGAAACGTGCCTTTTTACCTACTCCCTTTGTTGATTTGGGGAGTTCGAGAACGCCTGTGTCTAGTTGACCCGCACAGAACTGCTGCAAGGTGATCTCGCTTGATGAACACTTCAGGCCGACCCCGATCCGAGCGAACGCGCGAATTGACTCCGGAACCTTATCAAGCACCGAAGAGGCTCCCGCAAAATCCGATTCCTCGACCTTTTTGTAAGAGAGGCCAGCGGCGACCGTATATCGGAGCGAGTCCCAAAAATCCCTGTCCGACCCGATCTCGGCCTCGCTCATCCCATCGAGTATCTTGGTCGCCAGTTCGAACTTCTGCTGATCATTTGCCAGCGACGCGGCTCGAAACAAATAGTACGAGCGTTCGCGCGAATCCATTTCCGCCTTCTCTGCAAGACGCAACAGGGCTTCGACGGTAACTTGAGCTGGATCCTCAAGTTGAGCATCCGGCCGTGAGTTTGAGGTCGTTCCCCTCAAGCAATGATCGACCGTCGCTGTCGCAATTCCGTGCTGAGCCGGAATGAACACTGCGAATTGCGGCAACAAAGGGGAGACCAATGACGCGTCGTTGGCGCAGGATCGAATCTGTTTGGTATCGAATTTGTTCCTTTGCCCGACAAGATAACTTAGAAGAAATTCGAGAGATCGAGTTTTCTGGATCGCCGTGGATTTGATCTCGTCCGGCACGTTCGGGATGCTCAACTCCGGAAATGCTGCCAGTTTGATATTATTGGCCATCAATATAGTCGGGCTGGCGATCGCCGACCGTAGCATCGCGTCAAAAAGCTTTGCGGCTAGTGGCCGATCTTTTCGACAAAGGCTCCAATAGAGCTCGTAAATAGCTGATGGCTGCCCCACCTGCAAGGCGAGGACACCCATTTCGGCGGCCAACTCCGGATTGTCTTTGACGAGTTTCTTAGCGAAGCCGACCAAGGCGTCCGCATTCAGCTTGTTTTCCTCGGCAGAGTTGCCGCGCATTTCCTTTATGAGCGAGACAAGACGCTTGCTTTGCTTGGGATCACGGTTGGCGATCAGCACAAGGATCTTGCCCGACACGTCGATCAATGCTTGTCTGTCTGCCTTGATCTCGTCGCTCGTCAGGAAGAAGATCACGTCAACCGCTTTCTCGTAGAACTGACCGGCTTTATCGTGCTCTACAGGCCACCAAATGTCCGCAAGCCTTGCATAAACAAAAGCCTTATTTAGACTCTTAAGCTGGCTACTCGAATCAACAGCCTTCGCCGTAAAGTTTTCGGCGCGCAATCTCCACATCGCGCTACGTGACGTCGGCTCGACCGACTGTGCGGCCAGGGCTGACGGAAAGGTGAAGAGCAAAACTATCAGTAAAAGCTTGAGGACTCTCATAAAGAACACCCGCCGGGTCGTCAGTCAGCGGGTACGTAGTTTACCCTGCTTTAATCTGCAATGCTACCATTGCTCGGCATGAGTGAGCTTGATCCAACGAATCGTCATCGCAAAGAATTTGCTGAAAGCGTAAGGCCCACGTTGGCTTTCGACAACCGACCCGAACGC
>JRYD01008041.1_pt1 | contig 23777 bp, 29 predicted proteins | sample 235311 | NCBI WGS metagenome assembly JRYD01 (sample SAMN03074213, study PRJNA261472) | activated sludge metagenome | biome: Common Effluent Treatment Plant; feature: Wastewater; material: Activated sludge; isolation source: activated biomass in a lab-scale reactor treating industrial wastewater at... | reverse complement strand
CGATCTCATCGCGAAATCGAGCCTCAAAGTTTTGCCCTTCGGCATTTGCGGCCAAACTCACCTTAACATTCCGCGGACGGGTTTTAGATCACCGTCGTTGGCTGCGGGCTTTAGGCCGAGGATCTTGCACATAACGTTATAAACCTCGACGTTCGCAAAAGGCTCGGCGACATGGCCGCGTTTGAACGCCGGCCCGTTTGCAATGAACGTCGCCCTCATAGAAGCATACTTATTGTCGTAGCCATGTGCTCCTCGAGTACGGAAAGGTTCGTCCTGGCCGTCGTTCCATGACTTATAACGTGCGTGGCTGGTGGTCAACCATCCCTCCTCGGAAGAGCAGACGATCGGTGCGACTCGCGGTCCATCATTATAATGGAGCCTTGCCGGAATGTCCTGCTTCTTCCAGCACGTTGTGTGATCGATATTTTTGATCTTCGAATAGATCGCGTCGAGGTTGCCCGCCTTCGGAAATATCTGGACGATCTCATTCGTCCAAAGGATCTTGTCCGCGAGATCGAAGTTGAAGTGGTCGTCTAGGAAGACCGCATTTCGCGGATCGACAGCGGCCATCCCGTGGTCGGAGACGATTATCACGTTGACCTGGCGGTCTATCCCGCGTTTCCTTAGCCCCTCAACAAGCCTTCCGATGTTCCGGTCAACGTTCCAAACGGCATATTTCGTTTCTTCTGAGTCCGGACCAAACTCGTGGCCTGCGTCGTCTGTGTCCGAAAAATAGAGGGTCAGGAATGTCGGGCGTTCTTTTTGCGGAACATCGAGCCACGAAAGAAGCGTGTCAACACGCAGATCATTGGGCACCCTGCCGTTATACCGCCGGTAGTGTTCCGGAAGAATTCCCTCGATGGGCGTCGCGGTTGCCGGGAAAAAGTATGCGCCCGTGTGCTGGCCTTGCCTTTCTGCGGTAACCCATATAGGCTCGCCGAGCCACCAACGCGGGTTCTCGACCTCCGCGAGTTTCGACATCGAGAACACAGTGCCGAAGTCATAAACATTATTCTCAACGATACCGTGATGTTCGGGGTAGAGGCCGGTAACGAGCGTGTAGTGGTTCGGGAAGGTCTTGGTAGGGAACGACGGTATCATCCATTTCGCCCGAACGCCTGTGCGTGCAAGGCTCTTCAAGGTCGGCGGACCGTACTTATCAAGGTAGTCCGCGCGAAACCCATCAAGCGAGATCAAGATGACCGTAGGCTTGAGGTCGCGGATCCGTTTTTGCGCGAACGCCCCGGAAACCAACACCCCAATCACCAACAGCAGCACCGCGATCTTTGGGCGGCAGGCCAAATATCTCATCGAAATATTCCTCGTTGTTTGAAATTCAAGAGAATGATAACCGAATCACACCGGAAACCGGAAACAAGTTATTGATGCCATACCAGGGAAGCACAACAACACCGATTCCGCCAACGACGACGCACCACCAAGCTAGGCCCGACCCGCTGAGCTTCTTTCCCGACCTTGAGATCTGGATCAAAGCCTTGATCCCGATCGCTAAGGCTATAAGAGAGCCGATTCCGCCTAGCCACACTATCGAGAATGCGAAGCCAGTGGTCAACGACCTAGAAAGTCGTATTTGTTCATCCAGCAATGCCTTCTCTTCGGTGTCCATTGGCTATGGCTTCAGTCTATACAGCATTCTCGGAAAGGGAATTGTTTCGCGGACGTCTTCGATGCCGGCCACTAGGGCGACCGCAAGCTACCAAAAGATCTCAACTAAATTCGACTCAGTTATAGCGACGTCCTTCGTGATCAAAGGCATATTCAATTCCGCAGCGGCTGCGACGATGATGTTATCGAACGGATCGCGGCGAACACCGAAGCCGGCTGCCCGATGAATTTGGTCTATCGTTAAGGGGGCTAGCTCGATCCCGTCTATTGACAGAACCTCTTGTGCCCAATGGTCAAAACGTCTGGCTAGTCGAACGCGGCCAAGTTTCTCCAAGATCGCAATTTCCCAAAAGACAACGGCTGGGACGTAAATAATCGCCTCAGCCGTTTTTGTCTTTGCGAAGATGTCACGAACTTGACTGGATATCTTGGAATTGTCTCCGTTGATGTACCAGAGCAATGGATGCGTGTCGGTTACGAACATCTATTTGTTCAGTTCCTTGACAGAGCGTTCGATCGAATTCCGGAGCATCTCAGAGATTTCAGCACTGCCTTCTTCAAGGTCGCCGACGATCTCAACACTTCCGACTAGCTCAAAAGGCTCCACCTTATCCTCCATCTCGTCTAGAATGGTCACCAAAGCTCTATGGCGTCGTCGGAGCGAAACCTTTTCTTTCAAAACGACCCGGCCCACCTGATCTATTGTCGCTTCAACTGTCTCAAGCATATTCTCACCCTGTTGTAATCTTACAGCTATTGAGAAATTTAACCAACAACTCTAAGGCTTCAGCCTATACAGCATCCTTGGGAATGGAATTGTCTCGCGGACGTGTTCGATGCCGGCCATCCAGGCGGTGCAGCGTTCGATGCCCATGCCGAAACCTGCGTGCGGCACGCTGCCGTAGCGACGCAGGTCGAGGTACCATTCGAAGGATTCGCGTGGCAGACCGTGCGATTCGAGCTGAGCTTCGAGGTATTCGAGCGAGGCCGCACGTTCGCCGCCGCCGATGATCTCGCCGTAACCTTCCGGGGCGAGCAGATCGATGCCGAGGGCTGTTTCGGGGCGGTCTTTGTCCACCTCGAAGTAAAATCCCTTGATCGCCGTCGGGAAATGGTGAACGAAGACGGGTTTGCCGTGACGGTTCGAGAGATACGTCTCGTCCGGTGCCCCGAAGTCGCCGCCCCATTCGAAATGCGGAACGCGGACGCCCTCGTCCGCATCTTCGGACCCTTCAGAAGAAGAGCGGACGGGGGCGTCCGCGTTCCGTTCGTTCAGCATCTTGACGGCATCGTCGTAGTGCAGTCGCGGGAACGGGGCGGAAATCGCTTCGAGTTTCGCGACATCGCGTTCGAGCGTCTTTAATTCTTCCTGCCGATCATTCAAAACACGCTCGACGATCGCGAGAATCAAGCCTTCGCCGAGGTCCATCATATCTTCGTAGCTCGCGTACGCGACCTCCGGCTCGACCATCCAGAATTCCGTCAGGTGACGCCGCGTCTTCGACTTCTCGGCGCGGAACGTCGGGCCGAATGCGTACGACTTTCCGAACGCGGCGGCGGTCGCTTCGTTGTAGAGTTGGCCGCTCTGCGTGAGATACGCCTTGTCGTCGCCGAAATAGTCCACTTCGAAGAGCGTTGTCGTGCCTTCGCACGCGGCGGGCGTGAAGATCGGCGTGTCTGCAAGCGTGAATCCGTTGTTGTCGAAGAAATCGCGCGTCGCCTTGATGACCGTGTGACGAACTTTCAGCACGGCGTGCTGTTTCTTCGAACGTATCCAGAGATGGCGGTTGTCCATCAGGAATTCGGTGCCGTGCTCTTTCGGGGTGATCGGGTAATCGTGCGAATTCTGCACGACCTCGAGACCCGTAACGTCGAGTTCGACGCCGATCGAGGATCGCGTATCTTCTTTGACGGTGCCCGTAACTATGATCGACGATTCCTGACCGATGGAGTTCGCCGCCTCGAAAAGTTCTTCGCTGTTCGGGCGAAAAACGACGCACTGCACGATGCCCGTGCCGTCGCGCATCTGCAAAAAGACGAGCTTGCCGCTCGAACGTTTGTTGTAGAGCCAGCCCTTGAGCGTGACAGTTTCGCCGATGCGGCCTTTAAGTTCGTTGATGTAGGTTTGCGCCATAACGTATAAAGGAGAAGTTTAGCGATTCCCGCGAAAAAAAGAAAAAGGCCGCGGTGTTCTTGCCGCGGCTTGCCGCCTGGGTTCTTCGCCTAGTGGCAATTCGGGGAGAAGATTCGCTCGCACGGGCGAGGTAACGGCGAATTGTCGCTAACTAACTTTGAATTATCGCGGCATCGCGGTCGATCTCGCGTTTTAGGATCGTGCAGAGGGTCGGGAATGTTCGTAAGTTGCCGGCCGAGCGGAGAACGATCTTGAACATCGGGACGATGAACGGGATGAAGTGCGTTTTGCCGCGAACCGCCGATTGATACGAGAAGGTTCCGACCGCTTTCAGGCAGCGCTGCAGCGTCTGGAGGCGAAATTCCGCCGCGAACTCGGCTTCGTCGATCCGCGGAAGGCCAAGCGCAACACGAAGGTCGAGAAAATATCGGCGCTTCTGGGCAAGCCATTCCGTCGATGGCGGTTCGGTGATGCGATCGAGCAGGAACGACACGAGATCGTAGGCCACCGAGCCGATGCGTGCGTCCTGATGATCGATGATCCGCATCTTTTCGTCGCGGTCGATCATCAAGTTCGCGGCGTGAAAGTCTCGATGGCAAAGCACGGCCGCACGTTCCGCGAGCTCTCGTGCGAGTTCGGTGAATTCCTCCGACAGACAGCGGTCTTCCGTCGCAGAAAGCGGACGATGAGCGAACGTTTCGAAATAATGCGTCTTGAAGAAGTCCAATTCCCAGAGCAATTTCTCTTCGTCGAAGCTGAGACGCGACGCGATCGAATCCATCTCGAACGCGAGCGGGGTCGCGAGTTGGATGCGTGCGATCAATGCGATCGCTTCGTCGACGAGACGAGCGGCGCGTTCCGTGTCCTGAGTTTTTAGATACTCGCGAAGGACCGCGTCGCCGAGATCTTCCTGCACGATAACGCCCAACTCGCCGTCAACCGCGTACAATTCGGCGACAGGCAGGTCTGCGCGCAAAAATAACGCCGTCACATCGACGTAAGCATGCTCCTGTTCGTTGAAAGCTTCCGGGTAAACGCACGCGACCGCCGACACATCGCCCCAAGTGATGCGGAAATATTCCCGCGTCGAAGCGTCGGCAGAGAGTGCTTCGATCTCGCTCTGAATTTCGTTCTTGGCGAGAAAGACGTTGAGTTTGTCGGCGAGTTTCGTCATTTAATCGATCGGGACAATGTAGTTGTCTTCAAGAAAATATCCCTTCTGCGCTTTCGGCGGCTCCTCTTTACAGCCACGCAAGAGGTCTGCCCGGACGACAACCGAATTCTCCAGCTTTGCGCCGGGCGCGACCCGGACGCCGTCGCCGAGCACCGAACGTCGAACGAACGCACCGCCTTCGACGCTGACGCGGTCCCACAAGATCGAATCCCGAACATCTGCATCCGCGGCCAGCACACAGGCTTCGCCCGAGACGATCCCGCCTTCGCTGCCCGACATCGCAAGGCTGATATCGAGATAACGGCGGAGCGTCGAGATCTCGAACCAACGCGCGTCCGTTACGAACGCGTTGATCCGCTCGCCTTGCTCCAGGGCCGGCCGGTAGAACACCGGAACGATGTCGGAATAGACGCCGCGAGGTATCCAATTGAAAACGCGCGGCTCGAGTATTTGAATGCCGGTGAACATCAGCGGAATTCCGCCGGCCTTCGGCTGATCGCTTGCCATCTCGCTGAATCCGGTAACGCATCCTCCGCTTGTTTCGACCGTCGTAAACTTCTCATTTGCCGCATTCGGCCGCAAGACCATCGTCGCGACAGCGCCGCTTTCTTTGTGAGACTTGATCGCCGCGGCAATATCGATGTCCGTGACGATCTTTCCGTTGATAACGACGAACGTGTCGTCTTCAAGCAGTTCGCGTGCATTGTCGAGAGCACCTGCTGTCCCTAAGATCTCCGGCTCTTCGACAGAGTAGTGTATATTCACGCCGAACGCCGAACCGTTACCGAGAGCGTTCTTCACCGAGTCAGGCTGGTGGTGCAGGTTGACGACGACATCCTTGATGCCGAATCGTGAAAGGTATTCTGCAACGTAACCAACGACCGGCTTACCCAAAAAGGGAACGGCCGGCTTCGTACGGTCGATAGTTAGTGGAAAAAGCCGTGTGCCGAAGCCCGCGGCGAGGATCATCGCTTTCATCCAGTTCTCGTCTAGTTGGAAGTGATTTTATCTTATTCGCGGAACGGTTCGAAAATGTACGCGTCGCTTTTATTGTGACACCGACAGTGTATAGTTTAATCACCCATGGCCGTACGGGCCGCTTTTTGAATGAGGACCTACAGCTCCGATAAGAACCGACCGCTCGAGATATTCGGCTGGGTGATGTATGACTGGGCGAACCATGCCTTTTTCGCCGTCGTGGTCGGCGTGCTCGTAGGCCCGTATCTCACAGAACTCGCACAAACAAGCGTCGGGGAGAATGGGGTCGTGATCGCGATCGGCGGCTATCCGCTTGTTACGGCCAAATCGCTGTTCTCGTATTCGGTCGGGATCTCGGTATTCCTCCAGGTATTCTTCCTCCCCGTCCTCGGTGCGATCGCGGATTACACGCATCTGAAAAAGGCCTTTATGGCCGCATTCTGCTACTTGGGAGCTTTCGGCTGTGTCCTGCTCTATTTCGCACAAGGCGATCTCTATCTTTTTGGGAGCGTCGCATTCATCCTTGCTAACTTGAGCGCAGGCGCCTCGATCGTCTTCTTCAACTCCTTTCTGAACGACATCGCCACGGAAGACCGCCGTGACCGCGTTTCGAGTTGGAGCTTCGCTGTCGGCTATGCCGGAGCGACCACGACACTCATTTTGAGCTTTCTCTTGCTCTTGAACGCTCCGCGGTTCGGAATATCGACCGAGTACGCTGTCCGTCTATGCATGCTCGCTTCGGGCCTTTGGTGGGCAGGGTTCTCCTTGATCTCGTTCGTGCTTTTGAAAAATCGCCAGCCTGTACGAACACCACCGGAAGGCAGATCGATCATTGTCGCCGGCCTTGGCGAGGTCGTCGATACGTTCCGGGAGCTTTTTCGCCTGAAGTACACGCTTAGATTCTTGATCGCGTACCTGATATATAACGACGGTATCCAGACCGTGATCACGATGGCCGGTGTCTTCATTACCCAGGAGCTTTTCATCGCAAAAGGCTTGCCGGACGACCGAACAGTCCTGATCACGGCAATTTTGATCGCTCAGATCGTGGCGATCTTCGGCTCGCTTATACTTGAGCGTGTCTCACGCCTAACCTCGACCAAGACCGCGATACTGATCTCCCTTGCTATTTGGTCCGCGATCGTCATTTACGGCTATCTTTCCTTGGAAACGGTATCTGAGGCCTATATTATGAGCGCCGCCATCGGCTTTGTGCTCGGCGGATCACAAGCCCTTTCACGCTCGCTCTTCTCGCGGATGATCCCGAACGGAAGGGAATCCGCATTCTTCGGAATATATGCCATTTCCGAGCGCGGAACCTCGTGGCTCGGCCCCATCGCATTCGGCTTGGTGGCTCAGATGACAAACTCCTATCGGCCCGCGATACTGGCGTTGATCGTTTTCTTTCTCGTCGGCGGCGTCTTGTTACTGCTGACCGATACGAAACGTGCGATACACGAGGCCGGCAATCTCACTTCGGCAGAAGCCGCGGGATCCGAACGGCCGAATTGATCGGCTCTGCTCGATGCGGACGCCGGAAAAGTCTATTATCTATATTTCGGAGGAATGTTTATGAAATGTCCCAAGTGCACGATGGATGTTCGAGATGATGCGAAATTCTGCGGCTCATGCGGCTTTACGATCGTGACTGCAGAACCCGTGGCTGCCGCACCAACTCAGCCGATCCAGCCGCCTCCGCCGCCCGTACAACAGGCGTCCATTCCTGCGGGCGGATCATTTCATTTTGATTCGGACGGCCGGGGTCAAGGATCCGGCTACAGCTGGACGATCGAGCATCAAGGGGCGTTTGCTCTTGCGGTGATCAATCTTGCGCCTGAGCAGGCTATTGCTGCCGAGGCGGGTGCAATGGTCTCGATGTCCGCGAATGTGGATCTATATTCTGAAATGAAAGGCGGCGTATTCGGCGCCTTAAAACGTGCGGTAGGCGGTGAATCTGCGTTTGTCTCGACGTTTACGGCAAGAGGCGGGCCGGGCGAAGTAACGTTCGCACCGGGAGCGCCGGGCGACGTTGCCGGTATCGAGATGAGAGGACAAGCTTTTGCCGTACAGTCGAGCTCCTATCTGGCAGGCGACACGTCGCTGACCGTTGATACGAAATTCGGCGGTGCAAAGAGTTTTTTCGGGGGCGAAGGGCTATTCGTTCTGCAGGTCTCCGGTACCGGTCTCTTGCTCGTCTCTTCCTTTGGAGCGATCCATCGGCGAGTACTTCGTCCCGGCGAGCAATATGTAGTAGATACCGGGCATTTGGTCGCTTGGGAGGCACAAATGCAGTATCAGCTCAGAAAAGCATCAAAAAGCGGCTATTTTAGGAGTTTCTTAAGTGGGGAAGGAATGGTCGCGGAGTTTGTCGGTCCGGGCGAGATATTGATCCAGACACGCAATCTGGCCGCGTTTGCCGGGCTCTTGAAGCCTTTTTTCCCGTCCCAAGGCAGCGGGGGCGGCTTTAGCTTCGGAAGCTAGGCTTCGACCATCTATTTTCAGTCAATTGGCATAGGGAAAGTTGGTATCACCTCTCAAGAACGAAATGCGGGCAAGCTACGCCGGACGCTCGGTCTCTCGCGGCCGGGCGGTTGGCAGATCGCTCCTCGTCGTTGGGCGAAAACGCCAGTACTTCCGGGCAGAGATCGCCGAAGGGGCCGTAGAGAGCGAAATAGCTAGATTCCGGGCCGCAGTTGCTTACGCCTCTAGGCAGTTAGAGGCTCTCGTCGCGAAGCCGCCAACCCAAAATGCGGGGGATATTTTTGACGCTCATCTTTTGATCCTGGAAAGTTCTTCTTTCCTCGACGCCGTCGAGGGCGTCATCAAGCAGGACCTCGTCACCGCTGAGTGGGCTATTAAGACCGTTACTGAGAAGCTTGTCTCTTCGCAGCGAGCTTCCGCGGACGTGCACCTACGGCAGAAGGCGGTCGATATCGAAGATGTTTCTGAACGCGTCGCTAATGCTCTGGCGGGCGGANNTCATCCTGGCCCGCGAAAGCGGAATCCCCGCAGTTTCCGGCATCAAACGCGTGAATCGGCGGTTTGATGACGGCGATGTAGTTGTCGTCGATGGCGACCACGGGACCGTTACGTTTGCTTCGGAAGAAGATCTCGATCTTTCGCTCGGCAGTGAACACGACGTCGGAGCCGCGTCGGTCGGCTCTTTGGATGCGGACGCTTCGCCTGACCCGACTTTTCGTGTGTACGTCAATGTCGATAGTACGGCCAAGGTGTCGCGGGCGATCGAGAAAGGCGCGGTTGGTATTGGGCTTCTCCGCTCGGAGTATCTTTTTCCCGGGATAAAGGGTTGGCCTGACGAAGAACGGCAGTTTCAGGCCTATAAGACCGCTGCCGAGGCCGCCGGTGGTCTTGAGGTTCGGATCCGAACGTTTGATTTCGATCTCGACCAAGTTTCTTTTGGTGGAAGGGAACCCGAAAAGAATCCTGCCCTTGGAATGCGTGCCGTCCGCCTCGGCCTCGCCCGCGAACGCAACTTCAGGACGCAGCTGCGAGCGATCTTGCGTGCAAATACGGATGGAAATGTTTCGATCATCCTGCCTATGATCGCCGGCGTTCAGGATCTAAAGCAGGTACGCAGCCTTATCGACGACGAGTTCAGCCGTTTGGAAGGTATTGATTCTCCGAGGGTCGGAGCCATGATCGAGCTGCCGTCCGCGGTGCTCGTGGTCGATCAAATACTCAAGTACGTGGACTTCCTATCCGTCGGAACTAACGATCTTGTCCAGTACACGCTTGGCGTCGATCGCGACGATGAGATGGTCTCCGACTGGTACCAGTCGCTTCATCCCGCGATCCTGAGGTCTATCGAACGCCTTATCGAGGCCGCAAGATCGGCAGGTAAGCCTATCTCTCTGTGCGGAGAGATGTCGGGATCACCGTTCTATCTGCCGCTATTGGTCGGGCTTGGCGCTGACGAATTCAGCGTCAAGCTGTCGTCTCTACGGTCCGTCCGCCGCATTCTCGGAAGCATTGACAGAGCACAGGTCGAGGAGATCGTCCGTGTCGTAAAGGGACTCGATACTGCGCAGGCGGTTGAAGAGGCTCTAGCCGCCGCGTATCGGACGTATTGGCCGGACCTGCACCTCACGCGCACGTAATTTTTAGAAATTTGGACCTTTTCGGCATTTAATGTGACCAGGAGCGGGGCTCGCGCCCTTCACTTTTGGTCAAATGAGAACGTTCTTGGTGCTTTTTCTGATCCTCCTGCCGCTGTCCGTGGCCGGGCGGGCTCAGGACGAAACGGAAAAGTACACGCTCGGTGCCGGCGACACGCTCCGTATAGATGTGCCCGGCTTGTTTGGAGCTCCGCAAGACAAACCTGTCCGAAGGGACGGAACGATTGAACTTTCAATTGCCGGAGGACGCCTTTTGGTCGCGGGCTCGACCGCCGAAGAAGTAGCCGCGAAAATTAAGGCCCTAGCGGCAAGTTTTGGTGATTACCGAGCATCCGTCTTTGTACTTCGCTATGCTAGTCATCCTGTGGCGGCAACCGGGAACGTACGCGAACCCGGAATCAAGTATTTGACGCGGGACGCGGTGCCGGTTTACGTATTTAGAGCGGTTTCGATACCGGATCAGGCTGCCGAGGGCGTTGAGATCCAGCGTGCCGACGGCTCAAGCATCGCTTGCCGCTTTGATGAGTGCGAGAGGCAGAAGATAGTGATCCGCTCCGGTGACGCGGTAAGATTTACGGCAAACGCTGGCGTTGCAAGGTCAGATAGACGCTAAACGAGTTTGACAAGATTCAATCAAGGGTTGATTTTTGTTATACTCAGTTTGCCTTTTAGCTATGAGGCATACCGGACGGTCGCTGGGGCTTCGGCTTCAGAGGAAAGTCCGAACACCAAAGGGCAGCGAGCCGGATAACGTCCGGGCACTCGTCTATGGCGAGTGACGACAAGTGCAACAGAGAATAGACCGGCCCGCAAGGGTAAAGGGTGAAACGGTGAGGTAAGAGCTCACCGGCATCGGTGGCAACACACGATGGCCAGGCAAACTCCTCGTGGTGCAAGACCAAATAGGGAAACGCGATCGGGCTGCCCGTCCGAGCGTTGGCATAAGCCGACAGCGTTTCCGGGTAGGTCGCTTGAGCCGTTCGGTAACGGACGGCCTAGATGAATGATCGTCTCCGTTGATCGATCTCTAACGAGAGCATTGACGGTACAAAATTCGGCTTACAGGTATGCCTCATAGCATTAAAAGGGCGGATCCGGTTTCGCACCGAGATCGCGGCCAGAACTAGGAGCAGCTCACACAAACTTATGGCAAATAGAAAGGGAGTCTTTATTGGGGCTTACGTTCCCAATGAACTGAAGGAGTCACTACGCCGTCGCGCCGCGGGCGAACATCGCACTCTTTCGCAGGAGATCACGCGAATTCTGATCGAAGCCGTTCACGGCAAAGGATTGCCCACGGGAAGCGTCGATCGCCGAACCGGAACCACGATTCCGCGTCGCAGAGCGACAGATCCACCGACCCGACGTCGTGCTGAAGATCTGCCGTATATTGACGGCGAGCATCGGAAATCTAAATAGCCAAGATCCTAATATGCTGGTGTCGAGTAGAATGCCCTGTTCTTACGGGGTAATTTCGCTCGACACTTTCGCTTTACACTTGCTGCTTTAGTAAGATTTAGCTAATGAATTCGAAGGCTATAACAGTTGCGATAGTGGTTGGGATCCTTGGTCTAGTGATCGGGTTCGTTACGGCGAACAGCATTAATCGAAGTGAGATGAATTCGCTCAGAATGCAGGCACAGACCGCACCGCCCGCGAATGGAACCCCTCAAAAGCCAGGTGACTTTACGCTTGACCCGGCGGAGCTAAAAGCTAAGATCGCCCAAGCAGATGCGGCACCGGATGATTTTGATTTTCAGAAGAGTCTCGGGGGGGCGCTTTATCGCTACGCGACGATGAAAAAGGATACGGCCCTCCTGGACGATGCTGCCCGGATCCTTGAACGTGCGAACAACCTTAAGCCGAAAGACTATGCGGTGATCGTCGATCTTGGAAATGCCTATTTCGACTCCGGCTTCTTCAAGAAGGATCCGGCCGTGATGAAAAAGGCGCGTGCAACTTATGAAAAGGCCATCACCGAGAAGCCCGATGATGCCGACGTGCATGCTGATTACGCGTTGACCTTCTTCTTGGACGAACCGCCGGACCTCGCTCGTGCGGTCACGGAATTCCAGAAGGCACTGAAAGCGAACCCAAAGCAGGAAAGGGCGTTGCAGTATCTTGCGCAAACCTACATCCGTCAAGGCGATTTTGACAAGGCAAAGAAGACCGCGGATGAGCTTCGCGGCATAAACGGCAATAACGAAGCTCTCCCGCTGCTCGATTCGCAGATCGAAAAGAAAGCCGCCCAGCCGATCCAATGAGAGAAGCCGCCTTTATCCTTTTCGTTCTTTTTCTGCTGTTCGGCCTGACGGCCCTAAGATATCGTAAGCAGATCGCGGGCATACTCGCTCTTGGCCGAACACTGAAGGAAATGAAAGGGAATTCGCAGGGCGGCCAACCAGGCGAGCAAAAAGGGGATCTAGCATCGCTCGAGCTTCGGTCATGCGCTGGTTGCGGAACCTGGATCGACGCATCCGGGGCGATCAAATTCGACCGAAATACGGTCTATTGTTCAAAAGAATGCGTTCAGCGTTCTATGGCCTCGGCTTAGTAGAACTGCCCAAGATACCAACCGATCAGACGTTCACCGAATAGAAGCGAAAAGATCGCCCCGATACCCAAGAAGATGCCGAACGGTATTTGAGTCTGCAGATCTTTGTCTTTGCTTTTTAGTAGAAGTCCGATTCCGGCGACCGCACCCGAGAACGCACCTAAGAAGATCGTTAGGAGAGTCGATCGCCAACCGAGCAGGGCGCCGATACCGAGCAGAAGTTTGACATCGCCAAGCCCCATAGCATCGACCTTTCTCAGAACCTTCCAAACGACACCGATAGCCCAGAGCGAACCGCCGCCGATAACAGCTCCAAAAAGAGCACCTGCCAAGCTGATCATCCACGGTGAAAGCCCTGCGAACTCGAGGCCGCTGATCGGAGTGACTTTGGTGTCGGGAAAATAGCTGTCTCCGAACGCAAGCGGATAACCGACGCGAACGACCAACGCGATCACAAAGAGCGGATACGTGATCACGTTAGGCAAGATCATATTGTCCGCGTCAATGAAGATAAGGGCGATCATCGTCGCGGTAAACGCGAGTGCGACCGGCAAGAATGCGGTGAGGCCCACCTGCCATAGTACGCAGACGAAAAGCAGTGCTGTCAGCAGCTCGATCGCCGGATACCGCCACGAGATCGGAGCCTTGCAGCTCGCGCATTTGCCGCCCAGGATGATCCAACCAAGGATCGGGACGTTGTAGTAAAAAGGGATCGAGTTACCGCATTTTGGACACGCTGACGCCGTCAAAAGCGACTTTTCCGCCGGTACGCGATAGATCACGACGTTCAGGAAACTGCCGATGCAGGCGCCTATGATAAAGACAAGGGTGTAGATCTCGAGGCCATTCGCATCGAGCGTGGCCGCAAAGAGTACGTGTGTCATTTAAGAAGAAATCGCCGTTAAAGCAAGAAATGCTCCGAGCCGGCAGCCCGGCATTACCGTTCTCAGTTTACTTCAATTTTATCGAGAATGGAGATTTATTCTAAAAATCCTTGCGACGCCTTCGCCTTGTGCCTTAGAATACAAGCGCTAGCAATCATCCTGACGCGAGGAATCTTTTACCTTGAAGCCCACGAATATCGCCGACCCTGAATACTTCCACAAAGTTGTTGACTGTCAATACGCTTGTCCGGCGCATACACCTGTGCCCCAATACATCCGTCTGATCGCGGAAGGTCGATACACCGAGGCCTATATGATCAATTGGGACTCGAATGTCTTTCCGGGCATCTTGGGCAGGACGTGCGATCGCCCGTGCGAACCGGCGTGCCGGCGCGGACGCATCGACGAAGAGCCGGTCGCGATCTGCCGTCTGAAACGCGTCGCTGCGGATAATCGCGACGAGGTCAAGCACTTGATGCCGCAGGCACCGTTTACGCCGAACGGCAAGAAGATCGCTTTGATCGGCGGCGGACCTGCCTCGTTGACAGTCGCTCGTGATCTTGCGCCGCTCGGCTACGAGGTCCACCTATTTGACGAACAGTTTAAGGGCGGCGGCTTTATGCTTTCGCAGATACCTTCGTTTCGACTGCCGGAAACCGTTCTCGACGAAGAGGTCAACTACATCCTCGACCTTGGCATTCACACGCATTTCAAGCACTACGTGTCTTCGCTAAAAGAGGTTCTCGATGCCGGATACGACGCGGTCTTTGTTGGAACCGGAGCACCGCACGGACGCGAGTTGAAGATCCCGGGACGCCAAGAAGGTGACGATAACATTCACATAGGCATTAACTGGCTGGCAAGCGTCGCTTTCGAGCACACGAAAAAGATCGGCAAAACTGTGATCGTCCTCGGCGGCGGCAACACTGCAATGGACTGCTGCCGAACGGCGCGTCGGCTCGGCGGCGAGGATGTGAAGGTGATCGTTCGTTCGCCGTTCGAGACGATGAAGGCGAGCCCGTGGGAAAAAGAGGACGCGATGCACGAGGACATCCCGATCATCGACAATCACGTTCCACAATCCTTTGTGATCGAACATACGGCAGACTGTGACGGCAGCTGCTCGGTCGAAAGAGAGACCCGCGGAAAGGGAACTGATCCCGGCATGCCGGATCCGAGCGCAGGCCGCGGCCAGACCGGCGATCTGCCTGCACCGATTGAAACTACGAAACCGGCGTGCAAACTTACCGGCGTGATGTTCGAAAAGGTCAAAGCCGTTTATGACGAAAATGGCAAGCGTTCGCTCGTTCCGACGGACGAAGCTGAGGTCTTTTATCCGGCGGACGACGTGCTCATCGCGATCGGACAAGAGAACGCCTTTCCGTGGATCGAACGCAATCTCGGTGTCGATTTCGACAAGTGGGAAATGCCGGTCGTGGATAGGACGACCTTCCAATCGACGAACCCGAAGGTCTTTTTCGGCGGCGATGCCGCTTTTGGGCCGGAGAACGTTATCACCGCCGTCGCACACGGCCACCAGGCCGCGATCTCAATGGACCTTTTTTGCAAGGGCGAGAACGTTCTCACAAATCGCCCGCCGCCGTTCGTCAATCTTCACTCAATGAAGATGGGCATCCACGAATGGGCATACGACAGCAAGATCGACGAATACGATCGCCTTGTCGTCCCTCAAGCTCCGAAGACGAAGACGCTCGCTAATCGCAAGCAGGAAGTCGAACTTGGTTTCGACCCGCTCGCAGGCTACGAAGAGGCCCAACGCTGTCTGAACTGCGACGTGCAAACGGTTTTCGAAGCTCCGAAGTGCATCGAGTGTGACGCCTGCGTGGACATTTGCCCAACAAGCTGTATTTCGTTCATTCCCGACGGTGACGAATCCGATCTCCGCAACCGAGCAAAGGTCCCGGCACTCAACCTCAAACAGGATATCTACGTCCAGGACGGCCTCAAGACCGGCCGCGTCATGGTCAAGGACGAAGACGTCTGCCTCCACTGCGGCCTTTGCGCCGAACGCTGCCCCACCGCCGCCTGGGACATGCAGGCCTTCTGGTACAACGTAACCAAAGCCGACTCGGTCAAGTACGGCGAAATGGTCCAGATCGAGAAGAAGGGTCGCGGATGAGAATTTACATCGACACGTCGATGGTTGGTGGAGGATTGACGAACGCGCTTAAAATCTTTTTGGCATTAACAACAACGCTCGTTGTCCTCTCGATCGGCGCCGCCCTTTTGATGCGATCCACAATGTACGACAGCAGCGGTCTGGGAACTCTTGGCGTAATCATTTTTATGATCGTTGCCTTGCCGACAATCGTTCTATGCCTGGTCACTTGCGGGCTATGCATATTTCAGAGGAACCGCCAAGAATCTAACAACCCTACCGTCCTTAGGTGTGTTCCCAAGACACATGAGATGGCTGATCGCCGCGATGAATATGACGCTTGACGGGTTTTGCGACCACGACAAGATGATCGCGGATGACGGACTCGCAAAAGGCAACAAGATGGAAAAGATCCTGCGGACGGGGGAGTAGATCGTTATCCTCGCGTCGCACAAATTACCCAGGAGGAGACCTAATGACACAACTCTTGAAAATTATTGTAACCGTCTTTCTATTCTCGCTGGCCGCCATTGGACAATCCGCGGCAACTGGCAATCTGAATGATTCAGAGAAGAAAGCTATCATGGCGGTTTTCGACGAGTACCTAAAGGCGATGCAGGCCGAACAGCCGGAACGCGATCGGGTACGCGAGAAACTCTTGACCGAAGAATATTTTTACATGGGTATGGACGGCTTGCCGGCGGGAAAGAGTCACGTGATGCAGCGTCAAAAACGCAACGGCCTTCGCATCAACTCGATGAAGATGACCGATATTGTGATCCGGCTTTACGGCAACACGGCAATTCTGACGATGCGCTATTCCGGTGCAGGAGTAGACATGGGTAAGCCTTGGGGCGGCGATGGCAAGGAAGAAGGTTTTACAACCGTCATGGTCAAGCAAAAGGGTAAATGGCTTGTAGCCGCCGACATTATCGGCGTTGAAGTTGATAATTGAGTACAACGCTAGGAATCAATCGTGAGAAAACTGATCGCCGCGATGAATATGACGCTTGACGGGTTTTGCGACCACGACAAGATGAGCGCGGATGACGAGATCCATGACCACTACAAGGAGCTGCTGCGTGGTACGGATGCGATCATCTACGGGCGGAAGACGTTTGAGCTGATGGAGTTTTGGCCGACGCTGCTTGCGAATCCTTCGGGCAACAAGGCGATGGATGAGTTCGCGGTGGCGATGGACGAAGTCCACAAGATCGTCTATTCCCGCACACTTGAGAAAGTCGAGTGGAAGACCGCGGAACTAAAACGCGAACTTATCAAAGACGAGATCATCGAACTAAAACAACGACCGGGCAAGCCCATCTTCGTCGGCAGCCCGAGCCTGATCGTCCAGCTCGCAAACCTCGGACTTGTCGATGAATATCAACTCGGCATTCAACCCACAATAGTCGGCAGCGGCCTGCCGTTGTTCAAGAACATCAACGAACGGATCAACCTCAAGCTCCTAAGAACAAAAACGTTCGGCTGCGGTGCCGTGATTCATTACTATGAGCCGACGACGAATATTTGAAAAACGACTCAAGCAGACACGGTACGATCCCGTTTGTCCTCTGTCGTTTAGCGAATAGATTTGTGCCTTATTGTCTAAGTTCCTTGAGCGCTAGCTGGTATTCGACAAAATCTCTATTACCGTAGTTCCTCACCCAGATAAAGTGTTCCATGGCTTTTGCTTTATCGTTTTCGGCGAGTAGCACCTCGCCGATGTAGGCGTGAGCCTCGGTAAGTTTGTCGTTATCGTTGGCCATGGCCAACAATTCGTCGGCCGTCAGTTTCCCGGCAAAGAACTTTAACACTTCCGTGCTCCAGGCGTCCGGTTTGAGCAGCTTAAGCCAGTCTTTTACAAACGCATCCGCAGTGTCAGCGTCTCCGCTCTTTCGGAGTGCAAGATAACCGATCATGATGCCGTATGGCGCAGCCTCACCCTTGATCCCGCTTCGTCTCAAGTAGGCAACGGTGTCTCGGACGGCGTTCTGCTGATCATTCATAAAGAAGTACGCTAACGCCCGCGACCGATATATCTCATCATTAATATCCGGATCGAGCTCAAGGGCTTTCGTGTCATCCGCGATCGCCCGATCGAATTCGTTGACCTCGGCGAACGCGATGCCACGATTACAATACGCTGCCGCATACTTCGGATCGAGACGAATAGCGGTCGTATAGTCTGCTATCGCAAGATCGAGCGAACGCTGTTGGTGATAGATCCAGCCGCGGCCATTAAACGCGGTTGCGAAGTCGGGTTTAAGCTGAATGGCCTTGTTATAGTCGGCAAAGGCAAGATCCAGAAGGTGCTTGTTGTCGTAGGCATTTGCGCGGCCGGCGTAAGCTTCTGCATATTGAGGATTCAATTCGATCGCCTTGTTATAGTCCATGAGAGCAAGATCTGAGCATCCTTGCGAACAACGCAGCATCCCGCGATTGTAATAAGCAATGTAGGCTTGGGGTACGTCACCATACAATTGGATCGCTCTGTCAAGGTCGGCAAGTGCAAGCTCATTCTTACCCATTCTGCGATACACAAAGCCTCGGTCGTTATGAGCGTTAGCATTTTGGGGAGCTAGCTGGATGATCTTGTTCAGATCCAAAAGTGCGAGGTCGAGCTTATTCTGGCGAGCATAGATCGAGGCGCGGCCGCCGTACGCTTGAATGAGGTCGGGTTTTAGCTCGATCGCTTTCGTAAAATCGGCAACCGCAAGGTCGAACATCCCCTTACGGAGGTAGGCGTATCCGCGATTCACATAAGCTTCTGGGACTGCTGCGTTAATCTCTATACCCCTTGTGAGGTTCGTTATTCTGCAGTCATAGTCGTTGGCCTCGCATGCGCGAGCTGCATTAAAGGCAATTTGCTCAGGCGACTGACCCTGACTCGCGCTCACGCACACGAGCGACAACATGGCAACGATCAACGATCGTGATGAAAGGAATCTTTTCATAAAATTGTTCCAGCGAGAGAATAACCCTATACAAGGTCGATTTTTCGCTAATAATATACCGAGAAGACATGTCTGTAAAGAAATACCGCATTGTACGGGGCCAATTAAAGCGAACCGATCGAACGGCTTCTCGATTTTCCACGATCGCTCTTCACGCAAAGGTGGTTCCACATTGACCTTTCGTGTACGCTACGGGGTCTGCATTTTCGTCGCTTTCCGTATGCTATGCGGTTGAGGGGATGAAACCGTTCGGTTGCGCTTGACATCCGCAACTGATTGGTTGCATACTGCTGTCCGACGGTATGAAACGAGACGTTTTTCAGGCCATTGCAGACCCGACACGGAGGGCGATCATTGCGTTGATCGCGCTTCAGGCGATGACGCCGAATGCTATTGCGGCGCATTTTGACACTTCGCGGCAGGCGGTGTCTAAGCATCTGCGGATACTGACCGAATGTGAACTTATAACGCAAGACAGTCGTGGCCGCGAGATCTATTACCTGTTGGAGATCGACAAGATGAAAGAGATAGACGAATGGCTTGAGCAGTACAGAAAGATCTGGGAGACACGATACGAGCAGCTCGATGTGTTGCTTACAGAGTTAAAACAACAAGAGAAACAGGAGCGAAATATATGAAACCGGCCGAAGCAACCTTGCCGTCAGATACCGAGGTTCTTGTCAAACGGAGCTTTGATGCTCCCGCCAAATTGGTCTGGCGGGCCTATATGGAAGCCGACCTGATGCGTCGCTGGTGCGGCGGCTATCCTGGCTGGTCTATGCCTGTTTGCGAGATGGATATGCGGGTCGGCGGCAAGTATGAATGGCGTTGGCGCAATGACGAGGATGGAATGGAGTTCGGATTTACGGGCGAGGTCATGGAAGTCGTTACGCACGAAAGAGTCGTGCATACGCAGATCTTTGATCCGGGCAACATGGGCGTTTCGATGGGCGGCGAACTCTCGATCATCACCGTGACGTTTGACGAGGCCGACGGTATTACGAACGTGGCGACCACGATCAAATTCGCCTCGAAAACCGACCGCGACCAAGCTCTATCAACTGGCATGACAGACGGCATGGAAGTGAACTACAAGCATCTGGATAAGGTTCTCGCCGAGCTGAAACAAGAAGAAAGAAAAATGTGATCCGGTTCCCTCTGCGATCTCTGCGATCTCTGCTCCTTTGCGGGAAATTCCCCTGCCAAGACGCAAAACCGCAGAGGGCAATCGAGAAAATATAGTGAGGAGTAAAATGGATTTTATTGTCAATAAAGAGGCGAAAACAGTCTCGATAACGAAAGAGTTCGCGGCTGGTATCAATCTGGTGTGGGACGCATATACGAAGGCCGAACTGCTTGACCAGTGGTGGGCGCCGAAGCCTTTCGCGTCGCGGACAAAGGTACTCAATTTCGAAGTCGGCGGTCGAAGATTCTATGCGATGGTCGGCCCCGACGGAGCCGAGCGTTGGGCGGTTCAGAAATATACATCGATCACGCCGAAAACTAATTTCAAGTTCTTTAATGCCTTTGCCGACGCCGATGAAAATCTTCAGCTGCCCGGCTCAGATTGGGACTTCAATTTTACCGATCAGGGCGGTACGACCACGGTCAGCGTCTCGATCTACAACGAATCGCTCGAACGCATGGAGCGTATCCTCGAAAGCGGATTTACCGAAGGCGTAAAGGTGCAGTTGCAGAATTTGGAAGAACTGCTGGCGAAATTATCACAACGGCCGTAGTTAGAAATTTGACAGCGATCAAAAACTGCTGACGTTCTCGAGGCAGTCTCGTTCACGAGGCTTCCCGAAGGGAACTTAGCCACGTCGTTTACGGCGTGGCAGAGGCGGCGATAGATCTTACAGCCCGTTTCAACGGGCTTAAAATCGGCCGGCTTAAGCCAATGGTGATAAGGACGTTAAAACGCCCTTCGATCAAACCTGACAACCTTGACCACGCCGTGAACGGCGTGGCTAATTGCCGCGAAACGCGGATGAGAAGCATTGTATGAACGTAAAAGGCGAAATCCAAAACTACATTGCGAGCCTGCCCGAGCCAAAACGCGGCGAGATGCAGGAGCTGCACGACACGATCTTGCGCATCAAGCCAAAATGCAAATTGTGGTTTCTGGACGGCAGGAACGACGCTGGCAAGGTCGTCTCGAACCCGAATATCGGGTACGGCTCGCGAGACCACAAGTACGCCGATGGAACGACCAGCGAGTTTTATCAGATCGGCCTGAGCGGAAATAAAACCGGCATTTCCGTCTATATCCTCGGTATCGAAGACAAGAAATACCTCGCCGACACCTACGGCAAAACCTTAGGCAAAGCCACCGTCACCGGCTATTGCATCAGATTCAGGAAACTAGATGACATAAATCTTGAGGTCCTCGAAGCGGCAATACTATTAGGGTTTGAGAACAGCCATGAAAAATAGAGATGATGCTTGAGTATGTGCAAGCCTAAATCCAAAGAGGATCAGAATTATGAGAAAGGTTGCGGTGTCGACATCAATAGCGCTTTTGCTCGCAATGTTAAGCGTTTCAGCCGCCGGTCAGACAAACCGTGCGTATAGTAAAACAGAGGCCGAGGCTCGGAAGGTTGTTAGCAAGGTACTAAAAGCCTCGCCGATCATAGACGGTCACAACGATCTTTTTGCTTGGTATTTCGGGTGCGATTACAAGAAGCTGCCGAAGTGTCCGCAAGGTGTTGAAGACTATCCGATCGATCGTGTCACCAAGGGCCAGACCGATATACCGCGCTGGCGAAAGGGCGGTGTCGGCGGCGTATTGTTAAATGTGTTTGGTTCGGACGTCTTCGACGCATCGAGGGAATCTGCTTTCGCCTATCTGCTCGAAAAGTCCTATCCGAACGATCTACAAGTGGTCACGACAACCGCTGGCATGCGGCGGGCGATGCGGTCGGGAAAGATCGCTCTGCTACTCTCGATGGAGGATTCGGAGAAGCTAAAGGGCGACATTTCTAAGCTCGACCTTCTGTACAACCTCGGCCTGAGATGCATGACGTTCACTTATATGACAGGGCCGTTTGGCGACGGGAGCGATGACGAACCACGCAACAATGGGCTTTCCGAAAACGGCAAACAGCTAGTCAAGCGAATGAACGATCTCGGAATCCTGATCGACATGAGCCATATCTCGCCCAAAACGATGAGCGATATACTCGACCTGACAAAAGCACCGGTTATTTTTTCACATAGCAATGCGCGTGGCTTAGCGAATGTAAACCGAAACGTGCCGGACGATGTATTGCTTCGGCTCAAAGCGAACGGCGGAATGATAATGCTCGATATGGTGGCGGATCATGTCACGAACCAGTTTGGAAAATGGATGAAAGAGGGTGACGAAATCTATTTCGCCACCAAGAAAAAATCGCCCGACGACAAGGCATTCCTCAAACATGTCATGGCGGAGTGGGAATCAAAAAATCCGATGCCGCGAGTGTCAGTTGCCGATGTCGCGGATCATTTCGACTACGTAAAAAAATTGATAGGCGTTGAGCACATCGGTATCGGCGGCGACTATGACGGCATGGATTTTCCGATTCCCGGCTTGGAAGATGTTTCGACATTTCCAAACCTGTTGACCGAACTCGCACGCCGTGGCTGGAGCGAAATGGAATTAAGAAAGATCACAAGCGAGAATTTTCTGAGAGTCTTTGACGGTGTGGAACGAACGGCTAGAAAAGGAAATAAAAATAAAGGTTTGTGACCGAGGTGGTACGTGAACCTCATATGAACATTCAAGAACAGATCAAAAACTACATCGCCAGCCTGCCAGAACCAAAACGTGCTGACGTTGAGGCTCTGCACCGTATGATCCTGCACCTAAAGCCGGAATGTAAATTATGGTTCCTGGACGGCAAGAACGACGCGGGCAAGGTCGTTTCTAACCCGAATATCGGTTACGGCTCGCGAGACCACAAATACGCCGACGGAACGACCAGCGAGTTTTATCAGATCGGCCTGAGCGGCAATAAAACCGGCATATCTGTCTATATCCTCGGTATCGAAGACAAGACGTACCTCGCCGACACCTACGGCAAAACCACCGTCACCGGCTATTGCATCAGGTTCAAGAAGCTGGCTGACATAAACATTGATGTCCTCGAAGCCGCAATACGATTTGGGTTCGAAAGGAGACTGGAGAATGAATAACGCAAATAGAGTTATCGTTTCGACATCCTTCTTGATGTTGCTACTGGGCTCGGCTCTTCACTGCGTTGCTCAGAACACGAAGGGTGAGAAAGAATTTCGCGCCTTTNNCCTGAGGATTATGTTCGCACCGGCGCTGACGGTAAGCTGACCGATCGTTCGCGCCTGTTGAAATATCTCCGGCAGCAGAGGGACAAACCGACGTTTAGGTATGTTTCCCTGCAGCATCTCAACATGAAAGTTCGTGTGGTCGGGAGTATGGCCCTTGTCACAAACGATTGGATCGCCGTGACGTTGTCCATAGAAGAGACGAGCCCTGAGCCATCCACGGACAAAGGTCGTTATACCGGAGTTTTTGAAAAGCGTAAGGGCCGTTGGATGGTGTTGGCGGAACATGATTCAGAACAGATACATGACGATGAATGGATCGTGTCGTCGGTGAGGAAAGCCGGCAGGGAATACAACGACCTAATGAAACGCCTGAAGAGCGGACGCCCTTATGCCGAGTTAGAATCGTCTGGCGATCTCGAAGTATTGAGGCGAACCCTTGCCGATGAATACACCTACACGAGCGATGACGGTGAACTCTTTAGTAAAGCCCAGGACCTCGTCGGCTACAAAACCAATCAGATCAAGATCGACTCGGCCGTTTTCAAATAATTGCATGTGAATTTATGACGCTTGACGGTGTCATACAGAACGAGGATGAAGGCGACGGGTTTAAGCATGGCGGGTGGTTTTTTGGCTATGCGGATGAGGCGACGGGGGCGGTGGTTCAGGAGCGTTTGGCAAAGCCGGTCGATCTGTTGCTGGGGCGCAAGACCTTTGCCGCTTGGGAGACGTATTGGCCGACGCATTCTAACTTTTGGCCGAACTGTATGACCGCAACGAAGTATGTCGCCTCGAACACACGCGATTCGAGCGATTGGCAGCCGACCGTCTTTTTGAGCGGCGACCTTGCGGAAAAGGTCCGCGAACTAAAACAGACCGAGGGTCCCGATCTGCACGTAATGGGAAGCGCCGATATGCTCCAGACGCTGTTCAA
>JRYD01000676.1_pt1 | contig 23854 bp, 21 predicted proteins | sample 235311 | NCBI WGS metagenome assembly JRYD01 (sample SAMN03074213, study PRJNA261472) | activated sludge metagenome | biome: Common Effluent Treatment Plant; feature: Wastewater; material: Activated sludge; isolation source: activated biomass in a lab-scale reactor treating industrial wastewater at... | reverse complement strand
AGTCTACAACCCCGAACTCGGCCGATGGACGAGGAGGGATCCGATTGGGTATGTGGATGGGATCTCGCTTGTCGAGTATGTTGGCGACAATCCGCTTTACTGGCTGGATGCTTACGGCCTGCAGCGAAGATTGAGAGGCCCGGAAGGGCCGGCGATACCACCAAGTATTCCTCCGTCTTCGACACCATCGTCTCAGTCCTGTACATCTCAATGTATTAGTGGATGCCCAATGATACCTACAGGACCTGAAATATGGCACGGAAATACTGGCTCAAGAAAGTACATTAAGGATCCGGATTGTATTAGCAGATGTAAAACAATATGTAATTCTACACCAAACGGCACTTATAGTTGCGCACCAACAGGCATATTAAAGTGGACCACGCCACTTACCAAGCCAGGCACGACTGAGATTTCATTAAGTGCCGTGATAACCGGCGAAGATCCGCAGTGCTGTTCCGAAATTGGGATCGTGCAGTTCGTGAGACATCGCATGCCCGGCGGCACATGGAGCGATTGGGATTTCGACGATGGCAGGGTAATGTGGTTTAGCCCTGGCTCTCCTTGCAAACCGCTATATACTAATCCCGGAGCAATCAGCAAGACCGGCAATACGATCGTTCCACTTGAAGACAGTCCCGGACTGTATTTACAAGATCAAGACTACGAGTTTGTCTTAGCGGCAATATGTATTAAGGGGTCAGCCGCCGGCCATTTATACGGAATGTATGCATGGAATGCGTCATCGAGAATCACCTCTCCGTCTTCAGTAACGCCTGGTGTGACACCTCCAAAGTCGCAACCAATCCATGAATAACTCAAACACACAATCAAGCTGGCTCCACAAGCACCAAGTGCTTTTGGTTATACTATGGTCATTTGGAGCGGCGCTTTCCGCGTATTTATCATACAACGCGTCCAATTACCGACAGTTTGTATTGGGAGTACCGCTAGCAGGGGTGGCCGCATTATGCTGCGTAAGATGTATTAGGCTTGCCGTGCGGTCGTCTAATGTTGTGCGAGCGATAGTGGTAATATTTATTGCTATCGCGCTATACTATTTGTGCAGACAGATTTGGGCGATAATTTGGCACATCGTTGTCTAATGTACATTGGACGAGTTCGTAACAAAGCGCGGCGTGGAGACGGCATTGGGATACCCATGGCGGGCGGCATGGGTCTCTCTTATTCGGGTGTCATCAGTCGGCCACTCTGAGCAGGCTGATGCGACCTTCATAATGACGCCGACGAGTGGGAGTGCNNTCATCAGCGAGCTCACCGATGTGCTGAGTTCATGGACTTGGGCAGGCGATATACGCTACTCGGCCTACGGCGAGCACGAGTTCCTGACCCTCGGCGACGTCTCCGACACCACGCCGGTGGCGATTGAAGCCCGACCCTGAGCGTCTCTCATTCTTCAGCCGTCCGATTTGAAGACCGTTGTTCCCCCACTATTGCCCGGGTCGTCCAGAAACTGGGCAACCCACCCGTTAGTAGTGAACGCCCCGACCGCAAGGCCGGGGCGTTTGCGTTTCCGGGCCGCGTTTTGTCGAATCTCTGATATGCCCTGTCTCGGGAAGTCTCACCGACTTGCGCGGTGAGACTCGCGGGGCGCGGCATCTGGCCTGCGGGGACGCTTCAAAACCCAAAAAGTCTCAGAGTCTCTGCGTCTCACCCGGCACGCCGTTATAGCCGTGAACCGGCATCTCGTGGATCGGCAACACGTGACGGGCTCGGCGGGGGCGACGGCGATTTCGAACGCAAACTCGATCCGTGTGATGCCAACGCATCGACGCGCTTCGCGTGAGCGCTGCAGCGAAGGTGGTGGCGATCCCACCTCGCAACTCGAATCAGATCGATCCCTCGCATGCCCAGTGCGGACAGCCCGCCTCCGCGTGGCGTATGTAGCCGGGGAGAAGACATGCCTTGCCTTCTCGCCCCCACGCCACCTCAATCGTCCGACGACGAGCCGGGAGCACCGCCGATGGTTGCCAATGACGATGACGCCAATCTGTCCGCCGACCAGCGCCGCCGCGAGGTGATCGCCATCCTCGCGACGGGCGCGATGCGATGGCACCGCCGCGCCAAGGCTACGGGCCTTGTTGTTAACGCGGTTGCAGCGACCCCCGACGCCCCGAAGTCGGAGCATCAAGAAGAAGCGGACATCGAACTTGAACTGGGCGAGGAAGCCGGCCTCAGTGTGTCTGACCGTACCGCGCGTTAGCGGTGCGGGCATCTGGAGACTTGCCCATGACGACAACCGTTTCGAAGGACCTCGCGGCGCTGGAAAAGATGACGATCGGCGAACTGCACGATCGCTACGCCGAGCTCTTCGGCGAGCGGATTCAGAGCCGCCATCGCATATACCTCGTCCGCCGCATCGCGTGGCGCATCCAGGCCAACGCCGAAGGTGGCTTGTCCGAACGAGCCCGTGTCCGAGCGGCCCAACTCGCCAACCCAACCGACGTGCGGCGTACGCCGCCCAAGTGGGCCACGCTCGGGGAGGCCCCCAAGGACGCCAAGAAGGTCGCCCTCGCCGCCACGGCGGACCCACGGCTACCACCCGCGGGAGCGGCGATCGTCCGGGACTACCGGGGCCGGACGGTGCGGGTCGTGGTGCTGGCGGACGGGTTCGAGTTCGAGGGTGAGCGCTACCGCTCCCTGTCGGCGATCGCCAAGGCGGTCACTGGCTCGCACGTCAACGGATTCCGGTTCTTCAACCTGGAGGGCCGTCGATGAGCAGAGGCACCCAGAACGGAAAGCACGCCGCCACTCCGCCTCCGCAATGTCGCTGCGCGATCTACACCCGAAAGTCGAGCGAGGAGGGGCTCGAGCAGGAGTTCAACTCCCTCGACGCCCAGCGTGAGGCGGCGGAGGCGTACGTCGCCAGCCAGCGGAACGAGGGATGGTCAGCGCTTCCTGATCGATACGACGACGGCGGATTCTCCGGCGGCAACGTCGATCGGCCCGGCCTCAAGAGCCTGATGGCCGACATCGAGGCGGGCAAAATCGACTGCGTGGTGGTCTACAAGGTGGACCGTCTGTCCCGGTCGCTGATGGACTTCGCGCGCCTCATGGAGGTCTTTGATCGCCACAAGGTCTCGTTCGTCTCGGTTACCCAGCACTTCAACACGACCCATTCGATGGGCCGGCTCACGCTCAACATCCTCCTGTCGTTCGCCCAGTTCGAGCGTGAGATCATCGGCGAGCGCATCCGGGACAAGATCGCGGCGGCGAAGAAGCGGGGCAAATGGGGCGGCGGTCCGCCGCCGTTCGGGTACGACGTCGACCGCTCGAACGGAAGCCCACGCCTCGTCGTCAACCCGGCTGAGGCGTCGCGGGTTCGCCACATCTTTGAGCGGTACCTCGAACTCGGGTCGTTGCTGTCGGTCGGTGAAGATCTCTGCAAACGCGGCTGGAAGACCAAATCGTGGCGAACGAAGGCGGGCGTGGTTCGCGGAGGCGTGGAATGGGACCGGCACTCGGTGTACTGCACGCTGACGAATCCGATCTACATGGGCAAGGTGGTCCACAAGGGCGAGACGTACCAGGGGCAGCACGAGGCCATAGTTGAGGAGGAGACGTTCCGGCGTGCTCACGTGCTGATGCAGAAGAATTCACGGACCCGCGGCAACGAACTGCGGAACCAGTTCGGGGCGCTCCTGCGCAAACTGCTGTACTGCAAGGGGTGCGGCAGCGCGATGGTCCACACCTTTACCCGGCGTGGGAACAAGGCGTATCGGTACTACGTCTGCTGCAACGCCATCAAGAAGGGCCGCGCTCGTTGCCAGAGTGGTTCGCTGCCCGCCCTTGAGATCGAGAAGGCGGTCGTCGAACAGATCCGGTGCGTCGGCCAGGACCAGAGCGTTCTGGAGGAGACGCTCTCGGCATCGCGGGCTCAAGCAGCCGCGGCCATCGAGCAGTTGGACGCCGAGCTGCGCATCGTCAACCGTGGTCTGGGGCGCAATCACGCCGAGATCCGCCGCCTGGCAACCACCGAGCCAACGTCCTCCGCGTCCGCGGGCCGCATCACCGACCTCAACGACCAGATCCGCGAGGCGGAGCGGCGGGCCAGCGAGATTGGGGCCGCCTTAGAACGCCATCGAGCGGAAGTGCTCTCAGCCGAAGACCTCCACGCGGCGTTTGCCGACTTCGACAACGTCTGGACCGCGCTCGCGCCCCGAGAGCAGGTCAGGATGCTCCAGTTGCTGATCAACAAGGTCGTCTTCGACGCCCTCGACAGCAGCATCGAGGTGTCGTTCTACCCGTCGGGCGTGAAAGCGCTAGCAGGTGGGACAGTGGAAGGACCGGAGGCCCAGGCATGATCACCGTCAAGACGAAGGTCTTCTTCAACCGCGCCGCACACGGGCGCAAGACGATCGACACCAAGCCCGCCGCGAGCGTGGCCGTGGACCCCGGCCGCGTGCCGCGGATCTCCCGCCTGATGGCGCTGGCCATCCACTTCGACGAGATGATCCGCGCCGGCAAGGTCGCCAACATCTCCGAGATCGCCCGCCTGACGCACGTCACCCAGCCTCGGATCACGCAGCTGATGAATCTCTGCCACCTCGCGCCGGATATTCAGGAGGAGATTCTGTTCCTGCCGCTGGTGATGAGCGGGCGCGATCCCGTCCACGAGCACATGCTGCGCGACGTGGCCTGCGTGATGGACTGGATGGAGCAACGGCGGCGATGGGGATCGCTGCCGCGCCGCTGACAACTACTTCTTCTTGTTGTCGTAGCGACCCGTGTCGCCGTTCCCCTTCTTGGGCATGACCTCGACTGACGACCCTCGGGGGTTGGCCTTGGCCTGTTCGACAGACTTCAGGCGGCCCGTCTCATTGTCCCGACCGATCTTGAATCCCTTGGACTTCGACATGGCGTTTACTCCATTTTGACGCGGGCTGTCGGATCTACCCTGATCCGCTGGCTTTGACCCGCTGGTTATGATACCCTGTCCACGTTCACTGAACATGGACGGAGTACAAAATGGCCAAGCGGACCGCGAAGAAGCCCAAGGACGAAGCCCCGCAGAACGGGACGGCACAGCTCATGAAGGAGCTGTGGCAGGCCGCCGTGAACCTGCGCGGCTCGATCGAGCCCGCCGACTATAAGCGGTACGTCTTGCCCATCATCTTTCTCCGGTTCCTCTCGCTGCGCTATGAGCGCCGCCGCGAAGAACTCGAGGGGTTGCTCGCGGACCCGAAGAGCGATTACTTCACCAAGGACGCGAAGGCCCGCGCCCGCATCCTGACCGACGCGGACGAGTACCGCGCTGCGGGTGCTTTCATCGTCCCCGAGAAGTCGCGCTGGTCGTACATCCTCCAGCACGCCCAGGCGGACACGATCAAGAGCATCCTCGACGACGCACTCGAACTCCTGGAGAAGACCTACCCCGACAAGCTCCGCGGCCTGCTGCCCCGCATCTACGCCGGCTCGAACCTTGACCGCGAGGGGGTCACCGGGCTCATCAATCTGTTCTCGAAGGACATCTTCAAGCAGGACCACGGCGGCGAGGATCTGGTCGGCCGCGTCTACGAGTACTTCATCGGCGAGTTCGCCAACAGCGAGGGCAAGCGCGGCGGCGAGTACTTCACGCCCGTCTCCATCGTCCGCACGCTCGTCGCCATGCTGGAGCCCACCGACGGCGTCGTGTACGACCCCTGCTGTGGCGCTGGCGGCATGTTCGTGCAGTCGGACGTGTTTACGAAGCACTCCGGCCGCCTGTCATTCATCGGTCAGGAAAGCAAGGACTTCACGTACCGGCTGTGCCGGATGAACCTCTTCATCCACGGCATCGACGGCAACATCCAACTCGGCAGTTCGTACTTCAATGATCTGCACGCCGACACGAAGGCCGACTACGTCATCGCCAATCCCCCCTTCAACGACGGCGCGAAGGGCGAGGACGGCTGGGGCGCTCACCGCATCACGAGCAAGGACCCACGGTTGGACTTCGCCAAGCGTGCTGGCGCGAACGGCCAGGGCCAGCCCATGCCTCTCTCGCCGCGCAACGCCAACACAATGTGGATGATGCACTTCCTGCATCACCTCCGTGACCCGGATGGCAAGAAGCACTCCGGAGGCACTGCCGGATTCGTAATGGCGACCGGCGAACTCTCCAACAGCGAAGTCGCTCGGCTCGAAGTCCGTAAGGCGCTGGTAGAGCACGGGTACGTGGACTGCATCGTGCAGCTCACGGGCCAACTCTTCGCCAACACGCAGATCCCGTGCTGCCTCTGGTTCCTGTCGAAGAACCGAGGCGGTGGCGGGGGCTTCCGTGCCCGGAAGAACGAGATCCTCTTCATCGACGGCCGCAAGCTCGGCACGCTCATCCCCGGCTCGCGGAAGCAGAAGCAGTTGTCTGCGGAAGAGGTCGAGAAGATCGCAGCCGTGTATCGTGAGTTCAAGCGAAAGGGCACGCCCGCGGAAGTCGCGGGCTTCTGCAAGGCCGCGACGCTCGACGAGATCCGCGAGCACAACTACGCCCTGACGCCGGGCCGCTACGTCGGCGCGGCCGAGAGCGATGATCCGGATGAGCCGTTCGAGGACCGCTTCCCGCACCTGTGCGCGACCCTGGATGAACAGTTCAAGCAGTCGGCGGCGCTGGAGAAGCAGATTCGGGCGTCGCTGGCCGAGGTGGCCCGTGCGGCGGGCTTGGACGGCGTGCGAGTGGAGACCAAGAACAACGGCGCGCTCGCGCCGGCGGCGAAGTTGGCCGGGGGGGCGAGGCGATGATCGACTTCGCAGCGCACATTCTGCCTAATAGGCGTCGTCCCCGCCACGCGACGGATCACTTGGCGGACGCGACGGATGAGTCGTCGCGTTCTCCGGATCACCTGGAGACCGCGACGGACGGCCCGGAGCGTTCTCCGCACGAGCTGGAGAACGCGACAGGTCATCTGTCGCGTCTTCCGGGCCGGCTGTCGCGTCATCTGCGTGAGTTGGAGAACGCTCCGACTCGTCCGGAGCGTGTTCCAAGCGACGTGGAGGGAAGCGGCGCAGCGCGCCGCCGGGGAATCGTGGCACGCCGGGAGGGAGTCGACCGTGCCCGGAGACCCCGCGCAGATGCCCGCGAGTGCGGAAGTCGCGCCCTGGACCGTGCGGGCGATCTTCGTGCCTTCAGCGGGGAGGTGCCGGAGGGGCGGCACGCCCCTCTGGCGTCAGCGCACCCGCTGTCGGGCGGATCGGGGGTGCGGCGTGGCGATTGAGGATTCTCCACTCGGCGATCTTCCGCGAGGCTGGACGCTGCCGCGCCTCGACGCGATCACGTTGCGCATCGGATCGGGAGCAACGCCGCGCGGAGGCAGCGCCGTGTATCTGCCGTACCGAGAACGGGTCGCGCTCGTGCGCAGCCAGAACGTATTCGATCGCCGTTTCGACGATGACGGGCTCGCATTCATCTCGGATGCCGCCGCCGAAGAACTCGCGGGTGTGGCGCTCGAAGCGGACGATCTCCTGTTGAACATCACGGGAGACGGTGTCACGTTTGGCCGAGCCTGCATGGTGCCGCCATCCGTCTTGCCCGCCTGCGTCAACCAGCACGTCGTGCGTATCCGGTGCGATCGGAAGAAGTGCGAACCCGCGTATCTTCTCGCGTACCTCACGCACCCGATGGTCAAGCACTACATCGAGGGTTTCAACGCGGGTGGGAGCAGACGCGCGATTACGAAGGGACACATCGAGTCCTTCGTTGTTCCCCTCCCCCCTCTCCCCGAGCAACGCGCCATCGCACGGGTGCTTGGCGGGCTGGATGACAAGATCGAACTGAACCGGCGGATGAACCAGACGTTGGAGGACATGGCTCGCGCTCTGTTCAACGACTGGCTTGAACGCATGGAGGGCGAGCTTGAGACGGTGACGACACAATCGCTGACCGACTCGGGCGTGCTCGTCATTGGTGACGGATACCGCGCCAAGCGCAGCGAACTGCGACCGACCGGTCTCCCGTTCGCGCGAGCGGGCAACATTGACGGCGGCTTTCAGTTCACAGACTGCGAGTACATGGGCGTTGATGGAGTTCAGGCCGCGGGCGACAAGGTGTCCCGGCCACTCGACTCGGTGTTCACGTCCAAGGGCACAGTTGGGCGGCTTGCGCTAGTTTCGAAGAGCACGCCGACATTCGTATATGCGCCACAACTCTGCTTCTGGCGTGCTGCCGATCCTTCACGTCTCAACCCGTTCGTCCTGCACCAATGGATGCACGGCGACGAGTTCGGCGAGCAGGTGGACATGACCAAGGGCCAGACCGATATGGCGGACTATGTCAGTCTGACCGATCAGCGTCGCATGCGGATCACACTGCCCTCACCGAAGCGACAGGCCGAGGTAGGGCGGCACCTGGAGCGTCTCTACGGCATGATGGATCAGAACACCACGCAGATCGGCACGCTTGCGGCGCTCCGCGATTCGCTACTGCCCGTTCTCTTATCAGGCGAACTCCGCCTGCATCACGTGTCGGCGGCCGTTAAGGAGGTCGTCGCATGAGCAGATTCGACGATTTTCCGAAGCAGATAAACGTACCGATCCCCACGGATGACACCGGCATGGTCGGGCGTGAGTGCCCCAATGCTGAATGCGAGGGGTACTTCAAACTCCAGCCTGGAACGGGCCTGACGGGCGAAGATCTCGACTGTGTATGTCCGTATTGCGGCCATCGGGGCAAGCCGGATCAGTTCTGGACAAAGGAGCAGATCGAGTACGCGAAGTCATACGCGTTCCGAGCCATCGGGGACATCGTGACCCGCGAGTTGAAGAAGCTCGCGTTCAATCACCCGCCGCGCGGTGCGTTCGGTATTGGCATCAGCATGACACTGAAGGAAGGGCCACGCGCCCCCCTTCGGCACTACCGAGAGAAGGCACTCGAAACCGAGGTCGTGTGCGACCAGTGCACCCTTCGGTACAGCGTGTTCGGTGTCTTTGGGTTCTGCCCAGATTGCGGATGTCACAACTCCCGTCAGATCTTGGAGAAGAACCTGGACCTTGCGATGAAGGTGATTGAGTTCTCTCAAGCCGCGCCTACGCCCGAGATCACTGAGAATCTGGTTCAGAACGCGCTTGAAGACGTGGTTTCGTCGTTTGACGGATTTGGTCGCGAACTGCTGAGTGCCCACGCCGCGCGAGCAAATGATCCGAAGAAGGCGTCCAGCGTGTCGTTTCAAAGCTTGACTGGTGCGGACAAGTCGTTGCAGGCCTTGTTTGGGACGTCCCTTCAGACGCTGACGACGCCAGAAGAGTGGAAGCTCATGGTCCGCTGCTTCCACAAGCGTCATGTGATCGCCCACAAAGGCGGGGTAATCGACGAGAAGTACATCGAGCAATCAGGCGACGACACCGCAATCGAAAGGCGAAAGGTGCGTGTCTCAGCGGATGAGGTGCGGATGCTCGTGGCTGCCGTTCGGTCGCTAGGAGATGGGTTGTGGCGGTACTTCACGCCGGCGGCCCGGTCGGTGGAGGTGCCCAAGTGAACGTGTTCATCTCCTACAGCGTGGCAGACGTTGACCTATTGCGCAGGGTGGCTCAGGTGATCGCGGCGGGTGGGGATAAGCCTCTGTGCTGGGACACCAGCAAGACGCCTGGCCACGAAGTCTGGCCCAGCATCTTCGGATGGATCGACGCGAGCGACCTGGTCATCGTCATCATCACAGATCAAACCGTGGCGCGGGCAATGTCCGTCGGGCAGGAAGTTGGGCATGCACGAGCCAAGGGAAAGCCGATCGTGCCGCTTGTCGCCGCTGGGGTCAGGCCAGAGGACCTCGGGTGTCTGAACGGGGTGATCTATCAACCCATCAGTCGAGAGAACACAAGTGATGCGCTCGCCGCTGTTCAGCGGGTTCTCGACGGGATGAAGATGCAGAAGGCCGAGGCGCAGCGCCAGTTGCTAGTGGTCGGTGGGATCGTCGGCCTGCTGTGGCTGTTCGGCCAGAACGGGTAATCGAAGAAGTTCCGCGATTCAAGAGGTTTATGTGATTCCCAAGACGTTGGACAAGATCGAGGCCGCTGACATCCAGTCCCTCGTCACCAATGGTGACGAGGAACGCCGGACGTTGGACTTCAAGCGCGACCTGCCGGGCAACACCGACAAGGACAAGAACGAACTCCGCGCAGATGTCACCTCCTTCGCCAACGCCGGCGGCGGCGACCTGATCTTCGGCGTGGATGAGGCGGGCGGCGTGGCTACGGCCGTGCCGGGTTTGCCCGGAGTCGATGCCGACGCGGAGATCCGCCGCATCGAGGCCGTCATTCAGACCAGCATCGACCCGCGCGTGCCCGGGTTTGAGTCACGGGCTATCGCGATCCCGGGCAAGGGTCCGGTGATCGTCGTCCGTGTGCCCAAGAGCTGGCGCGGCCCGCATCTGGTCAAGATCAACGACACGTTTCGGATGTTCGGGCGCAACAGCAAGGGCAAGTACATCTTCGATGCCACGGAGATCCGTTCGGCGTTCGCGCTGTCGGAGCAGTTGCCGGAGCGCATCCGGCGCTGGCGGGATGATCGGTTGGCTCGAATTATCGGGGAAGAGGCTCCCCTGCCGCTCGCGGCCGGCGCAAGGCTAGTCGTTCATGTTGTTCCCCTGGCCTCGTTCGCCGCAGGGAGGGAAGTCTCCGCCGAGGCCATGAAGAAGGCAAGCCAGGCCTTTCAACCACTCTGCACGGGCGGCAGCGACTCCCGCATCAACATCGACGGGCTCCTGAAGTTCACCGGGGGCCGTGCGGGTGCGCCCGGCGCGACCGCGTACTGCCAGGTGTTCCGCTCCGGAATCGTTGAAGGCGTGACGACCGAGGTCGTTCAAACTCGTGAGCCGCGCCCGTACATCGCCAGCCAGTGGCTTGCCCAGGAGGTCGTCTCGAGCGTCAAGCAGTATCGGGCTGGTCTGATCGCGTGCGATGTCCTGCCGCCTTACCTCGTGCTGGCCACGTTGGCGGGAGCGAAGGGCGCGACGCTGGCAGTCAGCAATCGCTTCATGGTCTGGGAGCACTACCCGGTTGACCGTGACTTGGTGGTCCTCCCCGACGTGCTCATCGAGTCCAGGGACAGTGATCTGCTGACAGACCTCCGGTCGCTGTTCGACGGCGTCTGGAACGCCTGCGGCTGGGTGCGGTGTTTCGATTACAACGAACAGGGCAAGTGGGCACCTCCCGCCTGAGCACCAACGAAAGGACGTTTCGGCATGACGTGGCACGGCTCTGAATCCCAGTTTGAGTGGACGACCATTGAGCGGCTCAAGTCGCTCGGGTATGTCTATGTCCACGGGTCGGAGTTGGGCGCTGCTGCGAGGCCCGATGACTCAGAGGTCGTGCTCAAGGACCGGCTTCGGGTGTTCCTCATCGCCCGCTACGGGCGGACAGTCACTCGACCCGATGGGCTGCCGGATGCGGCGATCGATGCAGCCGTCGCCAAGTTCGCACGGCCCGAGGGAGTGGACACGCTCCGCCGCAACGCGGCGCTGCACGCCATGCTTCGCGGTGGCGTGGAGATTGCGGTCGAAGAACCGGCGGCAGACGGGAAGCCCGCGGGTAAACGCATCGCGCACGTCTATGCCGTGGACTGGGAACGACCCGAGCACAACGAGTTTCTGGTCGTGAACCAGCTGCCCGTCCACGGGCCAAGTGGGAACGATCGTCGCCCCGACGTCATCGTGTACGTGAACGGGCTGCCGCTGGTCCTGTTCGAGCTCAAGAACCCGTACGACGACCAGCCCACGGTGGCGGATGCCATCAACCAGATCGGCCACTACCGCCACGAGATCCCGCAACTATTCGACCACAACGCGCTCTGCATCGCCTCCGACGGCGTGACCACGCTGCACGGCATGTGGACCGCCAGCGCGGAGTGGTACGCGCCGTGGAAGAGCATTGACGGCCTGACAGTCGAGCGCGGCACCACCGGGAGCATGAAGACGCTGGTCGAGGGGCTGCTGCCCAAGGACCGGCTCTTGGCGTACATCCGCGACTTCATCGTGTTCGAGACGATCGGAGCGGCTGGAGGCAAGATTGTTAAGAAGGGAGGAAAATACCACCAGTTCTTTGCGGTGCGGATCGGGGCGAGGAAGATCCTGGAATCGGTAAAGGCGGGGACGGCAGACAAACGGCTGGGCGTCATTTGGCACACCACCGGCTCGGGGAAGTCGCTGTCTATGTGCTTCCTGGTCGGGATGCTGCGGCGGGAGGCCGTGCTGAACAACCCGACCTTCGTGATTCAGGTCGATCGGACGGACCTGGACCAGCAACTGCACGACCAGTTCGTTTCGGCCCGCTCGCTGGTGGGCGACGTCAAGCACGCCAAGAGCGTCGAAGATCTTCGCGGCCTGCTCCAGACGCAGGGCGGTGAGGTGATCTTCACCACGATCGAGAAGTTCGCGCTGCGTGAGGGCGAGGCCGAGCATCCGGTGCTCTCGACGCGAGACAATGTGATCGTGATCGCCGATGAGGCGCACCGGAGCCAATACGGATTCACCAAGGGCTTTGCACGCTGGCTCGGGGCGGCGCTGCCCAATGCGCGGCGGCTGGGGTTCACCGGCACGCCTGTCTCCTTCAGCGGGGCCGACACCGTCGAGGTCTTCGGTGACCTGGTCCACGTCTACGACATCCGCCAGAGCCAGGATGACAAGGCGACGGTGCCGATCTTCTACGAGCCACGGCAGATCAAGCTTCGTTTGAACAAGACGGACGTGGATGGGGCACTGGCGGAGATTGTCGAAGATGCGCCGATCGACGAGTTGGAGAGAAAGAAGGGCCAATGGGCTGCGCTGGCCAAGGCGGCGGGCGCGAAGGAGCGGATAGAACTGCTCGCGGCCGACCTGCTCGCACACTTCAAGGACCGGACGGCCACGCTCAAGGGCAAGGCGATGGTCGTCTGCATGATCCGCGAGAACTGCGTGAGACTGTACGATGCGCTGAAGGCGCTGCCGGGGTGCCCCGAGATCAAGGTGGTGATGACCGGCGACCTGGGCAAGGACCCCGAGGCGTGGAGCAAGGCCGGGCACCTGACGACCAAACAGCAGCGCGAAGCGATCAAGAAGCGGATGATCGACGCGGACGATCCGCTGTCAATGGTGATCGTCTGCGATATGTGGCTCACGGGCACGGACATCCCTTGCCTGCACACGCTGTATGTGGACAAGCCCATGAAGGGCCACACGATGATCCAGGCGATCTCGCGTGTGAACCGCGTGTTCAGCGACAAGCCGCACGGACTGATCGTGGACTACATCGGCATTGGCGATGAGCTGCGGGCAGCGACCGCGAAGTACTCAGCGGGTGGAGAAGATCACGGGAAGCCCGCGGGCGGGCTGGATGAAGACGCCCGGCCGCTGTTCGTGGCGGCGCTGGCCGAGGTGCGGTCGTTCCTCCCCGAAGGCGTGAATTACGGCGACTGGCGGCGGCTCTCGCCGATCGCGCTGGAGGACCGCTACGCGGCGGTTTATGGGCATCTGACCAGCGACGATGACCTGCGGGACCACTTCTTGGACGCCGAGCTGCGGCTGACGAGCGCATTCCTGCTCGTCAAACACCTGGATGACTGCCGCGCCAGCGCCGACGAGGTGATCTTCTGTCAGCGGGTGCGTAAGCAGCTCCTCAAGACGATCCGCGGGCGTGGACCTACCAGAGACATCGAGAAGGCGGTGCGGGACCTGGTGGATGACACCGTCGAGAGCGAGGGCGTCGTTGACATCTTCAAGGCCGCGGGGATCACGCGGGCCGACATCTCGATCCTCGACGACAACTTCCTTCAGACGTTTAAGGATCGGCCGCTGCCGGACCTTCGGCTCAAGTTGCTCGAGAAACTGCTCGCCGACGAGATCCACATGCGGGCGAAGAAGAACTTGGCCAAGGCGAAGACGTTCCGTGAACTACTGGAAGCGACGCTCCAGAAGTACCACAACCGGCTTATCGACGCGGCGGCCGTGATCCGCGCCATGATCGAGATCAAGAAGGACATGGAGGCATCGGATCAGCGGGCCGGGCAGTTGGGCTTGGCGGAGGATGAGCTTGCCTTCTATGACGCCGTCGCCATCAACTACGAGAACGTCTACGGCGTGGACTTCCTGAAGGGCCTGATCCACGACGTTGTGCAGAGCATCAAGCGAAACCTGAAGGTGGATTGGACCGAGCCGCACCGGGAGGACGTGAAGGCCGCAGTGAGAGCGGCGGTGCGGCGTGTTCTGACGAAGCAGGGCGTGAAGGCTGAGGACTTTGATCGGCTGATGCCCGTGCTGATGGCACAGGCGGAGGCGTTGTACGCGGAGTGGCCGATCGCGGCCTGAGGAGTGATTTGTGAACGGACGCCAGACATGAGCAAGAAACAACCAGCCTTTGGCGAGCTCATCCGCGAGAAGCGGCTCGCGAAGGGTCACAGCCTGCGGAAGTTCGCGGAGCTCATCGACGTGAGCCCAACCTATCTCTCGCTCGTCGAGCAGGGAAAGGTGGAGAGCCCTCCGACCGCCGAGCGGGTGCGTCGGATGGCGGAGGTCCTCGGAGAGAACCCAGATGAGCTGATGTCATTGGCCGGCCGGATGCCGGAGGATCTTCGCGGAATCATCCAGAGCGAGCCGGAAGAGATGCCTCAGTTGTTGCGGGCGGCGAAGGGTTTGACGGCAGACCAGTTGAAGGCACTGTCGGCGCAGGCCAAGAAGATGCAGAGAGAGGAGCAATGATGGGGCGACCGCCTGCCAAGACCGAACGTGTGCCGTGGCTGCGCGATGAGAACATCGAGGCCGAAGCCGAGACGCTCTTTGAGCTGTGGCAGAAGGCTCACGGCGAGGTCTCCGAACCCCCGGTTCCCGTCGATGAAATGATCGAGCTGCAGCTCAACCTGCGGTATGAAATAGATGACCTGCAGAAGCGATTCCGTCACGGCGATGTGCTGGGAGCGATCTGGTTCAAGGAGCAGCTTATCCGAGTCGACCGGAGCCTTGATCCCGTCGAGCATCCGCGCATGCTGGGACGCTACCGCTTCACGCTCGCCCATGAGATCGGCCACTGGCAGCTTCACCGGAAGGTCTTTCTCCGCGACGAGACACAGATGTCTCTGACATCCGCAGCGGATGCGCCCGCGTTCGTGTGCCGCTCGACCGATCAAGCGCGTGAAGAGGTGCAGGCGAACATGTTCGCGGCGTTCCTGCTCATGCCGCGTGACCTGATTCGCCGGGCGTGGATCAAGTGGAGGGGCACCGATGACGTTGTGTGTGTGCTTGACCTCGCCGCGCCAACCTTATCCCGAAGTGTGAAGGCACAGCAGGACGCTGCGATGCAACGCTTCTCGAAGCCTTTCGCTGAGCAGTTCCATGTGTCTGCCGAGGCCATGAGCTACCGCTTGGAGGCGCTTGGGCTCCTTACTCGTGATCGATCCCTGTTTGGTTGAACCCCCAGTGTTCTTGTGCGCAGTGCGTTTACTGTTCACGGGACATGGACATTTGGAGGCCCTGAAATGGCCAAAGACTTTGATCCGCGTCGCATCCTCCGAAAGATCTCCAACTCGCTCAGCCTCGCCACCGGAGCATTCCAAATGCTGAGCCGGCCCCCGACAGGCAGATAGACGGCCCGAAGCCGTGGCGCACCGGACGAAAGTCCGCCGCATCCCAAGCGATCGCTCCCGATGCGAACCTCCGACTCGTCATGGAACTTGGCCCTGTCGACCGAGTTTTGGACGCGACAATGCGGCGCCTTCCGCCGTAAGGGCGCACCGCTGTGCTTGCACGACGGCCAAGTCAGGCTCGGACATGCTTCCGCGGGTGGAGAATTCCCACCGCCGACGCCGGCCCCATGAACTCCCCGCGGAGCCTCCCCGTGCGGGCCCGCGGAGCGTGTGTTACGCCGATGCGCCCGCCGCGGGCGGCTGCTGGGGATGGCCGTGCGAGCGAGCTCCGCGACGCCGCCGTTGGAAAGCGCCCGTGGTGCGTTGCACGAGCACGAAGAACGCCGGCACGAAGAAGACGCCGACAAAGGTCGCGCCCAGCATGCCGCCGATCACGCCGGTGCCGATGCTGTGCCGCGCCGATGCGCCCGCCCCGGTGCTGATGGCCAGGGGGAGCACGCCCAGGACGAAGGCCATCGAGGTCATGACGATGGGCCGGAAGCGCAGCCTCGCGGCCCCCAGCGCCGCCTCTAAGGGCTTCTGCCCCTCGCGGATCGCGCTCACGCAGAACTCGACGATGAGGATCGCGTTCTTGGCCGCCAGCCCGACCAGGGTCAGAAGCCCGATCTGGAAGTAAATGTCCTCCGTGAGGCCGCGGAGCGACACCGCCACGTAGGCCCCCAGCACGGCGATCGGGATGCTCAGGAGCACTACGATCGGGAGCGACCAGCGCTCGTACTGGGCCGCGAGCACCAGAAAGACGACGACAAGGCCGAAGGCGAGCACGATGGGCGCCTGGTTGCCGGCCTTGATGGCCTGGTAGGTCTCGCCGCTCCACTCGAACGCGTAGCCGCTGGGGAGGGTGCTCTCGGCGAGCGCGGCCACGCGCTGGATCGCCTGGTCGCTGCTGACGCCCGGCAGGGGCGCGCCGTTGATCTGCACCGCGGGGAAGCCGTTGAAGCGGGTCACGATGTTGGGCCCGGCGCGGAAGCTCGCGTCGACGACGCCCGAGAGCGGCACCATCGAGCCCTTGGCGTTGCGGACGAACACGCGGTTGATGTCCGCGGGATCGTCGCGGAAGCCGGGCTCGGCCTGCACGAGCACCCGCCACACGCGCCCGAACTTCGAGAAGTCGTTAACGTACAGCGAACCGAAGTACGCCTGCAGGGTCTCGAACACCTGGGCGATGGACACGCCCATCATCTTGGTCTTCGCGCGGCTGAGCTCCACGTAGAGCTGCGGGACGGTGACGCGCACGTTGCTGCGAATTCCCACCAGCGAGGGGTCCTGCGCCATGGCGCCCACGAGCGCCCCGCTGGCCTGGGTCAGTTCCTCGATGGTGCCGCCCTGCCGCTGCTCCAGCTGCATCTCGAACCCTGCGGTGACGCCCAGGCCCTGGATCGCAGGGGGATTGAACGCGAGCACCAGCCCCTCGCCCGAGCGGCCGAACCGCATGAGCACGTCCCGCGCGACGGCCTGCGCGCTCAGCGCGGGGTCGCGGCGCTGCTCGAAGGGCTTGAGCGTGACGAACATCGTCGCCGCGCTGGTCGAGTTGACGCGCCCCGACACCACGTCGAGGCCGCCCAGCAGCGTGACGTTCTCGACGGCCGGATGGTCCATGAGGAACCGTTCGGCCTGCTGTGAGAGGGCGTCAGTACGGTCGAGCGACGCGCCGTCGGGCAGGATGACGACGGCGAGGATGTACCCCTGGTCCTCATCGGGCAGGAAGCCGCCGGGGACGCGATCCTGGAGGCGCCAGAGCGCGAACACCAGGATGCCGAAGACCGCGAGCGTCACGACAAGGTGCCGACCGGCCGCCGCAACGCCGCGCACGTACCAGGAGGTCGCTCCGGCGAACAGGGAGTTGAACCACCGGAAGAGCACGAACTTCTTGCGGCCGTGGTGGGGCTTGAGGAGCAGGGCGCACAGAGCCGGCGAGAGCGTCAGCGCCACCAGGCCGCTGATCGCGACCGACAACGCGATCGTCACCGCGAACTGCTTGTAGAGCTGCCCGGTCAGGCCTCCCAGGAACGTCACGGGCACGAACACCGCCGACAGCACCAGCACGATGGCGATGAGCGCGCCGCTGATCTGGTCCATTGCCTTGATCGTCGCCGCGCGGGCGCTCAGCCCATCCTCCTCCATGATCCGCTCGACGTTCTCGACGACCACGATCGCGTCGTCCACCACGATGCCGATGGCGAGCACCAGGCCGAAGAGCGTCAGCGTGTTGATCGTGAACCCCAGCAGGAGCATCCCGCCGAATGTGCCGATGATCGCGACAGGCACCGCGAGCAGGGGGATTAGCGTGGCCCGCCAGCTCTGCAGGAACAGGAAGACCACGAGCAGGACCAGCGCGACGGCCTCCAGGAGGGTGTGGATCACCTCCTCGACCGAGGCGCTGATAAACTCCGTGGTGTCGTAAGGGATCGTGTAGCGCACGCCCTGGGGAAAGCTCGCGGACGCCTCCTCGAGCACGTGGCGGACGTTCTCCATCGTCTGCAGCGCGTTGGCGCCCGTCTGGAGGTAGACCAGCATCAGCGTGGTGGATCGCCCGTTGGCCCGCCCGAACAGGTCGTAGCTCCGGCTGCCGAGCTCCACCCGGGCCACATCCCCGAGCGTCACGATCCTCCCGTCCTCCTCGGCGCGAACGATGATGTTCTCGTACTCGCGGACCTCGCTCAACTGACCGCGGGTCAGGACCGGGACGGTCAGTTCAACCCGTTGGTCGGTGGGGCGCTGCGCGACCGTGCCCGCCGGGAAGTTGGCGTTCTGCTCGCGCAGGGCCGCGACCACGTCGCTGGCGGTCAGGTTCTTGGCCGCGAGACTGTCGGGATCCAGCCAGACCCGCATCGAGTAGTCCTTGGCCCCGAAGACCGTGGCGTCACCGACGCCCTCGGCCCGACGGATCGAATCGAGCAGGTTAATGGTGGCGTAGTTGCTCAGGTAGATGTCGTCGTAGCCGGCCCCCTCCTCCGCCTGGAGCGTGGCGACCGTGAGGATGTTGGTCGAGCTCTTGAGCACCGTGATCCCGTTGCGCACGACCTCCGAGGGTAGCTGCGGCTCCGCGACGCTCAGCCGGTTCTGAACCTCGACGGCCGCGAGATCCTGGTCGGTCCCGATCTCGAAGGTGGCGGTGATCGTCACGGACCCGTTGTTGGCGCTCGTGGAACTGAAGTAGATGAGGTTCTCGATGCCCGAAAGCTGCTGCTCGATGGGCGCCGCCACGGCCGTCGCCGCCGTCGCCGCGTCCGCGCCGGGGTAGGTGGCGTTGATCTGGATCGTCGGCGGCGTGATCTCCGGATATCTCGCAATCGGGAGTACGACCATCGCCACGCTTCCCGCGATGAGGATGAGCAGCGACAGCACGGTGGCAAAGATCGGGCGCTCGATGAAGAATCTGGAGAACAATCGCGGCTCCTATTTCATGGGTCCGGGCGCCCCGGGCGAGACCGCGGCTTCCACGGGGGTGCCCGGCCGAACTTGGACGAGATGATCGGTGATGACCCGGTCTCCGCTGCGGAGGCCGGACTCAATGATCCACTCGCCGCTTGACCATGCGCCCGTGGTCACGGGCCGGATGTGGGCGACGCCGCCGTCGGCGACGTACACCGACGCCCCGGCGGGCGTTTGGAGCACCGCCGACTGCGGCACGGCGAGCGCCCCCAGACGCGATACCCCGCCGATCCGTGCGTGCACGAACTGGCCGGGGAGCAGGGCGCGGTCCGGATTGGGCACGCTGGACCGGACGACCGCGGTGCCGGTCGAGGGATCCACGGCCACGTCAACGAAGTTGATGCGGCCCGGGTGCGGGAACTCGCGTCCGTCGGGCAGGACCACGGTCACGGTGAGGTCTTCAACGCCGACATCACCGACCATTCCCTGTTCGGTCATCCGCTGCCAGCGCAGGAGGTCGCGTTCGCTTACGCTGAACCGCACATAGAGAGGGTCAACCTTGCGCATGGTCGCGAGAAGCGGCTCGGCCTCGGGGCCGACAAAGCTGCCGACATCCTGTTGACGCATGCCGATGACGCCCGTGATCGGAGCCGCGATCGTCGTGTAACCGAGGTCGAGCTTTGCTTGCTCGATGAGGGCCCGCTGGGTCTCAACCGCGGCCGCCGCGACCCCGAGTGCCTCTTGTGCTTGCTCGAGTTCATTCGCTGCCGCCTGCTGCTGCGCCGCCAGCTCCTCGAAGCGGCGGACCTGCCGCTGGGCGCGGGTGAGCACGGCTTGTGCCGACTGGAGACCAGCCTCGGCCCGCCGCAGCGCTACCTCGAATGGCTTGGGGTCGATTCGGAACAGCACCTGTCCCTCCGTGACGAGTTGGCCCTCCTCGAACCCTCGTTCCATGAGGACTCCGTTTACTCGGGCGCGGATCGGCACGGTCTCCGACGCTTCCGTCTGGCCCAGGTATTCCACGGTGATCGGCACGTCCTTGGGCTCGACGGTGATGATGTTCACGGCCAGCGGGCCCGACGGCGGCGGGGCGGAGCGCGGGGCCGGCCCATGTCCGGCGCGCGTCAGGTAGAAGGCGGCGAACCCGAGGATGCCGAGGAGCACCAGGACGATGAGGCCGCGCCAGAGGACGTGCCGCAGCAAGAGAGTTTCTTTACCGCCGGCCTCGTCGGCCGGCGCGGGCGGTCCGAGGTCTTCGGGGCGTGGGGTCTCATCCGCCATTGTCGCTTCTCCGGGTTGGATCGGGCTTCGGCTCGACCGGCACGCCCACGTGGAGGTCGCCGCTCACCGGCGCGTCGTTGGGGTCGGCGAACTGGCCATTGAGGGGAACGGGCGGTGCCGCACCGTCAGGGAGGGGGGGGCCGCCAAGGGCCAGGTACAAGTTCAGGCGCTGTCGGATCTGCTCGAAACGCACGCCAAGCAGGAGCGACCGCGTGTCGTAGTCCTGCCGGCGGATCTGCTGGAGGTCGAGAATGGTCATGAGGCCCTGGTCGTAGCGGTTGATGGCCGCCTCGCTGGCCCGTTGCAGGCGCTCGCTCGCCTCCGCGAGGCTCCTTTCGCGTTCTTCGAGGAAGCGTGCGTTCGAAAGGGCCGTCTCGACCTCGCGAAAGGCGCGGAGCGCCACGGAGGCGAACTGCCCGATCGCCTGCCGCTGACGGGCATTCGCCGCCGCTTCCTGAGCCTGCAATCGTCCCCCTTGAAAGAGCGGAGCGAGGATGTCGGCCGCGACAGAGGTAATGAAGTCGGACGGATCAATCAGGGTCCTCGCGTCGGCCGTGAGGATCAGCCGAGGAAGCCGAGCAGCGCGCGCCGAGCGGACGTCGTAGTACGCCGCATCGACCAGCCGCTCAATGCTCCGAACGTCCGGTCGGCGTTCGAGCAACTCGGCCGGAACGCCCACCGCAAAGGGAGCGGGCGAGATCCCCGGCAGTACCTCAGGGGCGGCATCGAGTTCGGCCGAAGGGTACCGTCCGAGCAGGAGTTCCAGCGCCCGGCGAGCTTCCTGCAGGGCAGCGAGATCGTTGCGTACGGCCGCCTCCGCGAGGCGAACGCTGGACTCGGCCAGGTCTCTGTCAAGGGTGGTCAGGAGCCCGGCTTCGACGCGCTGGCTGGTCGTCACGGCCGTGAACTTCTCGGCTTCCAGGAGCAACCTGTCGATCGCGAGTTGCTGCTTGGCGATCACGATCGCGAAATACGCCTGCGCGACAGCCGCCGCGAGGGAGTGCCTCGCCTGAACGAAGTCCAGCCCCGCGGACTCGGCCACCCTGTGCGCGGCCGACTCATCAGCCCGCAGGCGGCCCCAGAGGTCGGCCTCCCACGAGACCTGGAGGGCGGCGAAGTACTCGTCCTCATCCGTGGACCCGTCGTCGAAGTTCGTATGTCGAGCCCCGCCGGAGCCGGCGACCTGCGGATAAAGGAACGAGGCGACAATGCGCAGATTGGCTGCCGCTTCCTCGAACCGCGCCGCCGTCACGTAGAGGTCGGGGTTGTTGACCCAGGCCTCGCGCACGAGTGCTTCGAGCGTGGGGTTCCCGAGGTCGGAAAGCCAGCTCGCGCCGACGTCGGTCGATGTTGCGTTCGCGCCGGCAGCGAGCTCCGCGAACTCGCCGGGCGTGCCCACGTGCCTCGCGGCAATGTTGTCGGGCGGCGCCGGCACGGAGAGGCAACCGGCCAGAAGCGCGGTGAGCGGCACCGTCGTCACCAATAGGGTTCGTGGAGGCATACGGCTCATGCTTTCTCCCGCGGCGCCCGGCCATCCGCGCCCAGTGGTGCATTGAGCCCGGAGCGGACCTTCCCGAGCAGCCGCGTCAGTGTCTTTTGCTCGGCCGGGCTGAGACCCCGCATCAGCTCTGAAAGCCGGCGCAGATGCCCGGGCAGGATCTTGTCGAGCAGGCGTCTCCCGGCGGGGGTCAGGTCGATGAGCGACACGCGGCGGTCCTCCGCGCTCGGAAAGCGACGCACCAACTTGTCTCGCTCGAGTCCGTCCACCAGCCCCGTGACCGTCCCCTTGGTCACCTCGGCGGCCAGCGCGAGCTGCGAATGCGTGGCCGGGCCACCGACGTACAGGATGTGGCCGAGCACCCGCAACCGCCCCTCGCTGATCCCGAAGCTGTCCAGGTTCAACCGGAGCTGCGCCGTCAGTTCGGCCGCCACGGCCCGGAGCAACGCCGCCGCGATGACATCATCGGGGTGCAGCCCCGGGACGCGCTCGGCGAGTTCCCGCAGGCGCTGATGGTCGGGCACGTAGGGAGGAAGGTGACTCACTCTGAGGGCGCTCCACGATCGGTTTGGCCCCCGATGGTATGGCGGGCAACTACCGTGTCAACCCATCCCGGCCGGATGTTCCTGACGCGTGGGTCGCGCCCCATCGTCTCTGGGCAGGAGACCTTGTCCCACCTTGCCGTTTCGCTGAAATGCGCCCCAAACTACGACCCTGATCGATGTCGCCGCAAGTTGCCGCGGACTGGCCGGGAAGTTCCGACGGTCCCAAAGCGACCCCGCTACTTGATCGGCCTTTGCGCTAGCGCCAGGACCACTTATTGTTCGCGACCCCGATTTTCACCTTCCGGCTTACGTCCCGCAATGCGAAACGACAAATCGACATCGGCCGCCTCCGCGCGAGGAGTTGCGCAGCGAATCAGCTCGCCATTCATGCCATCCGGCTTAAGGTGCTTCGGAAGCGGCGGAGCGCGATCACGAAGAAGACAGCCCCGATTCCGAGGACGGCCAGAAGCTGGGGCCACACGACGCCGAGCCCCGCGCCGCGGTAGAGGATGGCCTGGCTCGCCGACACAAAGTGCGTCGTCGGCGCCGCGAGCATGATCGTTCGCACCAACTCGGGCATGCTCTCCCGGGGCGTCATGCCGCCCGAGAGCAGTTGCAGCGGCATGATCGCGAGCACGAGCAGCAGCCCGAACTGGGGCATGCTCCGTGCCAGCGTCGCCATGAAGATCCCCATGGAGGTGGTCGCTCCCAGGTGCAGCGCCGCCGCGCACAGCCACAGCGCGATCGAGCCGTCCACCCTCACGTGCAAAACGCGTTGGACGATGACCGTCAGCGCCAGCGCCGCGCCGACCAGGACCACCGCGCCCATCGACCAGACCTTCGCGACCATGATCTGGAAGGGCGTCACCGGCATGACCAGCAGGTGTTCGATCGTGCCGTGCTCGCGCTCCCGGATGAGCGCGGCGCCGGTCAGGATGATCGACAACATCGTGACGTTGTTGATGATCTCCATCAGCGAGCCGAACCACGACTGGGTGAGGTTCGGGTTGAAGCGCATGCGCAGGGCCAGCTCCACGGGGGCGGCCCCCGCGCCCCGGACGTGCCGCACGAACTCATCGACCTCGCTCAGGACGATCTGCTGAATGTGCCCGTTCCCCGTGAAGGCCTGGCTCATGCGCGTCGCGTCCACGTTGAGCTGGATCGAGGGGCTCTTTCCCGCCAGCACGTCCCGCTGGAAGTTCGGCGGAATGTNNCCTCGTCCACGATGGCGATCGGGGCATTGTGGAGAGTGTCTGGCATCGCGGACCCGGCGATGTAGATCGAGAACGTGAAGGTGAACACGATGAGGAAGAGCATCATCGGGTCGCGTGCAAGACCCCGGAGCTCCTTGACGCCGAGGTGGAGGATGGCCTTGAGAGGGTGGAGGCGCATTTACCGGCCCTGCTTTCGCAGCAAGAGCACCGTGGCGAGGAAGCTGACGGGGACGGAGAGGGCGATCGCCCAGACCGCATCGCGGAGATCACCGAGGGCCAGCGCCTTGCTGAACACGCCGCGGCTCACGGTGATCATGTGTGTCGCCGGGTAGAGCCGGCCGATGAC
>JRYD01002040.1_pt1 | contig 23964 bp, 20 predicted proteins | sample 235311 | NCBI WGS metagenome assembly JRYD01 (sample SAMN03074213, study PRJNA261472) | activated sludge metagenome | biome: Common Effluent Treatment Plant; feature: Wastewater; material: Activated sludge; isolation source: activated biomass in a lab-scale reactor treating industrial wastewater at... | reverse complement strand
AAAAACGAACCGTTCCTTTAAGTATTTGTTTGGTTTGTTTCATTATTCTTTTTATTTATTTATTGTTACAAACTGTAGCACAAGGCGTATTGGGCGAACAAATGTCGCAATACAAAGAAGCTCCGTTAGCTGCAGTGGCCGAAAAAATTATTGGATCGGCAGGTGCTACGGTTTTATTAATTGCCGCTGCCGTTTCCTGTTTTGGTAATACTTTGCTGGATATTTTCTGTTCTCCCCGTACTTTATTTGCCGGCGCCAACGATGGATTGTATCCAAAATTTTTTGGCCGGATACATAAAAAGTTTAATACACCATATACTGCAATTCTTACTTATGGTACTTTGATTTTTATTTTATCCGTATCAGGTGGTTTTCGCCAGTTGGCTATTTTGGCAAGTGCCTGTATATTGATTATTTATCTTGCCGTGTTATTATCTGTAGTAAAACTAAGGCTGCGCAATAAGGAAGCAAACAAAAATTCGTTCAAAGCGCCGGGCGGTTGGATTACTCCCATTGTGGGTATAGCATCCATTATCTGGCTACTTACAAGCCTGGGAAAATGGGAAATATTATCAACCGTAATTTTTATGGGTGCTGTAAGTTTAATTTATATTTTTTCAAATACGTTGATTATAAAAACAAAACCGGACGTAAAGAAGGTTTGAGATAAACTTTAATTTATTTTCACTAAAAATATTATTTATGAGCATACCTGATTTTCCCAATGGATTTGAATCTTGGCAAAAAACACATTTTGAAGTAGTTGAAGTGCTTTGCTATATGCGAAGTTTGGATGAAGGAAAAGTGCCAAAAAGTTTTGAGCAAATGGCTGATAACTCTGCAACTGATGAATTGTATCAGCTTGCGCTAAAGTTAACCAACAAATTTGAAGAACAAACAAAAGGAAAACCTCGTGAAAGAACTTTATTTGACGAGATTGAGGATTTTGTGTGGGATGAAGTACACACTATGAGTTAAAACAACATGCATAAAAAAAACGCCATCTTTTTTTCACGATGGCGTTTTTTATTCTTGTTCACTTATTTCTAAAACTTCCAGCCAAAACCGAACAACGGCAACTTATCTTCATCAGACATTGCATAACTAAGCGTCAGCACAAATCTTTTGAGTGGCGAAAACCAAATACCTCCTCCATAACCAACGGCCATCTTATTGGTGCCGGTTATTCCTTTCTGCCATACCCTGCCCGCATCTACAAATGCAAAGAGGCCAATAGATGCCGGGAATAAATAAGTTTTCAGGTTTGCCAATTTTAAACGTAGTTCCGATTGATTGAAAAATTTAGAACTACCTGCAAATCTTTCACGACGAAAACCTCGCAGGTCTTCATTGCTTCCCAAAAATTGTGCTTGAAAAAATTCAAAATTATTGGTAAGGCCGGGTGCAGATTTTGCCATTGTAACGCCGGCTCCTATTCTGTTAGCCCATATCAGCCAGTCTTTGGCAAGACTCACATAAAATGAAAAATCTGAATTCAGTTGCGATACATTTTTGTAACTGTTGTTTCCCATCCCCGACATGATGTTGAATGCCGTGTTCCAACTGATTCCCTTGCCCGGTAATACTTTATGATTGCGGGTATCAACCGTCAACAATAACTTTCCACCAAAATAGGACTGGNNGATTGAGCCCGCTCAAAGGATCTATTTCTACATTTCTAATCTTATTGTATTTATCAGTAGAATCATAAGAATAAAACTGAAAATCGGGACCCACATATAACATTACTTTGTCTGAGAAGCGGTGGCGAATTTGCAATGCAATATCACCCAGGTCATATCGTATTCTATAATATTTATATTTTCCTGTTTTAGTTTTATCGTAAACAGAGCCCATGCCATAGCCAAAAAAGTTATTGGTATTATTCGGCCCTTTGTAATCAATATTGGCTACCAGATCTGTTCTTCTGCCGAATATGGAGATAAACTCACCCAGATAATTTGCCTGAAATGCGCCGGTTGAAAAGGCATATTTAAACTTAAACTGGTTGAGTGATTTATAAGGATCTTTTCTAAAGCCGTGTCGAATGTATTTGAAAGTAGGGCCCAGAAAAACACCATCATCCGGATTGAAGCCTCCAGTAACAAATACAGATTGATAAGGATATTTATAATAAATACGTTCAAACTTATTTACAAAACTGTCATTCACCATTTTGTTTTTAAATCCGCCTGTCAATGTGTTGCCGCCATCAGCTCTGTCATATACCAACACTTCCGGTCTTCCTTTGGAAAGGTTGTCAAATGTATCCTGTCCATCACCACCTATCAAGCGTAGTTTTATTTTATCATTCTCGCCATTTACTACAAACTTATCGTCACCATCCAATCCATAGATTCGAAGTTCTTTAGTGTACATAGGATCAAATCTTCTTTCGTACATTTTTGTACTTTGATTTCCTTCTTTTGATATTTTATAAACCTGTACCAGCATGGAGCCATCATCGCCACGGGTAATATTGTAGAGTTCTTTTTTATTACTACCGGTAATGCTCACTGTATTTGCCAGAAAATGATAATACTGCATCACTTCATCTACCAGATATTTTCTTCTTTCTTTTAAAGTTTGTGCAATTTTTGCGGCTGATATATCTCTGATTTCATGGGGCTGAACAGCCAGTGCCCTGTCTATCACATCATCTGTCATTCGGGCTACCATTCTTTCTGCTTCCTGTTTCCACTCTTTCTCGGTCAGTTGGTTTAAAAAAAAGCGATCCAAATTGCGAGCGGCAAAATTGAAACGTTCTATACTTTTTGCTTTGGGCTTAAAGCCTTCTAACTGTGGTACCAAGGCTCTGCCTTTAACAAAGCCGGGCAACAAACCCTGATTGATATAAAAAGCCTGATCCCGATCTTTTGCAATGGGATAATATGTTTTCCCCTTTCCGTTTTCATAAGCACCCCAGTTCCATTGTCCTTCGTGCCTGTCAAGGTCCATTACAAACATATCTAATATGCGAACTCTTAATAAAGCCAACTGATCAACATCGTTGTCGTTATCTTTTTCTAGTTTTTCTACCACTTCATCGGTATCCCATACTTTGTTTACAGAATCGGGTTGTCTTTCTTCATACAGTACCATCATATTTCCAAAGTCGGCACGAAATTCACCAAGCTTTGGATCATCGGGCACATATACCAGCTTGGGATTTCCATGTGGCACACCCGTCGCCTCGGATAGTACAGCCATAGATAGTGCGGCATAAGGGTAAGATGCAGATACTCCATCTGAAACCAGGTCTGCCGCAGCTTCACTTTGTAAATCTCCGGGCAGGGTTTTGCTGGTTATAAATTTTGCAATGGAGCGAAATGTATATTGCTTTCCTTGCGGGTCTTCCAGCCTTAGCGATTTTGTTTGTTTGCCTCCTCCTCTTTTTACAGGGGTAAGCCCTCCATGCTCGGTCGATAAATTAATAACCGGAACGGTAAGTGGTGTATTCCACTCTTTTCGATAGTTTGTTCCCATCCAGAATTTTCGGGAACCATTTGTGCTAAAATGACCGCCGGGTGAAGTTGCTGAATCTCCTTTTACTTGTGCGTCAGTACACAAAACGGTCATTACAGAAGTGAACAGTAACAATAATCTTATTTTCATAATTGCAGGTTTTGGTTAATGTAGAAAGGTAAAAATGATTGAAAAGGTACAATTTCTTCATCAAGTAATCAAAATCCGGATAATTATTTCTTTTGTGCCACAAAAATAATTCTGGCAGGTTTTTACACATAATCGCTGTTGTGGATTAAGTTTTTCAGTAATTTGGATATTTTATGGGTTGAATCTGCCGCTTCTGATTTATTCAAAATTTATTAAAAGCAGACAGGCTCAGTTCGCAAACTTTATTCCATAACGAGGTATAACAAATCGGGTGAGTCAAATAAAATATATTCTTCTATCTGCCTTTTTTTTGATGCGTGTATTTCATCTCTGCGCACAAAAAGACACATTGGCTCAACGTATTGTTTTGATAGGTGATGCCGGGCAACTTACCGACGGACGACACCCTGTGGTAGATGCAGTCAGAACATTTATTCCGCTTGACAACAAGACTACTATATTATTTCTGGGAGACAATTTATATAAAAACGGATTGCCCGATGCTCAAGCCAGTAATTATGAACAAGCAAGAGCAGTTTTAGATTCTCAACTTTCGGTTGCAGATAATACGCCTGCAAAAGTATATATGATTCCGGGCAATCACGACTGGGAAAACGGTAGCCCAAACGGATTTGATGCTATTGTAAGGCAGCAGCTTTATGTTGATCTTTTAGAAAAACCGAACGTAAAATATTTTCCTGAGGAGGGTTGCCCCGGCCCGGTTGAAGTAAAGATTGATGACAATACGGTTTTAATTCTTTTTGATAGCCAGTGGTGGTTGCATCCACACGATAAGCCGGAGATTGAATCTGACTGCCCCTGTAAAACAAAAGACGAACTGGTAACACAAATTAAAGATTTGATCGTTCGCAATTCTAAAAAACTAGTTTTACTTGCCTGTCATCACCCATTTAAAAGCTATGGGCCTCATGGTGGATTTTTTACTTTNNCTTTACCAATTTTAGGTTCTGTTTATCCCATTGCCCGCAGTGTTTTTGGCACACCACAAGATACTCGTCATCCGGTTTATACTGATATGATTAATGAGATTACTGATGTGGTACGTCGCTCTTCACCCAATGTTGTCTTTCTTTCAGGCCATGAGCATAATCTGCAATACATCCGGGATAATGGTTATAATTATATCGTGAGCGGTGGCGGCTGTAAGACAAACAGGGTAACACAAAATAAAAATACAGAGTTTACTACCCAGGCTACCGGTTTTGGTGTTTTGGAAATATCTACCAACAAAAACGTTACACTTAGCTTCTATACCGTTACCGATTCCGTTCGCAAAAGATACGAAGGCCAAGTGCTAAATTTTTCGCTGCCGCCCGNNTGGCAAGAATTATAAAAGCCGGAGATACTGCAGTAGCTGCCAGCAACGAGTTTCAGCCGGTAGCGGGTTTAAAAAAACTTTTTATGGGTCAGAATTACAGACGAGAATGGTCGCAGCCCGTAAATATGAAAGTGTTAGACCTTGAAAAAGAAAAAGGAGGATTAACCATAACCGGTCTTGGCGGTGGCAAGCATACAAAATCGCTTCGGCTAAAGGATAATAATGGTAAAGACTGGGTACTGCGCAAATTGAAGAAAAATCCGGTATTGAGAATTCCCGGCCCTTATACCGATATGGTAACTAAAGATCTTACAAATGAATTGAACTCAGCTTCTTTTCCCTATGGCGCATTAATTGTTCCCGGACTTGCGAAAGCAGTTGAAATAAGAGCAGCCGAACCTGAATTATTTTATGTTCCCGATGATCCTGATCTCAAAGAATACAGAAGCGATTTTGCAAATAATGTGGCAATCCTCGAAGACAGGTTTACAAAAATTGATGATAAGAAAACAAAAAGTTCTACTGAACTTTTTACCGAGATGTTGAAGAAAAATAATCATCGGCCTTATGAACCCGATGTATTAAAAGCCCGGCTGTTGGACATGCTGATAGGTGATTTTGACAGACACATGGGCCAGTGGGAATGGCAGGTAGGTGATACAGGTGTTGGAAAAATTTATTACCCCATTCCGAAAGACAGAGATCAGGCTTTCTTTTATTCCGATGGATTATCTATGAAGCTGGTAGGAGCCAGGGTACTGCCTTTCTTTAAAGGTTTTAGAAACAATATTCCTGATATTGACTGGCTGGGTTATGCATCAAAAGACTTTGACCGGGTATTTCTCACCTCACTCAATGCCGATAGCTGGAAATCAACCATTGCAGATTTTACATCTAAGCTTAGCGACGATGTTATCAGCGCTGCGGTAAAAAGACTACCACCCGAAATTTTTTCATTAACAGGTGAAAAGATCATCAACAAACTCATTAGTCGCCGAAATGTATTACAGAAAAAAGCGATTACATATTACAATTTCATTTCAAAAAAAGTAAACATCATTGGCAGCAATTTAAAAGAATACTTCAAAGTAAGTAATTATGGACAGGGATTGCAGGTTAAGGTATATGCACGCAAAGGCGGCGATACCAGCTTTGTTATGTACAACAGAATATTTCAGCCATCAGTAACAAAAGAAATACGGTTATTTGGACTAAATGATGATGATATTTTTGAAATTGAAGACAATGCAAAATCAGTTATTAAAATAAGAATCATTGGCGGAAAAGGGAATGATACTTTTGATATAAAGGGCAGTGTAGAAACCTTGTTATACGACAGCCGGGGCGACCTGAATGTGATTAAAAATAAAGGTCGCAGCAAAAACCGTTTTACCGCTTATTCACCAGCAGAATCAAAGAGTATATTGGGATTTCAATACAATAACAACAGCTTTCCTGCTTTAAGATTAGGTTATAATCATGATGATGGATTTTTAACCGGTATGAGTTATTGGAAACGTACTTCCGGTTTTCGCAACCTGCCCTTTGCCACCGATCAACGAATCGGGTTTCTATATTCATTTAAAAAAGCAATACAGTTTGAATATAAAGGAGAGTTTAACCATATCACCAGAAATATTGACTTGCTTTCCAATATTCGATTTGCAGTTCCCATGCTTCGCAATTTTTTTGGACTGGGCAACAAAACACAAACAAGCGGACAAGCACGACTGCTTGACTATTATAAAATTAAATATCAGGAACTGCAACTTACTGCATTGTTGAGAAGAAGATATTTTGAAAGGCTGCTTGTTTATGGTGGGCCGCAGTTTTATTATTACAACGGCAGGTTTAAGGATAATCGTCAGCATATTCTTGGCTATTTTCATCAAAGTGGAATTGATTCAGCATCCGTATTTTCCAAAAAATCATATTTCGGCGGAAAACTTGGCTTCAGTTTTAATAATCAAAACCATGAACTTTTTCCTACAAGAGGTATCAGCTGGAAAAATGAAATTTCTGCTTTGTTTGATATAAAAGGAAACAGCCATAATGTAACCAAGCTTAGCTCTGACATGACCATACATGCCAGTGTACGAGATCCCGCAAAAGTGGTAACGGTATTAAAATTTGGAGCAGCACATCTGTTCAATAAAAAATTTGAATATTTTCAAGCACTTACACTGGGTGCCGAAAATGGTTTGATGGGCTTTAGAAAAAACAGGTACGCCGGAAATTCAGTTGCCTATGCCGGTGTTGAACTTAGGATTAAGTTATTTGATATTAACTCATTCATACTTCCCGGCCCATTTGGCCTCACCACTTTTTATGATATAGGAAGAGTGTGGTTAAAATCAGAAAATGCAAAAAACTGGCATGAAGCTTACGGCTTTGGTTTTTATTTTATGCCTTTCAATCGTTTATTGCTTACAGGCACAGCAGGTTATTCCAAAAAGGAACGTTCGCTTAATTTTTCTATTGGCACCCGGTTCAATATGATTTATTAGTTTCTTTTTGAATATTTAATATTGTTTTTGGCCATAATAACCTCCCGTAAAATTTTTCTTGTACGTTTGATAAGTCATAACAATTATCGTTTATGAAATCAACAAACCCGATAGGGAACACACAATTTTTTGTCAGATTTTTTATTGCTTCATTGTTTGTGTTTGTTATTATCTATCTAATGGTTTTTGTTGTTCGCTATAAATGGATTGACGATTGGGTGTTGGCCTCAGTAAACCAAACAGCGAATACTACGATTACCCATTTCATGCGGTTTATTACTTTTTATGGCAATCATTCATTTTTAGTTCCTGCCAATTTGTTGATGATAGTTGTTTTATTGTACTACAAACAAAAAAAATGGGCTACTGCCAATGCGATTGCTGCACTGGCAGGTGTAGGCTTAATGAGTATGCTGAAAAAAATACTTGCCCGCCCCCGGCCATCACATCCATTGGTAGAAGGGATTTCAAATTTTAGTTTCCCAAGCGGTCATGCAATGATGAGCTTGTTGTTTTACGGTATGTTGATACTACTTTGCCTACAATTTCTAAATAACAAGGCTTACAAAACAGTAGCCATTTTTCTTTTAGTAACTATAATTTTATTGATAGGCTTTAGCCGGTTATGGTTGCGGGTACATTTTATAACCGATGTTTTAGCCGGCTACGCAATAGGACTTTGCTGGCTAAGTATCAGCATGCTTTTGTCAGAAAAAATATGGAGCCGTAAATAAAGTGTCGCTTATTTTTTTTGCCGGATAAATTTAAATATTGTAGCTACTCCCGTACCGCCTTCGTTAGAAATATAAATATCGCCTTCAGGCGTTATCGTAATACCTTCCGGCTGGTTGAATAATTTTGGATCAAGCCTTACTACATTTTCCGGCTTGCCGGTCAGTTTATTGGCTACTACTAATAGTTTTCCTACTGATGCTACAATATATAACTTATCATCAACCGGATTGATGGCTGCTGCCGAGGGTTTAAACTCTGCTGTTGCATCATTCAGTATTTCTTTAATAGCATTTATCTGCAATACATAGGCGGGCTGTTCGTCAAAAGTGTTTGAAGCAAGGTCAAACCGGTAAGCTTTGCGTACTTCTGTTTTCTTTTCGCCTGCACATTCTTTACATAGCAACATCAAAGAATTTCTAGCTTCATCAAGATACATCGTTTCAAATTCATTCTTTTTATCGGCAGGCAGTTCATAGGTTTCAGGAACACCCGTTACTTCATCTTTTTCAAGATTTACTTTAACAACCGAACCCGAGCTAACCAACATATAAATAGTAGCAGAGTCTTTATATACAATATCTTCATAGTCGCCCTTGCCGCCAAATTTTATCTTGCGTACATTATCATTTCGGTTTTTAAAGTCCACAGTAAACACATCACCCTTTTCATCATTTTCTGCCAGTATCATTTCTTGTGATGGTACCCAAGCCATACCTGAAATTTCATGGAGATGCGAGCCAAGCTCAAGTTTTTCATCAGGTGTTGAAAAATTGTAAGGCACACCTGCTGCGCTTTTACGTGCAGCTTCAGCAGGGTCTTTAAAAGCAAATTTTACAAAACTGGCTTTCCCTTTTTCTGCTTCATTGGTAATATACATTTCGCCGGTTTTATGAAAGGCAATGCCTTTGGGGCCGCTAAATAATTTTGGTGAAAGTTTAAAAACTGAGTTGACAACGCCATTTAAATCTGCGATTACCAATTGTTTGCTTTCTTCCGATAAAATGAACAACTTCTTGGTCATAGGGTTAATGGCAGCTGCTGATGGCCGAAATTTTCCTGTTTTAAAGGGTGAAAGACTATCCACTTTGCCTGCATCTATTTTATAAATGGGTTTATTGGTAAATCCTATAGAGTCGGGATAGAAAGCATAAGCACTGACTGTGTTTTCGTCATCAGCTTCACAGTTTTTGCAAATCAAAACCAATGCTTTTTGAGCAGTATCTGCATACAGGCTTTCAAACTCATTAGCGCCTGCAAGACTCATTTCGCCTACTTTGGCAATCGTTGCTTTTCCTGTGCTGCTATCTTTAGTAAATTTTGTAATTGTTCCGTCTTTTCTCAAAATATAAATAGCACTATCAAAAAGTGCTACATCTTCATAATCACCTGCTGCGCCTATCGGATACACTTCACTAATAGAACGGGAAATTCTGTCTAGTGCATACAAGGTATCGGAGCCGGTATTTACGGCATAAAATAAATTATCATGATTATCCCAGGTAATACCGGAAATATGCAGAAGCCGCACATCCAGTTTATCTTTGGAGCCAAAGGCAAAACTGTAGTTGGGAGGCGACTTTAACACCCTTACTCTTTGCTTGCATGCTGCCAAAAGGCCAATACCCAGCAAAAGCGCTAAGGCCGGAAATCTAAGAATCTTCATTCGGGATATTTTTTTTAAATATAGCAATAGTTATCTTTATCTCAATTATGGACAAAAGCCTTAACCTAATTCAGGAAGCACAAACACAGGTTTCGAGCCTGTTGTCAGATAAACTTAGCAAAAATATTAAGTTTCATACACTCACACATACACAAGAAGTAGTAGCAGGCTGCCAAACCATGGCCGACTACTACAAATTAAATGAAGAGGACCGTTTTGCATTAATATTGGCCGCATGGTTTCATGATACCGGATATACAGGAGGCGAATCAGCCGGACACGAAGACAGAAGTATTNNCAAATTATTTGTGATGCAGATTTATTTCATCTGGGTACGGGAGCTTTTGAAGAAAAAAGCAAATTGCTTCGCCGCGAGTTAATTGATTTTGGCGATAATGACCTGTCCAAAAAAGCATGGAGAAAAATTAATGTGCGTTTTTTACAACGTCACGAATATTTTACTGATTATGCCAAAACAAATCTGGAACCTGAAAAACAAAAACATCTGGCTGCGTTGATGGAGAAAGAAGAAGATGAACAGCCAGAAGCAGCTGAAAAGAAAGATAAAGGAAAGGAAAAGGAAAAAGACAGAGATAAAGAAAAAGGAAAAGATAAAAACAAAGAAAAAGACCCACAGGCAATACTGGCTGCCGAAAAAGCAAAAAAAGCAAAAGAAGCCGAAAGAGGAATCAGCACCGTATTCCGCATTATGGCACAAAATCAAAATAACCTGAGTGGTATGGCTGACTCAAAAGCAAATATTCTTATATCTGTAAACTCAATTATTCTAAGTATCATTCTTTCTACCATGTTTGTACAGATTGAGAAAACTCCTAATCTGTTGTTTCCGGTTATTATTATGGTGAGTGTGTGCGTAGCAGCTATTGTGTTTGCCATTTTGGCCACGAGGCCCAATGTGAGCCATGGAACTTTTACACAGGATGACATTAAAAACAAAAAAACCAACCTGCTGTTTTTTGGAAACTTTCATGGAATGGGTTTACAGGATTACTCATGGGCAATGGAAGAAATGCTGGGCGACCGCGATTATTTATACAGCAGTGTGGTAAAAGACAATTATTTTTTAGGGCTTGTGCTTGCAAAAAAATACCGCTACCTGCGTATTGCTTATAATATTTTTATGTGGGGTCTTATCGTATCCATTTTGGCATTTGCAGTCATATTTGTTTTGCCCGCACTCACGGTTCAGGAAACGTATTCTGATTTACCATTTTAAATAATTCCATAACATAAAAACCCTACAAATGAAAAAGGCGTTAATCCCTATCGCTGTACTTGTATTATCAGCATGCAGCAGTTCAAAAAAAGACAAACCGGCAACAGAATCAACACAGGAAAATGCAAACACCACTACTACTGAATTACCTTCCACTTCAGAAAGTACAACACCCAAATCAAATTCAGTTGTCATTGTTGAAGGAAAAAATTTTGATCTTAATGGCAGTATTCTTGTTGATAAAGACAAGAAAAAACTACAGGCCGGCGCTCCTTATCGTGGTATGATAACCAGTAGCAACGGGCCGGATAATGAAGGTTATATCCTTCGGTTTGTATTTGATACGAAACCGGGTACTTATCCGGTTACCGGCATAAGTTTTACAANNGAGCAGGTTTTAGCCAATGCGTTAAAACCTGCTTTTTGCATTTAGAAATCAGCGTTCGTATTTCAATATGCTTGTGATAACTTGCCTTAATTCTTTCATATTCTGGTAAAATATCCGGTTTTTTGAACCCGTCAAAATGTTTTCACCTCGAGTAATAAAAGTGCAAAGGAATATCATCTTAAACTAAGAAATAAGACTTCGATATTCTAATTCATCCCACCCATCATTTCTTCCAGTTTCAATACCAGTTCTGTTTTAGTAATGGGCACTCCCATTATTTTATTGTAACCTTTGGCATCAATAAAATAAGTATCACGAATGATTTTGATGAGCTGTCCATTATTGATTTCAGGTATCAATACAGTTTCAAAGTTCTTTAGTATCGTTCCCAGATTTTTTGGAAAAGGACGAATGTATCTTAAATGTGCATGGCTGATAGCATAACCTCTTGCCTGCATTTCTGCCACGGCAGATTTAATAGCACCAAAAGTAGAGCCCCAGCCCAATACCAGAATTTTTCCTTTTTCTGGTCCGCTATCCAGTTTTTGTTCAGGAATATAATCGGCAATCTTATCTACTTTTTCCTGTCTTAGCTTTACCATGTGTTGATGGTTGGCCGGTTCGTAGTTTACATTTCCGGTAACGTCTTGTTTTTCCAATCCGCCAATGCGATGCTCAAGTCCTGGTGTGCCGGGTATGGCCCAGGGTCTTGTCAGCTTTTCGTCACGCTTGTAAGGCTTGTATTTATCGTCGCCTTCGTCAATTGATTTTTTAAACGAAACTTTTATTTCAGCCAGGTCTTTGCTTTGTGGAAATTTCCAGGGCTCGGCGCCATTGGCTATATAACCATCGCTGAGAAACATAACCGGTATCATGTGCTGCAAAGAAATTCTTNNAACACCGCATCAAAAGCATCGGCAGGTGAGGAAGCAGATACGATAGGCATGGGACATTCGCCATTGCGGCCATAATAAGCCTGCATCAAATCACTTTGCTCGGTTTTGGTAGGCAATCCGGTTGACGGGCCACCTCGTTGAATATTGATAACAATTAATGGAATTTCCAACATCACGGCCAGCCCAATTGCTTCGCCTTTAAGCGCAATACCCGGACCACTGGAAGTAGTAACACCCAATGCACCACCATAACTGGCACCTATTGCCGAAGCAATGGCTGCAATTTCATCTTCGGCCTGAAAAGTTTTTACACCAAAATTTTTGTACTTTGATAAATCATGCAAAATATCTGATGCCGGTGTGATGGGATAAGAACCGAGGAATAATTGCAAGCCGCTTTTTTGTGCAGCCGCTATCAACCCCAATGCCACCGCCTGATTGCCCATGATGGATCGATAAGTACCCGGCTCCATCTTTGCTTTTTCTACCGTATAGGTTGTAGTAAAAGTTTCGGTAGTATCGCCAAAATTGTAACCGGCCTGCAGTACTTTGATATTACTATCTAAAATATCGGGTTTCTTTCCAAACTTTTCTTTCAGGAAATTAATAGTATTGTTCATATCGCGGTTGTACATCCAGTACAGAAACCCGAGTACAAACATATTTTTTGCCCTGTCTTTTTCTTTCATGCCCAGGGTAATATCTTTCAGTGCTTCACGGGTCATTTTGGTTACGTCCATTTTAATGACCGAATAATTTTCAAGACTGCCATTCTCCAGCGGATTTTCTCCTTCGGGATAATTGGCCAGCCGAAGATTTTTTGCATCAAAGCCATCGGTATTGGCAATAATCTTTCCGCCTTTTTTCAAAGAAGTAAGATTTACTTTTAGTGCAGCTGCATTCATAGCTACCAGTACATCCACCATATCACCGGGCGTAAAAATATTATCGCTTGAAAAACGAAGTTGAAAACCGCTCACGCCGGGCAGGGTTCCCTGAGGTGCTCTTATCTCTGCCGGAAAATCGGGGAAAGTCGCTAAATCAATTCCCATCAATGCGGTGTTATTGGTAAACTGGCTTCCGGTTAATTGCATACCATCGCCACTGTCGCCGGCAAATTTGATAACGACATCCTGAAGTACTTCCTGTTTTCTGCTCATTGTGTAAAGTTGAAAGTGTAGGTTGCGAATTTAAAACAAGTTGGGTTTCCTTTTTAAAGAGATTTTGGAAAACGATTGCGGCTTCTAAAAAAAGCCCTCGCTAAAGTGGTCTTAGTTTTATGTTTTTGTAATACACTTTGCTTTTGGGATCGTGTGCCTGCAGTGCAAATGTGCCTGAAGAAATGATGCGTTGCTCCATTCCTTTTTCACGCAGGGGATTTTGCGGCTCGGTATAGCCCACTACCAACTGATTGTTGATATACACGGTAACCTGTTTGCCCACTACTTTTATCCGCATATTGAACCATTCGTTATCCTTTACATAGTTTTCCTTTACATCTTGTATGGCCCACAGGCTGCCGGTGCGGCGCCAGTCGGTATGGCTGTTGTTTACCTGTACTTCGTATCCTTTTTGCGGCCAGTCGCCCTGCTGGTATTGTGTATGAAAATAAATTCCTGAATTAGAACCCGGCGTTGTCATTACATCGGCACTCAATTCAAAGTTTTTAAACTGATGATTCATTACATGCCCATCGTAGAAAAGATGCGCCACTTCACCATTTACCACTATGGCGCCGTTTTCAACTTTAAAGCTGGCTGCATTATCGCCCACCTTCCATCCGCTCAGCGATTGACCATCAAAAAGCGAATACCATTTTTTCCTGCTATTGGGANNATACCATTTTTTCCTGCTATTGGGAATGCTGAAAGATAAAAGTGCGATTGCAAATATTAACCATATCGTTCTTTTCATTATACGAGTTTTGGGCAAGTTAGTTTTTTTTTGAATTGGTCAGGGTGTATTATCCTTCCATTGCCAAAGATGCAGGCAGGCATAAGTGCGGTAGGGTGCCCATTGCTCCGAAATTTTTTTGATAGCGGCTTGCATTGTTTTTTTCTTCCGGTGTTTTAAACCATAAAGCCCGATAACGGCCTGTTGCAAGCCCAGGTCGTCCATTGCAAAAAGATCTTCGCGGCCCAGGGCAAACATGAGCAGCATCTCCACCGTCCAGCGACCCACTCCTTTTATTTGTGTAAGATAGCTGATAACTTCTTCATCACTCATCTTGCTTAGTTTGGAAAAAGACATTCCCTGCTCCAGTTCAAAGCGGGCTACGTTTTGAATATAGTTTGCTTTTGCATTGCTAAGGCCAATGGCTCTTAATGTTTCAAAAGGGGTGTCCACAATTTTTTGAGCCGTAGGTTTTCCTTTATATAATGCCAGAAATCTTTTTTTAAAAACGGCAGCCACTTTGGTGCTTAGCTGCTGACTCATAATAGAGAGACATAGATAAATGCAAAGATTTTTTTGAATCTCCAGTTCAAATGTTTCCTGTTCATCAATCAGCTTTTTTAAAACAACATCTTTGGAAAGGTGGGTGATGTAGTGCATGGGGGGAATAGAAAAATTATTATAAGTAAATCAATAATATATCTTCTTTGTTTCTTTAAGCATTAGCTCTGTTCTAAACGAGGGTACCTTTATAGGCATTTCAACGATTGATTTTGCCCAATTTCTTGCTTTAATGGAATCTCCTGCATTTAAATAAAAATTCATCAATTCAAATCTGCTGGTCATTCTGTTAGGCACCATATAAATGGAGTGCAGAAAATCTCGCTCAGCTTCTTTAAATAATCCCAATTCGGCTTCAATTGTTGCTTTTAATGTATATAGTTTATTATCTACATAGTATTTTTTGGCCTGGTTCAAAATTACTAAAGCTTCCCTTAATCTGTTTGTGTAATAGAGTTGTTCTGCATACAGCAACATAACATCTCCTTTACCCTCATACCTACTCAATACCTTTTCATATTTTCTCAGCGCTTCAGATTTTTTCCCAATTAGCGAAAGCTCAAATGCTTTCTTTACATCAGATTTTCTTTTTATTGCTTTTATAGAATTAATGATAAAATAAATGCTCAAAAAAATAAATCCGAATTTTACTAAAGCATTAATAACCGATTCTACTTTCGAAGAACTTGTTAGCGGGAAAAAGATTATTATTCCGACACATATTAACACCAAAGCCTGAATTGGAATTACTTGCATAGGATATGAAAACATTGAGGCAGTACATAAGCAAATTAATGTACTAATGGAAGATTGTAAGAAACAATTTGTTTGTGTCGTTTTTTTTAATAGAATTACTCTTCTCAACAAAAAGGCAAAAAATAATACTAATATTAAAAAACCAACTATGCCTGTTTCAATTATCCATTGTAGAGTGTCATTAAATGCATAAAAAGTATTATCAGCAAGAAGCGAAATATTATCATCTAAAGACCTATTAGAAAAATAGGCTGCCTGTTGTTCATTAAATTCAACACGAAATTTTTGAAACCCTATTCCATGAAGCCAATTTTCCCTTAATAATTTTAACGACAAATGATAGATATGCAAACGTCCCTTTGTTGAGTCTGATTTGTATTTACTTAAAATTGTCAGTAAAAAGAGAAAAGAAACCAAATCCAAAAAAAAAGCGATTCTCTTTCTTTTAAAAATCCAATATTTTTTTGCCAAAAAAAAAATAAGATATATTGCTCCCACAAATGCACCCAACCACCCCGATCTGCTATTAGATAAGATTAAGATACATAACACTGAAAACGATAAAAGAATACTTAATGACTTTACCCATAAGTATTTACTTTTTATAAATGGTAATAGAAATATAAAGATTGCAGCACATAGAATTCCGTATATGCTGGAGTTAAGTTCAAAAAGACTCATTAATTTTATTTCATGACTTGAAATTAATTAGTTGTGGATTTATCTGGCAAATGATATACATTGTAAATTTTGCTACTCCTTTTGGTTATTTACACATACTCTTTTAGTCAGAATTAATTTTTATAAACTCTCCAAAACAATTTTTCCTTGATTCCTCTAGTGTCGTACCAGCATAACAAATGGAAGATATTTTGTTATACTTATCTAAATCCTGTTTAATTAAATCGAGTACCGAAATTAAATATCGCCTACAATACAAGCATAAAAATTTTCTAAATCCAAAAGCAAGCTATTTCTTAATATATTAGTGAGATTATTCGGACAAAAAGAATTTTACTCAAGATTAAACAAGAAAACATTGAAATTAGAAATAATTTTTGCTCTAAAAGCGTTGATTACCATGAAAAGTTAATGATTTATAATAGTCCAAATTGGAATAATACAAATGGACTCTCCAAAAATAATATTGCCAGATAGTTGTTTTTTATTAAAAACAAAAAAATTATCGGGTTCGCATTTCAATCCTTTTTGAATTTCAGTGGGAGGGATAAATGTTTTCAATAATACGGGGAAAACCAATGTGCAGTCAACGTAATGGTTATCTTTAGCAACAGAATCCAATCTCCGGAAATTAAAAATTTTATTTTTGATTGAACGATCCAGATTTTCCTTTAACCAACCTGGTGCTGAGTCTGAAAAACAAATTGATTCAATTTTTCCGGTTTTTTCAATTTCAATTTTTAACAATTCTGTATATCTGTAACAACTATCGCCTTGTGTGCAAAATTCTGGGACAAATATATCAATAAACAATCTTCTGGTTAGCTCCTTTGCAAAACTGTTTTGGCTGAAAGCGTAACTGTTAAAAATAAATACACCAATAATTAATAATTTAACTCTTTTCATAATCAAAAATTAATTTGAACAAGCAGTACCTGTATTATTTATTCGTTCTCTATAATTATAATTTATTTGTAGTATTCGCTGTTGCTCTGTAGCACTTAATTGACTGAAAGCGTTTGTGTTTTTTAGCCCTCCCCAAGTTAGATCTGTGGCGGCTTGCAAGCTCAAGTTAGGAAACATTTCCATTAATGCATCTCGCATCATGTTAAATTTATCGTTTTGAGCCATTAAATTGTGTTGGATGTTAGCTTCTGGTGAGCCATGTCCATATTGATAATCAATCCATGCATGCACGGCTTCGTGCAAAATTGTAGCTGTTATATATTCTTGTGATGCATTGTTCAATAATAGGTTATTAAGAATAATAGTGGTTTTAATTCTGCTATCAGATAATGGTTGTGTTCCTGAATATGAATCCCACCCTACATGCGGTCCTGCATTAAATTCATTATCACTAAAATAAAGAATAAGATTCTCATTATCTAAAAAAACTGTATTAATGAAATTTGAAATTTTATTACGACAGTCCAATGAAATTGCATTTTCAACATTACTTTTTAAACAAGGATTATCAACACTGTTTACAATGATAGGCAATGTCTCATTACCATCTTCCGGGTCAATAGGACATCCAATTCCAAAAATATAGCAATAGCAATCCTCGTTAGAGTTATTTTCAAGACAATCATTTAATACTTGTATTTCATCTTGTTCTGTTTCTTCGTCATAACATTCGGGAACTTCATAAGCTCCTCCAGTCTGGGACTCTGTCCAATTGCCATTTTCTTGACAAGCTTCATTATCGGCAATATCATCGCCAGAATTTGGATATGCACATACCCAAATAACTGCTGGCACCCAAATGGGTTCCGGGCATATTTGGTTGTTGCTAAATTGCTGTTTATTTTGAAAATGTTCTATCTCCGAACCTGAAATTATTTTTATAGCTTTTTTCATTCTTCCATCGCTAACCTTTACAAGGTTTATTATTTTCAAATCCCACCCTGTTATTAAAAAATATCCTTCAAAATTTATTGGTAAACTATTTGTTTGTATATTACTAATATCATAATTGCATTTTTTTGCATATTCTTCCGTAGGTATAATAGAACAGACTCTAACTATTCTTTCACCATTCTGCTTTTGAATAAGTATTAATTTATGGATCGCCGATTTTGCTAATCTAATACCAGATGCAGTTTTATATAGGTTTTGCATATCTGGTAGAATTATATTGCTAGTTTTAAACACAAGTGGTAATTCAATAATCTGATTTCCTGCTTTTTTATAAGAAATTGCGCTTTTCCACCTTGGAAGTTTAATAGTGGAACTTCCTTGTGGTGGAGCTATTGGACTTTTCCAATTAATTTGTTTGTACTCATCTGATTTTTTAAAGACACCATACCACCATTCCTTTGCAACTTCGGTAGTGAATGATTCGGCTTTTGGTTTAAAAGAAATCTCTCGTTGGCAAGAAAATGTAAAGAAAAGACTACAAAGCAATAATATCAGTAACGAATGTGATGTCCGCTTCATAAACAATATTTTAATATTATGCAAAAAATGATAATTTGAAAATAAAGTAATCATTTTTGATTACCAAATAATTTTTCTGAAAGCTCACCTTGCGCCTGTAATGGAGAAAGCAAAATTTCAGAAAACCTTAGGCAAGCATATAGCAACGCTTAGGAGAGAAAAAGGGCTTTCCCAAATTGAGTTTGGTTATTTAATTGAAATTGAAAAACAAAATATAAACCGAATAGAAAATGGGAGAACTAACCCAACTGCGTTTACATTAAACAAAATTGCCGAAGCACTTCAAATTCCCCGTTCTAAAATATTTGATTTTTAATATCACACACCCTCCACTCCCCAGCTCATACCGCCGCCTTTTTCATCTTTTAGTACAATACCCATCTTAGTCAGTTCGTTTCTTATTTTATCGCTGGTAGCAAAATCTTTTTTGTTCTTGGCTTCTTTTCTTATTTCAATCAACAGGTTCATTACACCGCTTAGTTTTTCATTGTCCGCTTCGTTTATGCCTTTCAATCCAAAAATGATTTCTACATAGTCTTTCATTTTCTGCTGCAACAGTGTCAGCATGGTAGTGCCAATGGCAGTTGTCGCTATGGTTTTATCGTGCATTGAATTGATAACCGGCACCAGCTCAAACATATTGGCCAATACGCGGGCCGTACCAAAATCGTCGTTAATAGCTTCTTCAAAACCATTGAGCAAAGAATGTATTTTTGCTTCCAACTCTTTATCTGCGGCCGCTTCATTTTCGCTTTTTAATGCTTGTAACTTTTCATAAGCATCCCACAGCCGCTTCAGTCCTTTTTCGGCAGCCTGCAGCGCATCATTGCTAAAGTCGAGCGTACTGCGATAGTGCGTTTGCAAAATAAAAAATCGTATCACCATTGGGTGATATGCCTTGGCCAGCAATGGATGATTGCCGCTAAACATTTCGGTAAGTTTGATAACATTGTTATAGCTCTTACCCATTTTGCGGCCTTCAATGGTAATCATATTATTGTGCATCCAGTATCTTACCGGTGACGTATGGTTGCATATTGTGCTTTGCGCTATTTCACTTTCATGATGGGGAAACAATAAATCCATACCGCCGCCATGTATGTCAAACTGTGCGCCCAGATATTTGGTAGCCATAGCCGAGCACTCAATATGCCAACCGGGATATCCCACTCCCCAGGGGCTTTGCCAGCGCATAATATGCTCCGGTGCTGCATTTTTCCAAAGTGCAAAATCGGCAGTGTCTCTTTTTTCCGCTTGTCCTTCAAGCTCACGGGTAGTTTCCAGCAAGTCATCTATCACCCGGCCACTCAGCTTTCCATAGTCGTGCGATGATGCATATTTATTTACATCAAAATAAACCGAGCCGTTTACCTCGTAGGCATAGCCGGCATCTATTATTTGTTTTATCATTTCTATCTGCTCCACTATGTGGCCCGTGGCAGTAGGTTCTATGCTGGGTTTTAGAGTGTTGAACTGCTCCATGGCCCAGTGGTACAGGTTGGTGTATTTAGTCACCAACTCCATGGGCTCCAGCTTTTCCAGCAATGCTTTGTCCGCAATTTTATCCACTGCATCTCTGCCTTCTTCTTCAAAATGCCCGGCATCGGTAATGTTGCGTACATACCTTACTTTATAACCTAAGTATTGCAGGTATCGAAACACAATATCAAATGTAATGTAAGGACGGGCATGACCCAGATGGCTTTCGCCGCTTACCGTAGGGCCGCACACATACATACCCACATGACCGGGAGTAATGGATTTAAAAACTTCTTTTTGTCGGGAGTAGGAGTTGTATATTTTTAATTCGTTCATAAATTTATTTTGATATTGTCTTCTATTCTTGTTCCGAAATTAATGGGTGATGCATTGCTTGTAAAAGTTACATCGAGGTTACAAACAAATAATTAAAATTTTAGGTAGTAATCGGGTTTACTCTTAATTGTCCGCCTACAGCTTTTAATACCTTCATGATAGTAGCAAACTGTGGTTTGGCTCCTTCTGATAATGCTTTGTATAAGCTGGGCCTGCTCATCCCGGTTTCTTCTGCAATTTTAGTCATGCCTATTGCTTTTGCTACCTGTCCTATTGCAGTTACAATTTCTGCTTCGTTCCCTTCTTCCAAAACGGTATTCAGGTATTCGGCAATCATTTCATGGTTGTCCAAATAGTCGGCTATTTCAAATTTTGACGTTTTCATTTTTTACTTTTTTAATTGCTCCCAAATTTGTTTTGCTTTTTTTATGTCCTGCTGTTGTGTTGATTTATCGCCTCCAATAAGCAGCACTATAATTTTTCCTTCGGCCTTTTTAAAATATATCCGATACCCTTTTGCATATTTAATTTTCAATTCGCTAATTCCGTTTCCAACGGGTTTACAATCTCCAAAATATTCTTCATGCTCTAATTTTTGCAACCTGAACAATATTTTAGCTTTTGCTTTAATATCGTTAAGTTTTCTAAACCATTTATCAAACTCAATTGTTTTTTCAATTATATACATTTTGAACTGTCTTCAATTGGATACAAAATTATAAAAACATTTTGTTGCCGCAAATTCCGTTTTCGTTGCGCTATTTGGCAGCAACATCAAGAAAAAAATTGATTAATAGCAATGAAACAGACCGTTGAAAAGGGGGTAAGCTAATAAATTAATATATGCCCGAAGGGCAACAAAAAATATGTCGACTAAAAATCTTCATAAGATTAAAGATAAGGGTTTTTATTTTCTTTTCAACTCCACATCGGCCACCAGCATATAATGGTCCGATAGGTTTTTTACAATCCGGTTAAACTGTTTGATTCTGAAATTTTTATCAGCAAAAATATAATCAATACGAAGTGTGGGGGATAAGCCACTGTAGGTGCGCCCAATACCAAATCCTTTTTTCAAAAAAGCATCCTGCATATCGCCTTTAATGGTACGATAAGTATATGAATTGGGAATGTCATTTAAATCGCCGCAAAATAAAATGGGGTGCGGACTTACAGCCAAAACATCTTTCACCATGTTTACCTGAATACTTCTGTTGGTAAACCCTTTTTTAATTTTTGATAGTATGCCCTTGGAACTTCCAATAATGCTGTCGCCGGCTTTTACATTTTCTATGCGGGCATAGTCGGCTTTTCCCAGCTGCAGCGACTGTAAATGCGTGGCATAAACTCTTATCGTATCGTTATTTACTTTTAAATCGGCATGTATGAGCACATCGGGCAGCGAGGGGCGTGGATAACGAATAAAACCACTGTCCACAATAGGATAACGAGAAAAAATAATGGTGCTGTAAAAAAGGTTATCGCCGTCCGTATCAAAAGAAAAATAATAATAAGGATAACCCATTTCTTTTTGAATGGGCGTGATGTTGTCATAAAACTCAGTACGGGCTTCATTGGCAGTATGAAATTCCTGCAAGCAAAGTACATCTGCATTTTGTGCCTTTAGTTGTTCAAACATTTTGAGCCTTTTTTGACTGCCTTTGTTATTACTTACTTTCAGCTCTACAAAGCGGGCTACATTCCACGATACTATACGAATGGTTTGCGGCGATTTTGCATAATTGAATGCCCCATGCGGATGAAAAGCAAAGAATACGATAATGCTTTTAATACCCAACAGCAACGCCACTGCAGAAATGAGCGACAGTTTTGGTTTTAAAATGATCAGCCATCCAATTAAAAAAAACAAGACAAGTAAAAGTAAAAACGGAAAACCAAGGCCGAAGAACGAAATGAACCACCATTTTTGTGGATTCAATGAAGGAGCTATGCAGGCCAGCAAAAAGAAAAACACTACAACGATATTGCAGATAATAAAAAACCGTTTGGTAAACAGGCGGAGCTTGCTGGGCATTGATGCAAATTAAGAAAAGGAATTCTTGTGTACAAGCCGTATATCACAATCAAAAAAAAGGCAAAGAAGGTTTGTTAAAAATTTTTGGTCCGCTTCAGCAGTTCTTTTTCTTCTTCACTTAGCGATGTTACTCCTTCCTTGTTTATTTTATCGAGTATCGCATCTATTCGCTCCTGTGTAGGGTTGGGTTTTTTTGAAAAAGGTGCTCTGTCTGTTTTATAAAAGAGTTCATCCTTTAACTGTTTCCCTTTTGCCGGCTTATCGGGGTTGAAGAGATTACCAAACCAATCGAACAAATGATTCATTCCCGTAGAAAGGTCAGTTCCTTTTTGATAAATCATTACAAATAAAAGACCGGAAATGGCTCCACCCAGCAATAGCAGCAAGGCAGCTACATTATGAATATGTGTAAACAAAGCTGATGTGGCAAATATCAAAGCAATCATCCACACCGGAATGCCGCCNNCATCACCCCGGCAGTAGCACCGCTGGCATACACTATATTTTTTTGTGCAGCGAGTGCCGGAATCATATTATACGCCAGCAAAAACAAAATAGCTGCCACCAGAGAACTATAAATAAAAACCGGAATAATTTTTTTATTGCCCCCATTCTCCTGCATCATAAAACCAAATGCTGTCAACCAAAGCATATTGGCAAATACCTGCCACACATCATCGTGAATAAACATAAAAGTGAAAAGGGTCCAGGGGCGTGCCAGCAGCCTGCCGCCATCAGCAGCTAAAGAAAACTGATTATAAATATCGCTGTAGAAATAAGTAGTGGACACATTTTCAGGAAAACGATATAACCACATAGCCCGCATAAATGCAAGACATAAATAAAAAATGAGACAAATGGCCAGCAATATAATCAACTGATTACCGCTTTGACCCAATGTAATTTTTTGTTCTTGTTTTTCCGCTGCGTAAGTCATGGTTTCCATTTGAAATCAATACAAAGTTCGCCTGTTTGTTTTATTCCATATCAACAGAATAATAAAACCCGTAAGTGCGCCACCCAGGTGTGCAAAGTGAGCAATATCATCCCCTTTTACCTGCCCAAAACCACCAAACAGATCAATGATGACAAAACCCAGCACCACCCATTTGGCTTTTATGGGAATGGGAATAGGGATAATCATGAGTTTTGTATTGGGAAACAGATATGCAAACGCTACCAATACTCCCATTATGGCACCTGAGGCTCCAATGGCAGGTGAAAATCCATTTGAAAAATGCTGCATCAGCAAATGGGTAATGGCCGAGCCGATACCACATGCGAGATAAAAGAAAAGAAAACGTTTGGCGCCCCACACATTTTCAAGTACTCGGCCAAACATATACAGTGCAAACATGTTGAACAGTATATGATAGATCATTCCGAATGAAGGTGCATGTAAGA
>JRYD01004583.1_pt1 | contig 24040 bp, 21 predicted proteins | sample 235311 | NCBI WGS metagenome assembly JRYD01 (sample SAMN03074213, study PRJNA261472) | activated sludge metagenome | biome: Common Effluent Treatment Plant; feature: Wastewater; material: Activated sludge; isolation source: activated biomass in a lab-scale reactor treating industrial wastewater at... | reverse complement strand
GTCCAAGAGCGCCGCCCGTGCCGAGGGCGCTGCCCGCACCAAGCGGAACCTGGCCAACGCGAAGGCGACCGCTGATTCGAAACACGCCGCCGACAAGCGGCTCAGCGCCATCAGCGCCGCCGCCAAGGTGCTGGCCGACGCGGGCAAGCCCATGCGAGCGAAGGAGATGATCGAGGCGGCGAGCGAGAAGGGCCTGTGGTCGAGCCCGAAGGGCAAGACGCCGGAGGCCACGCTGTACGCCGCCATCATCCGCGAGATCGCCGCCAAGGGGAAGGCGGCTCGCTTCAGCAAGGTCGAGCGCGGCCTCTTCGCCGCGACGGAGGTGGCATGATCGCCAACGACATCCGCTTTGCGGTTGGCTATGCCCGGCGCTCGACCGACCTGCAGGAGCGGTCGCTTCCCGACCAGAAGGCGGCGGTCGAGCGCTGGGCTCGTGATCACGGATTCCGCATCCTCCGGTGGTTCGTGGACGACGCCATCAGCGGCACCAGTGCCCGGGGTCGCGACCAGTTCACCCGCCTCATCCATGAGGCGGAGAACGGGCGCGACTTCGATGCGGTGCTGTGCTACGACATGTCCCGGTTCTCGCGCGGCGGCACCAACGAAACCGGCTACTACATCCACCGCCTCCGTCTGGCTGGCGTCGAGACACACTTCACCGCCGAAGGCATCCCCGACGGCGATGAAGGCGAACTGCTCCAAGGCGTGAAGTCGTGGCAGGCCCGCCAGTACTCGGTGAAACTCTCGCGTGACAGCATTCGCGGCCAGCATTCGACGGTGACCGTGAAGCACAGTGCGATGGGCGGGCGCTCCCCCTACGGCTACGACCGCCAGTATGTGTCCGCCAACGGGCAGGTGCTCAAGACCGTCCGGACGCTCCCCGATGGCCGTCGCCAGGAGTTCGGCCCCGACGGTCGGCACCTGCGCTTCATCGACCCGAGGGAGAAACTCCCCAAGAAGATGAAGTCTGACATCGTGCGGCTCATTCCTGGCGACCCGAAGCACATTGCCGTCGTGCGCGACATCTTCGACATGTGCGCCAAGGGGCTGGGCTTCCGGTCGATCCTCATCGCGCTCAACGCCAAGGGCATTGAAGGCCCGATGCACGCCCGCTGGAACCAGATGGCGGTGAAGTCGATCCTCCAGAACCCGTGCTATCGCGGGGCGCTGGCGTGGAACCGCCGCACGTTCGGCAAGATCCATGAGGTGGCGTCCGACGGGTCGGCCATCCCGAAGAAGGTGGCGAAGACGACGCGCAACCCCAAGGACCGCTGGATCGTCATCGAGAACGTCCATGAGGCGATCGTGCCGCCGAACCTGTTCTGGAAGGCGCACCAGCAAATGGCCGAGCGCCGCAACGCTGGTGGCCTGGCCCGCCCGACGCAGCGGTATCTGCTGTCCGGGATCGTGCGGTGCAAGCACTGCGGCCACAACTTCTGGGGCTGCGTGCTGAAGAATAACGCGGGCGAGATCCGGTACTACGCCGACGGTGGCTACCGGGCGCAGGGGATCGGCGTCTGCAAAGCGACGCACATCCAAGCCGCCGCGCTTGACCGCTGGGTGCTGGAACAACTGCGGACCACCTTCCTGGCCGACAAGGCCGGGGTGGAGCGGGCCATCGAGCAGTTCGTGAAGGCAGCGTGCGGACGTGGCGCGGCCGCGAAGGCGCAACCGGACCGCAGCAGAGAACTGGCTGACCTGAACAAGCGGATCAAGGCGACGGTCGCGCTGCTTTCCGACAGCGACCTCGCCGATGTTGGCGAACTGCGGGCTGCGCTGGTGGACCTGAAGCGCCGCCGCGAGACGCTCGAGGCCGACGTGGCCAACAAGCCCGCGTCTCCAAAGTCGATAGACCCCGATCGCCTCCGCGCTTGGGCACGCGAGCAGGTCGCCGGGCTCATGCAGGCCCTCAAGCCCGGCACGCCGATGATGGAGGCACGCGCGGCCGTCCACGCGTTCGTCCCGAAAATCGAGATTGATCCCGACCGCAAGGTGGGTACGCTGTTCCTGCCGCGAGACACGTGCAGCGCCCTTCAATCAGCTTTTGTCAGACGGGATACGAGCGCATCCTCGATCCATTCATGGACCGTGCTCGTCGCCGATCGCTTGGGATCGCCCAGGTGATCGAGCAGCGGCGTCTCAAAGGGCGTGACGATGCCGACAACATCGCTCACGTCCTCCACAATCTCCGGCAGGTCCGTCCCACCCGCGTATGAGGTCTTTCCTGTGAATGCCATGGTTGGTCTTCCTTTCTTCGAGTGCTTTCAACCTGCGAGGCACGCGCGTGCGTGCGGAACTCGTTTGCGATGGAACCGATCGACGCGAGTCGTCCGGTCAGGCGCTCAGCGTCCCGTTCTCTTCCGTGGTGGCGCGCCGGAGCCTGAGGTATCGCAGGAGCGCGCCGCGATCGCCGGTGCGTGCTTCCTCCGCCGCACGCTCGAGCGACGCCTCCGAGACAAACTCCTGATCCTCCAACACGCCCGAGGCGTGGACCTTCGCCCGCGAGGTCGCGAAGAGATGCGGTTTGCGACGCTTGAGGTCACGGACCACGCTCTCGACGTCCCGAGACCTGCGCTCATCGCCCGGCTCGGCCATCGCCCGCTCGATGAGCACGCGTGACGTGTCCATGTCGATCGTGCGGCTCTCCAGTAGCGCCTGGTCGATCGCCCGACGCTGCTCGCTCCGCGAGAGTTCCGCCGTCGTCTCCTCCAGACGCGAACGCATGGAGGCGAGTGCCCTCTCGAGCGACTCGACCAGGTCCTGCGCGTGCACGGCCTTGGTCTTCCAGTGCGCGGCCTCCAACTCGCGGGCCATCGCCGCCCCGACCGAGTCCGCGGGACAGGCCGGCTCCTGCTTCCTGTCGCCCACGTCCGAATCTTCCGGCACGTCAGGCTCGGCCACGGGTTCAGTCGTGGGCGTCGATCGATCCGGATTTTCTCCGTTGTGCGCGGCCGCAATGGCCAACTCAGTGCCCTCTATCTCGTGTGTCAAATCTTCACGTGTCATCGCCTGCTCCTTTGATTCGTTCTGTTCACACACGTCCGCGATCACCTCCGCCCTGACGCCGGTATTCATCTGCGACTCACGTCAGCCCGTCGTCATCGCGTCCGTACCCGAGTTCGTCGAGCACGCGCTCTCGCGGCACGCCCAGCGTCACCTTCTCGCTCGCCGCGCGGACCGCCTGATCGACATCCACCGGCACGGGGTCCTCCCACTGCACGCGCACGTCCCGGTCCGAGACCCGCGTCGCGAGCACCTCCGCCGCGTCGAGCGCTTGGAGCACCATCGCCGACATCCGGCTCATCCCCCCGCCATACGTCACGCGCTTGCGGGCCGTCCTCGTGAGCAGGCCCATCAGCGTGATCCGCAGCGCGGTCGCGCTCGTCAGGTTTCCGAGTTTCGCCCGCACCACACCACTCGCGAGCGGCGGCACGCCCGAGGACTTGTCCATCGCCTCACGAATCTCCTGGATGTGCTCGCGCTCGCTGGGGCTGTCGCCGTCGCCGCCGAAGGGAATGACCTCCGCCTGCGGGTTGTCCGTCGCCCAGATCTGCCCCGGGCCGACGAACATCGTCTCGGCACCCTCGATCCCCTTGGCGAGAAACATCTTGAACGACTGCAGCGTCACGCGATACGCCCGATCGCTCAGCCTCGTGTTGAGTTCGTCCTGCAGCGGGATCAGCGGCTCGACGTCGCCCTGGCCCGTGTACTGAAACGGCTGCGCGATGTTCTGGATGTGCACCACCGGCACCACACCCGGCGTCAGCCCCCACGCCTCGTCCACCACCAGTTTCCCGCACGTGTACACCTGGCGATGCGACGACGAGAGGATCTCCACCGTCTCATCGCTCGCCGGCCCCGTGCCGTCGTTCCACGACTTCGGCGTCCAATCTCCACGGAGCCACGCCCGCACAGAAAACGACGACTCCCGCGTGCTCTCGCGCTCGATCCCGCCCCCGCCTCCCGTCGACGACCCGCTCGGGCCCCCAGCGACCTGCTGACGCACGACGTACGCCCGCATCGTGCGAAAGTCGCTCGGGTCGAGCATCGCCACGCCACGCCGCGGCTCGATCACCTCGATCCGCAGGAGGTCCTCGTGCCGGAGCGCGTGCAATACCTCGTCGAGCGCCGAGCCATCACGATCCATGCTCTGCGCCCCACTATCGTCATTGAACGGCATTGCGTCGCCCGGACTCCCGGCCCGTGCCGCGATCCGCCCGGCCACACGCCCCGCCAATCGACGAAGTCCGGCCTCGTCTGCTCGCAACACGAGATCGATGTGCCCATACACATGCCCAAGCAGTGCCATGTCCTGCAGGAGCGCGATCCCACCCGACCGCTCCCACACCGCGTCGAGCACACGCTCGATCACGTCCCGCATCGCCGCCGATCGCGCCGCCGAGACCAGGCGCACCGGCCGCCCGAACATGAAGTCCACCATCGTCTGCACGCGCCAGGCGATGTCGTTCTCCACGACCACCTCGCGCCGCTTCTTCGCCTGATCGAACGACCACGCCGAGAGACCCGATCCAGGCCGACCGACGATCCGCGAGGGAAGCCCCACTTCCTGCGCCAATCGATACCACTTTCCCGAGCCCGACCGCGAGCCACGCTCGAGTATCGTGGGAACGAGCGTGTTGCGGTAGTACGACCACAACCTCGACATCCGAGGCTGGGCGTGCGTCGCGTGATCGTGGAGCGCCCGCGCCAGCATGCCCTCGTCAACTCCATCACCCTGGAACGTCTGCAACTGATATCCCGAGTTCGACATGCGGCACACTCCACAGGGGTCTTGGCCGATCGCCGGCCGGTGCTCGTGACAGGTCTCGAGGGGCGGCGCCACGCGGTCCCTCCACCAGACACCCCCGAACGTCGCCTCTGCGCGCGCACGGCACAACACCTCGCGCAGGGCGCAAGCCGAACTCAGAAAGAAATCAGTGTCACACCCTCACCCGATCACTCGTGGCCACAAATCGGTTGGCCTCGAGTTCCAGCACGCTCAACGCGCGCCCGCGTGCGGCGACAGAATCGTCAACAACTCCTGGTGGATCAGCCCATTCGACGCCACCACGAACCTCGCGTCGAGCGTGCGGCGCCCCGTCCAGTCGCTCTGCAATCCCCCGGCCTCGTGCATGATGCAGTCGAACGGCGCGATGTCCCACGCCGACACGCCGAACTGGATTGCCCCGTCCACGCGCCCCGTCGCCACAAGCGCGAAGGCGTCCGCGTCGCTCCAACCCTGCGTTCGGCCTGCCGCCATCACCAGCCGATCGAACGCGCCCCACCGGTCGCTCCGCCGGAACTGACGCGGCTGCGCGATCTCCAGCCACGCCTCGGCGAGCGTCGGCGTCACGCTCACGCGTGCCGGCATCTCCTTCTCGTTTCGTGCCGTCTGCCAGAACGCCCCTCCGCCCTCATGCGCCCACAGCCGCTCGCCCATTCCGGGCAACTCCACCACGCCGCCGACGCTTCGCCCGGCAAACTCCAGCCCGATGAGCACGGCATAACTCGGAATCCCGCGACTGAACGATCGTGTGCCATCGATCGGGTCCACGATCCACGTGAACCCCTCATCGTTCTTGGGTTTGCTGTGCCCGAACTCCTCCCCAAGTATGCCGTCGTCGGGAAAGCCCGCCTGGATCCCCGCCCGGATCAACTCCTCCGACTTCTTGTCCGCGATCGTCACCGGCGAGCCGTCGGACTTCTCGTCCACCGCAAGATCCGGACTCTGAAAGTACCGCAGCGTGAGCGCCCCGGCCTCACACGCCAATCGACGCGCCAACTCCAGTCGAGCCACCACGGCGGACGTATCCACAGCATTCGTCACAATCGGCATACCGAAGTATCGACCCGATCACGCCGGAACACCAGCAGACGCACGTCCTCGACGCACAAAATCCACCTACTTCGAGAACGCAACTCGTATGGATCATCCCCCACCCCGTATCCAGATGCCAGATCCACGATGCCCGAAGCCTCTCTCCCCAATACCCTCGTCCATGACCACCACACCTCTGAAGGGACGCGTCGCCATCATCACCGGGGCCACCGCCGGCATCGGGCTCGCCATCGCCCATGATTTCGCCCGCCTCGGGGCCGCCCTCGTCCTCAACGGCCGGCGGGGCGAGCGCCTCGATGCCATCGCGAATGAACTCCCCACGACCTGCGCGAATGTCGCCGGCGATTGCGCCGATGACGTCACCATCCGCGCCATGCTCGACGCCGGACGAACGCTCGCGTTGGGCCGCGCCGCGGACCTCGTTGTCATCAACGCCGGACGAGGCCTCCGCGGGAGCGTTCTCGATAGCGACGCCGCGCAGTGGGAGGACATGATCCGCACCAACCTCCTCGCGGCGGCCAAACTCCTCCGCGAGAGCGCCAAGTCCATGCTCGCTGATATCGAGAAACCGAACGGAACGAACTCCGGCGCCAAGACACTCGCCTCGCCACGCGACATCGTTGTCCTCGGCTCCACCGTCGGACGCCACATCTCGCCCTTCTCATCCATGTATGGCAGCACCAAGTTCGCCGCCAACTCTCTCGCCGAGGCCGCCCGGCGTGAACTCGGGCCCAAGGGCATCCGCGTCACACTCATCGAGCCGGGCTTCGTCGTCAGCGAGTTCCAGGGCGTCGCGGGGTATGACCCCTCGTGGTTCGAGAGCATCAAGGAACGCATCGGCCCGCCGCTCACCCCCGACGACGTCGCACGCAGCGTCAGTTTCGTCGTCACCCAACCGCCAGCCGTCCACGTGAGCGATGTCCTCATCCGCCCCACGCGCCAGGACTATCCGTAACTCGTGGGACGGGCGCCCCGCACCCTTCGCACACCTTCCCGTCCTCGCCCGCACCGCGCCCGCAATACGCGCACGTCGATCGCGCCGCGGGTCGCACACCGCTCGCACGGGAAGCCGCCGCACGCATCTCCCGATCCACGCGCCTCGCCTCGGCCGCCTCTTGCTCCAGTCGCCTCCCCAACTTGTTCGATTGGATCGCGCCGAAGATCGCGAACGCCGCCATACCCAAGGGCACAAGCACGATCCACTTCGGCGCACCAAACGGCCTCATCCCAATAACAAAGGCCATGCCGACGCAAAACACTGAGAAGAAAACCGCCCCGCCGATCCCCATCCGCCGGACCTCCGGAAACCGATAGTCCGTTGCCCGAAACTGATCGTTATTCCGATTCCACGCCATCGCGTCACCTCGCGTCACTCGGACAAGCCAGAGACCTCACCCTCACGTCACACGAAAGCACGAACGTCTTTCATAGTTGGGAGTTGAAGGGCCCACCAGTCACTATTGCTCCGGATGTTATCGGACGATACTCTCCCTCGGTCGAAATAGACGTGTGCTCGCCACCACACAGCGAACAATCTCCACTCGCCATTCTGCCGATACTCCAGATTTCACACGACAGGCTTCCTCCTGCCATCATTCACTTCAGGAAAGCGTTCCACCATGGCCCAGAACGATGTCTTCGGTGATGCCCTCAAGCGCCTCGATGCCGCCGCGACCGTCATGAATGGCACGGTCCACCCCGAGACCATCGCCCGTCTCCGCGTCCCCAAGCAGTTTCTCGAGGTCAGCATCCCCGTCCGCATGGACGACGGATCTCTCCGGGTCTTCACCGGCTATCGCTGCCGATTCGATGACACCCGTGGCCCCGCCAAGGGCGGCATCCGATTCCATCAGGACGTCTCCCAGTCCGAGGTCAAGGCCCTTGCCTTCTGGATGACCTTCAAGTGTGCCGTTGCCGGCCTGCCCTTCGGCGGCGGGAAAGGTGGCGTCATCGTCGACCCCTACACGCTCTCCCACGCCGAACTCGAACGACTTAGCCGAGGCTACATGAAGGCCATCGCCCACCACGTCGGCCAGGACCTCGATGTCCCAGCCCCCGATGTCAACACCAACGCCACCATCATGGCCTGGATGAGCGACGAGTACAACCGCGTCATGAATCGCATCGAGCCGGGCGTCATCACCGGAAAGCCCGTCGCCATGGGCGGATCCCTCGGCCGCGACGACGCCACCGCGCGCGGCGGCTATTACATCCTCAAGGAACTCGAACGCGAACTCGGCTGGGACCCCAAGAAGCAGACCCGCACCGTCGCCATCCAGGGCTTCGGGAACGCCGGCGAGCACTTCGCCCGACTCGCCCATGCCGACGGCTACAAGATCGTCGCCATCAGCGATCACCGCGGAGCCGTCATCAACCCCACCGGCCTCGACATCGCCCATCACATCAAGCACAAGCACGAGACCGGCAAGGTCGAGCCTCTCACCCCCGAGGGGCGGCACTCTGACAACACCGAACTCCTCGCCATGGACGTGGACCTCCTCGTCCCCGCCGCCATTGAGAACGTCATCACAAGCGCCAACGCAAGCAACGTCAAGGCCAAGGTCATCCTCGAACTCGCCAACGGGCCCATCAACCCCGAGGCCGACGCCATCCTCAACTCGAAGAAGACCATGGTCATCCCCGACATCCTCGCCAACTCCGGCGGGGTGACCGTCTCCTACTTCGAATGGACCCAGAACAAGTCCGGTTTCTACTGGACCATCGAGGACGTCCACCAGCGCCTCGCCGAACGCATGCGCCGCGAGTTCAACGCCGTCTACCACCTCCACAAGGCCAAGAGCGTGGACATGCGCACCGCCGCCTACGCCCACGCCCTCAAGCGCATCGCCGACGCCATGGAAGGCATGGGCACCGCCAAACTCTTCTCCACCAAACGCTGAACCGCGACGCCGGACTCGCGTGCGCCCACGCCGCGCCCTCCCTACCTTTCGCCGGTGTACCAACTCCTCCTGACCGCGAAGTATCTCACCAGCAAGATCATGCCCCTTCTGGCGGCGTGCGCGGTCGCCCTCTGCGCCGCCATGGTCCTCATCGTCTGGTCCGTCATGGGCGGCTTCCTCGACATGCTCATCACCTCGGGGCGCACGATCCAGAGCGACCTCGCCCTCTACTGGCCCAATGCCGGCATCCCGTACTACCAGGAACTCGTCGACGAACTCGAGAAAGACCCCGCCGTCGACGCCGCCGCACCCACCATCGAGACCTTCGGCCTCATCATCCTCCCCAACGACCTCAAGCGCGCCGTCCAGGTCCGGGGCGTCGATGGCAAGTCCTACGCCCGCGTCTCGTCCTACAAGGACATCCTCTGGTGGCGCCCCATCACCACACCAGGCCGACACGACAAACAACGCGAGGACCTCCGCCTCCACGACCCCATCCTCCGCGTCCCCGCGAAGGTCCTTCTCGAGCAGGGCCTCACCCTTCAACGCCTCGACCCCAAGACCCACAAACCAGAACCCGCCGCCGTCCTCGGCATCGCCGTCAGCGGGCTGAATCGCCGCACCGACGCCGGCATCTGGGAACCCCTCGCCGTCACTCGCGCCCAATCAAACGGCACCATCGACTTCGCCGACACCTTCATGCCCCGCGACGGCTACGTCACCATCAACGTCGTCCCCCTCGACGCCAGGGGCAACAGTGTCGAACTCTCCACGATGCGTCTCCCCGTTGCCAATGAGTTCGCCTCGGGCGTCGCCGATGCCGATACCAGCGTTGTCTTCGTCCGCCTCGACGCCCTCCAGCGCGCCCTTAAACTCAACGAGGCGCCGAAGATCAGCCCTACCGACACGCCCTACAAGGTCGTCGTTGACCCCACGACGGGCAAGGAGACCTTCGTCCTCGATGTCGCGCCCGCCGGAACCATCCCCGCCCGCGCCACCCACATCCTCATCAAGGGCCAGGGGAGCGTCAGGACCGAGCCCGAGTCGCGAGCCTTGAAGGACGCCTGTCTCGCCGTCTACGCCGACTTTGCCGAGCGCCACAAAGGCGAAGTCCCGGGTCTTTCCCAGATCCAGGCCATGACCTGGCGTGAACAGAACCAGACCATGATCGACGCCGTCCAGAACGAGCAGGTCCTCCTCCTCGTTCTCTTTGGCATCATCTCCTTCGTCGCCGTCATGCTCATCCTCGCCATCTTCTGGTCCATGGTCGCCGAACGCACCAAGGACATCGGCACGATCCGCGCTATCGGCGCCAGCCGCGCGGGGATCGCCGGCATCTGGGTCTGCTACGGCTGTGCCATCGGACTCGTCGGCGGCGCCGCGGGCCTCGGCATCGCATACGCCATCGTCAGCAACATCAATCCCATCCACGAGTGGCTCGGGCGACAACTCGGCATCGTCATCTGGAAGCCCTCCGTCTACGTCTTCGACACCATCCCTCACACCGTGCGCCCACTCGACGCCCTCTGGGTCTTCGCCCTCGCCGTCCTCGCCTCCGCCGGCGGCGCACTCATTCCCGCCATCCGTGCCGCCCTCATGGACCCCGTCAAGGCCCTCCGCTTCGAGTAATCCGCACCATCGAACCACATCCATGCCCCTCCTTGCCGCCCACAATCTCCACAAGACCTACCGCCTCGGAAAGGTGAATGTCCCCGTGCTCAAAGGTGTGGACATCGCCGTCGAGGAGGGCGAGTTCGTCGCTATCCTCGGCGCCTCGGGCTCGGGCAAGAGCACGCTCCTCCACCTCCTCGGCGGACTCGATCGCCCCGATAAAGACACCAAGGCCTCCATCGAATACTCCGGCACGCCCCTCAGCCTCATGAGCCACGCCAGGCTCGATCACTACCGACGCGCCGAAGTCGGCTTCGTCTTCCAGTTCTATCACCTGCTCCCCGAACTCACCGTCATGGGCAACGTCCTCATCGCCGCCATGATCCGCCAGGGACTCACCGGCTACCTCTCCGCTCGCGCCGCCGCACGACAGCACGCCGAACGCCTCCTCGACCAGGTCGGGCTCGCCCACCGCCTCAATCACCGCCCACGCGAACTCTCCGGCGGCGAACGCCAGCGCGTCGCCATCGCACGCGCCCTCGTCAATAAACCCCGGATCCTCCTCGCCGACGAGCCGACCGGAAACCTCGACCGGAACACCGGCGGCACCATCCTCGACATGCTCGAGAACCTGCGAAACGACCTCAATCTCACCCTCGTCGTCGTCACCCACGACGCCACCACCGCCGCACGGGCACGACGCGTCGTCGAACTCGACAGCGGCACGCTCCGCGCCTCGAAGGCGTGAACGCCCAGCTCGATCGACCTACTTCGGCGAAGCCGCCGCATCGGGCAGCCGGAATGCCCCGCCCCCGCCGCGAGACTCATCCCCGCGCGCCTGGATCTCCCTGAGTTTCGCGAGATATTCCATCACCACAATCACGAACGTCGCGTGGCTCCACGTGAGCGGGCTCACGCTCATCGGCGCGCCCGTGTACGGGTGGAACTGCTCCGCCATCACCCCCGACGCCTCCGCACGCTTCGCCGACCACTCGAGCAACTCTGCCGCCGGCGCCAGATCCGCCTCGGTCTTCGCCAGCGCGATCACGTGCTGCGCCTGCCACAGCGTGCAGATCACCCACGGATTCCCCGGCACCCGATCCACCTTCTCCCGCTCGACCTGGTGGTAATAGTCACGCTCGTACCGCGCGCACCCGCCCACGTCCGTCTTGACCCAAAGCCGCTCACGCAGCGATCTCATCTCCTGCCGCACACGTTCGTCGTCGGGCGCGAGCGCCCCGAACGCGAAGATCGAGAAGTTCGCCGAGTCCGCCGTCATGTCCAGGCGATACCGCCCATCGCTCATCGCCACGGCCATTCGCGCGAAGCGTCCCTGCTCGGGGTTCCAGAGATGCCGCAGCATCGCCTCACGCATGTCGCGCGCCCCTTCTCGAAAGTGCGACGCCCGGTCATGCTCGCCGAAGTCGCTCGCGAACTCCGCCGCCGCGTCCAGGGCGCCGATCGTCGTCGCCACCGTGAACAGGTGGATCCCCCGCCGCTCCTCCCACAGATCCCACGACGCCTTGGGCAAGCCGTTCGCGTCCCGATACTTCAGCATCCACTCCCCGGGCCTCACCACCAGCGACGTGTACAACGGCTTGATGAACTCGACATCCCGATACACCTCGAAGTGCCGCCGGAGCGCCCACAACACCAGCGATGTCTCGTCCTGCTGGATCGGCAGAATCCGCTGGCCCTCGATCATCCACGGGTGCCAACTGCTCGCCAGCTCCCCCGTCGGCGTGTACTTGTGCAGGAAATACGGCTCGTCCTTGATCGCGCGCGCGCAGTACCTGAAAAAACTCCGCGACAACTCGCTCTGCCCGGCGAGAATCAACGCGTACGCCACCAGCGCTCCGTCGCGGGGCCAGCAGTACGAGTAGTGATCCCCGCCGAACTGTGTGATGTCGCTGTCGTTCGCCGCGATGATCGCCCCGCCGTTGTCCACCTGTGTCCGCAGCACGAGCATGCTCCGGTGGAACTGCTCCGAGGCCGCCGCCGACAACACCCCCGTCTCGATGTTCTCTTTGCGCACCCACAGGCGCCAATAGTGCTCCGTCCGCGCGATCAGCCGATCCGCGCCCTTCTCCAGGATCCTCTTGTTGAGCGCCTTCACCTCGCCATACGAGTGCCCGCACGCCATCCACATCGTCAGGCTCGAACGACCATTCGGCGGCACCTGCAGATCGAACCCGATCGTCGCGTCCACCGATCCCTGGCTGATCGCGTTCCGACCCAGCCGCCCGTCCTCCGCGTCTCGCCACGTCCCCTCGTGCCCGCCCACACGCTTCGTGCCGATCGCCCAGTTGTCGATCCCGCACTTGTTCTCGTCGCACGCGTTGAACAGAAAGTACGAGTCGTCCTTGTACACCACGACCGACGCCGTCGCCGGGTCATAGTTCGCCGTGTCCCCTACGGGCGTTCCACGCACCGAAAGGTCCCAGTGCGCGAACACCTTCACATCCCGATCCCGCCCGCGAAGGTCCCGCACCACGCACTTGCGGAAGAACGCCGGCTCGTGGAAATCCACCGCATCGTGGCACACCACCTCCAGCCCCAACCCCTCGTGCACCAGCCGGACCTCCGTCACCAGCGTGTCCGCCTTGTACTTCAGTTCCCGCGTCCAACCCGGCTCCTCGATCCACGCGAACGCCCCATCCGCCCACACCCCGAATCGCTGGATGTGTCCGTCCGTGTGGTTGTAGCGACCCACGTTCGGGAAATAGATATCCCGAACCCGGTAGAACCGGTCGAACGTGATCAGCAGGCTTCCATTTCCAACCGGAATATCGCGCGGCATCGTGGGTCCAACTCTCCAGCCAAACTCTACTCGCGCGCGGCCACACCACGCGCCTCCACCGTACATCGACCATCCAACCACCCCATATCCAGCCCGATATCCGCCCACCAGACACACGCCGACCACTCGACCCCCCGAACCTATCCTCCACCATGCCACTCACTCGCGAACAGATCGCCCAACGAGCCGCCCGCGAACTCAAGGACGGCTACATCGTCAACCTCGGCATCGGCGTCCCCACACTCGTCGCCAACTTCGTCCCCAGAGGCATCGATGTCTGGCTCCAATCCGAGAACGGGCTCCTGGGCATCGGACCCTTTCCCAAGGACAAAGACGTCGACGCCGACCTCATCAACGCCGGCAAGCAGACCGTCACCGCACGCACCGGAGCCGCATTCTTCTCCTCCGCTGACTCCTTCGCCATGATCCGAGGCGGACACATCGACCTCTGCATCCTCGGAGCCATGCAGGTCTCCGAGCACGGCGACATCGCCAACTGGATGGTTCCAGGAAAAATGGTCAAGGGCATGGGCGGCGCCATGGACCTCGTCGCCGGCGTCAAACGCACCATCGTCGCCATGGAACACACCGTCAAGGGCAAGCCCAAAATCCTTAAGCAGTGCTCACTCCCCCTCACCGGAAAACGCTGCATCGACATGATCATCACCGACCTCGCCGTTCTCGAGATGAACCACGACACCCAGCGCTTCACTCTCACCGAACTCGCCCCGGGCGCCACCATCGACGAGGTCAAGGCCCAGACCGAGGCCCAGATCGACATCGCGGACAACGTCGCGACGATCGCCGTCTAAATCGCCCTCTCCAAGCGCCTTCACGCCCCGCGTGGGGCCTCGCGTCCTGCAGATCGCTCCAATCCCTGGCCACACAGGCGTCCCCCCTGTGCCTCCCTCCATCTCCAACTCCTGCGACCGCGGCGTGAAATAGGCCGGTTCATCTCCATTGAGGAGCAGGCGCCATTCTTACTCCGTGGTACACTGATTCGGTTCACCCGGAATCTGGAGACCGCCATGCCCACCCGCTCCATCGTCGCCGTCGCGCTCCTCGCCCTCGCTTCCTTTGCCGATGCCGGCGATACCCACCGCTTCCCCCTCGCCAATATCGGCATGTCCTACTCCGCCTTCCTCGCGGGCGATTCTCCGCTCGTCGGGCGCCAGGTCCAAAGCGCCAGGATTGAGATCCACCTCTCCGTCGACCCAGGCTCAAACGCCGCCGACTTCCATACCGACATCGCCCTCCCCATCGAAGAGGCCCCGGGCCAACTCCACTTCTTCGTCTTCGACGGCATCGACGAGAACTGGTCCGGCGAAGGCCCATTCACCTACGTCGAAACCACCACAGCCCTCAATGGCATCATCATTCCCACGCGATACGGCGCCGAGACCTACGGCGTCCAGGGACAGTTCACCAGCGAGTCCTTCATCGAGATCACCCTCGCGAGTGAGGTCCCCCTCTGCCCCGCCGATCTCGACAACGGCACGGGCACGGGAACACCCGATGGCGCCGTCACCATCGACGACCTCCTCTTCTTCCTCGACCGCTTCGCCGTGGGTGACCCGAGCGCCGACCTCGACGACGGCACCTCCACCGGAACCCCCGACTCGGCTGTGACCATCGACGACCTGCTCTACATGCTCGACCACTTCCAGGCCGGCTGCTGATCGCCACCCGTCACTCGCCCACAATGGCTCCTTGTGTGCAATACGCAACCGTTGTGTCACAAGCGGTATCGTCGTTACACACTCATGGTCTGAAAGTGGTACGCTGACCCACGTACTCGTGGATCCATCACTTGCAGGAATCAATCATGTTCAAGACCGCTGCCACAGCCGCCACGCTTGCCCTCGCGTCCACGACCATCGCGCAGGACACCCATCGATTCAACCTCGCTCCGATCGGCCTCGCCTACACCGCGGTCCTCTTCGATGGAACACCAATCGTCGGCAGAGATGTCGTCAGCGCCCGAATCGAGATCCACGTCAATATCAACCCGGGTCACGACGCCGCCAACTTCTGGACCGATATCGGGCTTCCCATCCAGACTCCCAACGGCGAGTTCCACTATTTTACATTCGGTGGAAATGATGCCCAATGGTCCGGCGAAGGTGAGTTCCACTATTCGGCCACCACGACCGCTCTCAATGGCACAATCTCACCCACCTATTTCGGCGCCGAGACCTTTGGCGTTCAGGGTTTCTACACCCAAAGTTCCTTCATTGAAGTCACCTTCGCACCCGGAAACCCGAACTGTCCTGCGGATCTCGACAACGGCAGCGCCACGGGTGCTCCCGATGGATCTGTCACCATCGACGATCTCCTCTTCTTCCTCGACCGCTTCGCCATCGGCGATCTCGCCGTCGATCTCGACGATGGCACCACGGCCGGCGCACCCGACGGTGCCGTCACCATCGACGATCTGCTCTACATGCTCGATCACTTCCAGGCCGGCTGCTGATCGTCACTCAACGAGCACCCGACACTCACAGTTCGGCACGTAGAGATATCTCTACACGCTCGACGGGATCGCCGCGTGGCATGTGATTGGCCCGCCAACCGCTCCCGGTCCGTCCGGCCCTCGAACATCCCCTCACGCCAGCGCGCCGCCACATCGCCAGGAACGCCACAAACTCCTGATGTTGAACACACCCGCGGGGCGTCGCGACCAATGGCGACAGAGGACACGGAGGAAGACCACGCTCCGGTCCAAAGCGACTCCGATTCTCGTCCCGTATCGTGCCCGGCACGATCGCCCCACGGACGAATGGCCGGACCGCGATTCAGATACACCACTACACTGTCCGACGCATGACGCGACGGACCAGTGGGCAACACGAGCAGGGACGAACGAGCGAGACGTCGGCGCGACAAGATCGACGCGCACGCGCGGTAGTTCCTGGGACGGTCGGCATCCTTCTCGTGGCGTGCGGGCTCCTCGCCGGGTGTGCCGGAGGCCCCAGCGTCATCCCGCCCGAGGTCGCGATGAACGCAACGGCACCCTTCGTGCCCACGTCGATCCGGATCTTCCCCCTCTCGCACATCGAGACGACCCAGCCGCAGCCTAACAAACCGTCAAGGCCCGTCGTTGTTCTGCATCTCGAACTCAAAGACGCCTATGGCGACGCGGCCAAAGCCCTGGGACGGTTGCAGGTCACCCTCGGTCGTACAGCCAGCGGGCTGGACCCCTCGCTCGAACAGCAGGAACTCCGCTGGGACGTCTCGGAACTCCTCGAACCCGAGTCGAACGCGGCCCTCTTCGACCCCGCGACACGGACCTATCGGATACAACTCGACGCCCCGGCGTGGGTGCTCGAGACGATCGAGGGTACGACGCGCAATGGACGAACGATCCCGCCCGGCGCGGTGCGCGTTCGCGTCGCCTTCGCGCTGGGCACACGCAGTCAGATCAAAGAGACCGAGCCGATCTTCCTCACCGACGAGTTCTTGCTGCAGAAGTGAACGCTCGATCGAACGCCTCAGCCGCCGAATCGTTCGGGGAATCCCTTGGGCAATCCCGGCGATTCGTTCTTGGGGCCCTGGACGAGCGGGAGATACTCCCACCACGAAGGCGAGCGGAAGTACGCCGGGTGGACATACGCCGCGCGAGCGGCAAAGAGCGTGCGCGATTCGCCAGCGGTCTGTGACCACCGGACCCACGCCCCGCGGTCAAGGCCCAGATCGTTCCCCGTGAGCGTCCGCAGCGACGCCTCGGCTCGCCGGTTCACGCTCAGACGATTGTCATCGAGCGCCGCAATGAGCGCCTGCACCACGCGACCCTCGGCGTACTGCCCGAGCGCCTCGGCGATCTCCGCACGCACCTCGGGCTGCGGCTCCATCTTCGGGTCGAGCCGCTCGAGCAACGCGTCGACCACTTTGGGCTCATGCAGGCGCTGCAAGCCCTTGGCGGCCTCGAGGCGGACGTCCTGGTTGTCGTCCTTGAGCATCGGCACCAGGCTCATGGCCTGCGAGGGCACGCCGTGGTTCGCGATCGCGCGGGCCGACGCGAGGCGCACGCCGGGATCGGGATCGCGCAGGCCGTCGGCAAAGAGTTGCATGTACAGCGGCTCGCCGGCGAATGTGGCGTTCGCGAGCAGGAGCGTCCCGCGGAATCGACGCTGCGGGTCGTACGGATCAAGGGCCATCTCGGCGGCATCGGCGGGCGACGGGCCACGAAGTACCTCGCGCAAAGACTTCGCGCCGGGAGTCGCCGAAAAGTCAGCGCCGCAGCCAGAGAGCGCGAGAACCGCACCAATGCCGATCGCGACGACACCAAGGCTGGAGATGGTCGAGCATGACTTCAAGGAAGGCATCGGGCGAGTATATGGACGGGCGAACGCGACGCCGATGCGGCATTCGAACGCTACTCATCCTGCTCCGCGATCGGTGGCCCGAGGACCTCGCGGAGGATGATGGCCTTGCGCAAATCGCGGGCAGAGACGCCAAAGGTTGGCTTGGAACGCCGTGCCGAGGACAGCCCGGGGCGTCCGATCCGGCGGCGGACGTTGTGGGCGTCGGGCTCTTCGTGCGGGGCCTTGCCGGCGGGGTCAACCTGGGTCTGCGACGCGCGCGTGAAGTGATCGCCGATATCAGAGGTCAAGGCGTACGCCTCGTCGGACATGGGCTGGGGGAGCGGGGCCGAGGGACGCTGCGGCTGGCGACGCTGCACGGGCGTGGGCGGGGCGTACGTGGGTGGCGGTGTGCGCGACGGCGGCACCGTGGGGCCGGGGCTGCCGGGGATGCGGCTGGGCATCCGCGCCGGACGCGGAGCGCGGATCGGCACGGGGCGCTGGACTTGAGTCTGGGTCGGCACCGGTGGCGGGATCGAGGGCGACCGAGTTGGAGGCGTCGTCGTCGGAGTCGAACTCGGAGCCGAGGGTGGGACACGAGCGCTCGTGCCGGCGAGTTCGGACGCCCGTCGCCGGCGGAGTTCTTCGAGACGTGCTTGACGGCGTGCGGCGATGTCCTCGAGCGAGCGCGAGGTCGGCTGGGGCGGCGTGCCGCCGGAGGACATGGTGGCGATGGTGGGCGCGGGCCGACCAGAGAGCGTGGTGTCGGCGTCGTCGCGGCCGCCGGTGCGGAGACGCTCGAGTTCCCGGCGTTCTCGCTCGATGATGAGTTTTCGCCGGGCCTTGTGCTCGGCGACTCGCCTGAGGATCCAACCGCCGACGCTGAAGCCAATGAAGAGAATCCAGAAGATCGTCCTTGGATTCAAGGACGAGAGATATTGCATCAGTTGGTTCACGGCGGATATCCTCGGCTCACTGTACGTCGGCAGGAACCCACGCGCCGCCTGAGCGGGACTCGCCATAGTGCTCGAACGGAATGTGGTAGAGGCGTTCGAGGATCCGGCCCGGCGAGCCCTCCTCGAGGACGTCCTGGGTCGTGCCCTGCGCGAGGACATCGCCGTGATCGCTCAGGGCGATGACGCGGTCGGCGTGCCGAAGAACGGTAGTGACGTCGTGCAGAACGACGCCGACCGTGCCGCCGGCACGCGCGATGGCCTTGAGTTCACGCATGGTGGCGAGCGCGTGCCTCGGGTCCATGGCGCTGATGGGCTCGTCCGCGAGGAGCACGCGGGACCCGGGCGACTGGTGCTCGAGTTGGACAACCGCCCGGGCGAACGAGACGCGCTGCTGCTGCCCTGCGCTCAACTCGTGGACAACACGATCCCCCTCGCCAAGAAGATCGAGGCGATCAAGAACGCGATGGACGGCGGCGGGGTCGAACGTCCGGCCGTGGAGGCCCAGGGCGCAGACAGCACGGACGGTAAAGCCGAAGGCGACGAGGGAGGCGCTCCCGCGTTGGGCCATGTAGGCCAGGCGCGTGGCGCGCTCTCGCACGGGAACGTCGGCGAGGCGTCGCCCCGCGAGCGTGATGCTCCCCGTGGCGTGCCCTGCGTCGGGCATGACGCCCGCAAGGAGTCGGAGGAGCGTGGACTTGCCGGCGCCGTTGGGTCCGATGATGGCGGTGAGGGAGGAGGCGGGGAGGTCGAGGTCAAGGGCGCGCAGGATCGGCCTGGTTGAAGCGTTGGGGTAGGCGAAGGTGAGGTTGCGGGTGGCGAGCATGTGGGAGTTGAAGTCGCGGCGGGCGTGAGTGCTATATGTTTGGAATGGTCAATCAGAGGCCAAAGTCGGGACGCCTGGGCCACGAGAGGTTGTAGGAGAACCTCTCTGCCAGCGGGCCGTCCCCCTCCCTGTGCCATGAGGTGGGGTCGAGTTGCTCCGGGTGGGGTTGTGCCCAACGATCCGGGGTTGCGGGCGGCATGACGCCGGGGTCGTTTGGATGATTTTGGAAGGATGATCGCATGAGCAGCACCACGGTGGCGGTGACGGGCGGGGCGGGATTCGTCGGGCGGAGCATCGTCGCCCAACTCCTGCACGAAGGCTACACCGTCCGCGTGCTGGCCCGCGACGCGAAAGAGGCCCGCCGGCTACTCGGGGCATCCGACAAACTGACCGTGATCACCGGGGACATCCTCGACGAGATGTGCCTGGAGGACCTCCTCAAGGGGGCACAAGCGTGCGTCCACCTGATCGGGATCATCCGTGAGGCATCGGGCGGCCAGACGTTCGAGAAGTGCCACGTGGAGGCGACGCGCGCCGTGGTCAAGGCCTGCGAGAGGCTCGGGGTGAAGCGATACCTGCACATGTCGGCGCTTGGCGTGAGTGAACTGGGGACGACGGCATATCAGAAGTCCAAGTGGCGTGCGGAACGGATCGTCGCGGACTCGTCGCTCAAGTGGACGATCTTCCGCCCGAGTCTGATCCATGGCAAGGGAAGCGAGTTCATCGCGATGATCACGGGCCTGGCCTCGGGGAACGAGCCGCCGTACCTGTTTATTCCGTACTTTGTGGGGGAGAAGGCCGACGACACGGTGCCGTTGGGCTCGGTGGAACGCCCGATCCCGCGGGTCCAGCCGGTATATGTCGGGGACGTGGCGCGATCGTTCGTGAGCGCGCTCAAGCGCGAGGAGGCCGTGGGAGAGATCTACAACCTCGCGGGGAGCGAGACGCTGGCGTGGCCGAGCCTCCTGAAGACCCTCCGCGACGCGACCCACGGGAAGGAGAGCCTGCAGCCCGTGGGTGTGCCCGCAAAGGTCGCCTCGATCGGTGCGATGGTGGCAAAGCACGTGGGGCTGGGTGCCTTGCTCCCGTTCGATGAGGGGATGCCGATCATGGCGGCTCAGGACTCGCTCGCCGAGACGACAAAGGCTCAGCAACACCTCGGCGTCCGGTACAGCGGCTTCGCGGAGTCGCTGGCGACCTACGCGGATCAGTTGTAAGAGGACTTCGGCGGCCCCGACCCGGAGCGCGATCCCACCCGCCGGGTATCAGGTCGCCGTCACGCCCACACGCGCGTCGGATTCAACCAGCCCGTCACGCAACCGGATCACACGCTGGCAGCGCTCGACCATCTTCGGGTCGTGCGTGACCATCAGCACGGTCATTCCGGCCTCGTGCAACTCGTCGAAGAGGTTGAGGATCTGCCCGCCCGTCGTCGAATCGAGATTGCCCGTGGGCTCGTCGGCCATCAGGATCGTCGGCTCGACGACGAGCGCCCGCGCGATCGCGACGCGCTGCTGCTGCCCGCCGGAGAGTTGACGCGGGCGGTGGTCCATCCGGTCGGCCAGGCCCACGCGCTCGAGGACCCGTCGCGCCCGGTCGGCACGCTCCTGCTTGTGGATGCGCTGGTAGAACAGCGGGGCGGCCACGTTCTCCTCGACCGTCAACTGCGGTATCAGGTTGAACGACTGGAAGATGAAGCCGACCATCCGCCCGCGGAATCGAGAGAGTTCCTCGTCCTCCATCTGGCGCGTGTCGCGTCCGCCCAGGATGTACTCGCCGTCGCTGGGCCGATCAAGACACCCCAGGATGTTCATGAGCGTGGACTTGCCCGAGCCGGACGCGCCCATGATCGCGACGTACTCACCCTGGCGGATCTCGGCGTCGATCCCCTTCAGGGCCTCGACCATGACCGTGCCATCGGGGCGGTAGTAGGTTCTGCGGACATTTCGCAGGGCAATGACCGGCTCGGCGCGCGCGTCGTCGGTCAACGCCGGCCTCCGCGCGGGCCGTCGGCCTTGGGGGACTCGTCGTTGTTGGCGATATCGATCTGGATCGCCGCGAGGGCGGTCATCGGGTCCGGATGGAACTGGAACACTTTGTCCAAACCCGTCACCATGAGCACGGACCAGACATCGTCCGAGACCGAACACAGCCGAAGCGTCCGCCCGGCTTCCTTCAGACGACTCTTGATCTTGAGAAGTTGGGCAAGGTTGGAACTGTTGACATACGACACGCCGGCGAAGTTCAGGACAACGCTGGGCTTGCGGGCATCGGTGGACTCCAGTCGCTGGACAATCCCCGTCAACTCGTCGGAGAGGGCAGGCTCATCGGCGAGTTCGGCAATCACGATGTCGTCGGACCAGTCCGTGGGCATGGCGACAAGTATAACGGATCGATCTTGATCGCGGTTCGGTGTTCGCACGATGTTTGTGACGAGAGTGTCACGGCGGGCCGGGCGGATTACCAATCCAGGGGATTGAGCCAGGCCTTGGCGAGGTCGCGGACATCGAGGTCCAAATACTGGTCGCGCCAGGAGAGGCGGCCTGTCTCGGTGAGAACGCCGAGGATCTCGAAGCGAACGCCCGGCTCGCGCTCGGCGATGGCGCGCGCGCGGGCGACGTCGTCCTCGTGGATCTCGAGGATGTAGCGCGAGGGCGATTCGGCGAAGGCGAGTTGGTGGGGCGAGGCGTGCACATGGCCCAGGAGTAGGTCAGCGCCGAGAGGGGGCGTTGGGGCGTCGGGGCCTGTCGTGGCGATGAGCATCTCCGACAGGGCGACGAGAAGGCCACCCTCGGAGCAGTCGTGGGCGCTCTGGACAAGTTGTCCCGCGATCATGGCGTGGACGGCCCGCGCGGTGGCGGGGCCAACACGAAGGTTCGGCGAAGGGATGTGATTGGCGAGCGGCCCCCACGACTCGTGCACGCCGAAGCGCTCGGCAAAGAGACTGGCGTGCATCTCGGGCGTGGTCTGCCCGACGAGGGCGAGGACATGCCCGGGGCGCTTGGCATCCATCGTGATGGCGTGGGACGTGTCTTCGAGTCGTCCGAGGCCGGTGATGAGGAGCGTGGGGGGGATCTCGATGACCTTCTTCTCGCCCGTTTTCGGGTCGGTGAAGCGGAGTTGGTTGTTGAGCGAGTCCTTTCCGCTGACGAAGGGCGTGCGATAGGCGTGGGCGGCGTCGTAGCACCCCTCGCAGGCGCGGACGAGTGTGGCGAGGTTGGCGGGCTGCTCGCAGGAGGGCCAGCAGAAGTTGTCGAGGATGGCAATGCGCGACGGGTCGGCGCCGACGCAGACGAGGTTACGCACGCACTCGTCGATGGCGGCGATGGCCATGGCGTAGGTGTCGCCGCCGAGGGCCGGATCGCCGACGGGCGTCTGCAGGCCACAGGCGACCGCGACGCCGGCGGGTGAGCCTGGGACTGGCTGGAGCACGGCGGCGTCGCTCGGACCTCGACCCGAGGGACCCACCAGCGGCTTGACGATGGTGTTCCCTTGCACCTCATGGTCGTACTGGCGGATGAGCCAGTGCTTTGAGGCGATCGTGGGATGGGCGAGGAGCGTGAGGAGCGCGTCGGCGATAGCCGGGGGCGAGGCGGACGTCGGCTTCGTCGGGCTTGCGGGCGTGGACCAGACGGCCTCGCGCGTGGGTGTGGGGATGCCTTCGTGCAGGAAATGCATGGGCAGGCGGCCGACCTCGGTCGTGTGGTAGAGGAGGACGAGGTCCTGGCCGGGCGTGCCGAAGTGTCCGAGATCGGCGAGTTCGACGCCCTCGTCCTTGCAGATCGCGCGGAGCGCTTCGATGTTCTTCGAAGGGACGGCGAGGATGATGCGTTCCTGGGCCTCGCTGATCCAGATCTCGGTGTAGGAGAGTCCAGCGTATTTCAGCGGCGCGCGATCGAGGTGGACCTGGGCGCCGAGCGTCGAGCCGAGTTCGCCGATGGCGGAGGAGAAGCCTCCCGCGCCGCAGTCGGTGAGTGCGGAGTAGAGCGGCGTGCCATTCGGGCCGGCGCAGCGCGCGCGGAGAATGGCATCGAGGAGTCGTTTCTCCTCGATGGCGTTGCCGATCTGGACGGCATGGGCGAACTCGGTGGAGGCGCTGGACTCGAGTTCGGCGGAGGAGAACGTGGCTCCGTGGATGCCGTCGCGTCCGGTGCGCCCGCCGAGCGCGATGATGTGGTCGCCCGACGCGGGAGCGCCCTTGATGCGGTCGCGCGGGAGCAGGCCGATGCAGCCGCAGAAGACGAGGGGGTTGCCGACGTACCGGTCGTCGAAGTGGACGGCCCCGTTGACGGTGGGGATGCCCATGCGATTGCCATAGTCGCGCACACCGGCGGTGACCTCTCTGAGGATGCGGCGTGGCGGGATGGTGCCCGGCGGGAGCGAATCGCCGGCACGTGTGGGGTGGGCGACGCAGAAGACATCGGTATTGGCGATGGGCTTGGCGCCAAGACCAGTCGCGATCACGTCGCGGATGCAACCGCCGACGCCGGTGGCGGCCCCGCCATACGGCTCGATCGCGCTGGGGCGGTTGTGCGTCTCGACCTTGATGTTGACGGCCCATTGGTCGTCGAGCGCGACGACGCCGGAGTTGTCCTTGAAGACCGAGAGCGCCCACGTCACGCCACCGGCGATCAGTTCGTGCGTGGCGGCGGCGATGGTGGACTTGAGGAGGTTGTCGATCGTGACGCTCGAACCGGTGGGCGTATGGCCGGGGCGCGGCGTGCCCGTGGGCGTCGGCGGGCAGGTCGCCGCGGTACTCGATCGTCGACTTGAGCGTCTTGTGCACGCAATGCTCGGACCACGTCTGCGC